>JFJP01037201.1_pt1 | contig 38617 bp, 28 predicted proteins | sample 431651 | NCBI WGS metagenome assembly JFJP01 (sample SAMN02602958, study PRJNA72255) | Microbial mat metagenome, whole genome shotgun sequencing project. | biome: fresh water; feature: sink hole; material: water; isolation source: purple microbial (photo- and chemosynthetic) mats found in... | reverse complement strand
TTTTACATCAAAATTTTCAGGGAAAAGGAGGTAGGTAAAAACTCCAAAGTTGCCCCAGGAACCCAACTGTTTCGGTAGGTTGTTTCTGGCTGCAACAGCATCAAATCTGAAATGGGAATTTGTAGGAACATTCTCAATTACTCCTGTTACTTCATATGTATCGGTACCGGCTGTAAGAGTCTTGCCAATAGGGTCAGAACTACCGAAGTATTTTGTAGCAGTTTTTTCTGTCAGTATGATTTTCTTTGGATTCAGAAGTGCTGATTTTACTTCGCCTTTCAGGACTTTATAGCTGAAAATATCAAACAAAGTTGAGTCAACAAAAAAGAAGTTCTCTTCATTAAACTCTTTATCCTCATACTTATATAAAGCCCTCGGCATATTAATAAACCTTACAAATGACTGAACCTCGGGATAGTCCTTAACGACCTGAGGCCCAAATGGTATCTGGGCAAAAATCCAGGTAAACTGGTCATCAGGTTCGCTGATTTTAGACGATACCCTGTAGATTCTGTCAGCTTTTTCATGATAGCGGTCGTAACTTATCTCATCAGCTACATATATTATGAGGAACAGAGCACTTGAAATTCCTAAGGTGAGGCCGAGTATGTTCAGTATACTGTAGCCAAAGTGTTTCAGGATGTGTCTGACAGCTGTTTTTAAAAGATTTTTGAACATTGGTTTTATTGTGTTAGTTGAAGAATATTATAAAATTATACTATATTATCCTTTTTGAGTATAAAGATTTACATCATTAACAGGAGATTAACAAATGACTTACTTTTGACGCTCTTCGTAAACTTTGATCTCATCAAACCATCCGACTCCGTTCCCCGGCATTTTAAGTATCAGATTTGTTTTGAATGAAGGAAGGGTGTCTTTCGGAATTGTAACAAATGTTACAAATCGTCTCCACTCCTTATCCGGCACAAACCTGGCCGTTCCAAATTCTCCAAGGGTAACTTCTCCATACTGAGGCATCTCATTTTTATCATATAGACGATCATTTTCCTGTTTTGTTGCAAAAAAAGTTCTTTGTTCAGGATCTGATTTTGCCCAAACTGAAATTACATAGGAGGAACCTGCTTTTACCACGAAGGGGAAAAACCTGAGATAGGCACTTTTGTTATCAACCGGGGTAACAAATCTTAGAGAATGGTCTCCTTTGTAAGCTTCTCTTGAGTCGAGAAAAAATGTTGCGCCTCTGTCACCACCGGAGCGGGCATAGCATGCTGAAGGTATCCCCGGGCTTGACAAATCCTCGAATCCTGGATCTTTCAAAAGATTTATCGTTGATGAAGTCCTTTCATTTTCTTCTGGTTTAACAATTATAAGATAAAGCTGTGTTCCATAAGGCGATAGATGGTCGTAAATTATCCCATTTGTAATTGGTAAGATGCGGTTTTCAAAAACAGCTCTTGCCTTTGACATACTTAAACCTGATATTCTGATTGTTGAGGCTACCGGCTCATTAGATTTATTTACAGCCATTACAAGAAGTTTTCCTTTGTGGTATCTGGACGAAACAATAATTTTGTCGGAATATGTATCGACAGGAATTGTTGGTTCTTCAGATAAAAGCCACGGTGTAAATTCGGCAACCTCCATTGCGATTCTGCCGCATTCTGCCCAGGTTGAAACTGATTTCGGAAAATAATTTAATCCCTGTCGTACAAAATACTGAATCCCAGTTGCGCCTTTAATAATTGCCTGCCATGTCATCGATCTGATCTCCTGATGAGTAGGCTCACGGCTCCAGAGTTCTCCGCCTCCAAAAGCCTGAGGTACAATCCATAGCGGTCTTTTTCCGATGAACTCTTCCTTAAGCTGTCCGGTTATATTTCCTACAAATGAGACAGGGAGATCGGGCAGAGGGTAGGGATCGGCCATAATAATATCGGTACCTTCTTTATATTTTTTAGCTGCAGTAAATGGTGCTGTTATTACTATTGATACAGGATGCCACGGGTCAATAAGTTTAACGCTGTTATAGATCTCTTCAATAATTTCCGGTGCAATCTTATATCCGTTCGGCTCATCTGAAATGTACCATGCAAGCAGGGCAGGATGGTCTCGGAAAATCTCAATTTCCGAAATGAGACGTTTCCTCTTTTCCTCATCTGTTATACTATCAATCTTTGAACCAACCCCTCCGCCTCCTGAAACTGAAAGCAGGTTATAGTGAACCTTCATACCCAGCTGGGCACAACGATCCATATATGCTTTTCTTTCGGAAAGTTTTTCAGGCAGGATTTTCTGATATGGTGAGATTACATTAAAACCTTTTACAACTTCTTCTTCAGGAAGTGTCGGGTACACAGGTGAATAACAGTAGAATCCGAAAGGGAAGAATTGTCGTTTGTTGACAATGAGTCCACCTGTCAGCCTGTCGGTTTTTACTTCATTTGATTTATATGAAAGTAAATATAGTTTTGCGAATGACGAGTATTTAATTCCCGGAGATGAAGCAACAGTTATTTCAGCTTCTGTATTATAGACAGAAGGGACAAGGTTTATTTTAAAATGAATCCTGACAATACTTTTGCCGGATACCCCATTCCATGAAGCAATAGTATCAGGTCCGGTTTTTATAATTACAGATATGTTTTTCTGCCTGAGCAGTGCGGGAACATGGAGTAAAAATTCACCGTTTTTTTCAAATGAATAAAAAGATTGCCTGGGTACTATTATAAAAGAAGATGAATCAATTGTTTGACTTTTCACAGGCTGAATAATTGAAAATGCTGAGAATAAAACAGCAAGAGCCAAATTTATTTTAGTCATAATTAATATAGTAATAAACTAACTATCAGCTATTAATTCTTGGTGATGCTTTGTGTCTTTGCGCCTTGTTGGCAAAATATAGCCACAAAGACACCAAGGCTCTAAGATAACCAAGGTAATTTAAAATTATTTACCTTTATTGACACAATCAATTTAAAAACTCCAAATGAAGAAAACAATATTGTTCATATCAGCTTTGATTCTGATTCTGTCGTGTAAACAAAACGAACCTAAACAGACAACCGCTCCTGTTTCTCAACCGGCAAATATTCAGGTTGTTAATAAAGGCAATGTTGGTTTTTCGGATTTCTTCCTCGATAAAACAATGCGTCTCGATTACTTCCACTCCGGTACTGCAACTGAAGAGCATTTCGCAACTGACAGGATTGTCTCAGACGGAATCTGGAGTGGCAGCAAAACTATTCTGATTGATGATCTGCGGCTGGGACCTTATTTTTTCCAGGTAATTGATAAAGAATCAAGGGTCCTTCTATTTTCCAGAGGATTCGGTAGTGTTTTCGGAGAGTGGCAGACAATCCCTGAAGCCGGTGAAAAATGGGGAACATTTCATGAATCAGTTAGATTCCCATGGCCTCTAAAGCCCGTTACTGTGATTATTCAGAAAAGGGATTCCCTTAATAATTTCAGCACTGTCTGGACCGCAGATATTAATCCTGATCCTGCTGCAAGACAGGTGAATCTGGCAGATCTCGTTAAAACAAATAAAGTTGATATTATTTCTGAAAATGGTTCCTGCGATAAAAAGGTAGACATAGTAATTCTCGGTGATGGCTATTCTCAGAAAGAGATGGAAAAATTCAGAAAAGATGCCACCAGGCTTGCAGAAAACCTGATGAATGCTGAACCGTTTAAATCGAGAAGCAGTGATTTCAATATCAGGGCAATTGAAACCCCGGGAGAGGTGTCAGGGGTAAATAAGCCGCATCACGGAATTTTTAAACGTACTCCATTAACTGTGCATTACAGTAGTTTTGATTCGGAAAGATATGCTCTTTCATATGATAACAGGACAATCAGGGATGTTGCCTCTGCTGTTCCCTACGATTTGATGGTAATAATCGTGAATGAGCGGACCTATGGTGGCGGTGGTATTTATAATCTTTATACAACTGTAGCTGCTGACAATAAGTTCTCGGAATATATTATGATTCACGAAATGGGACATCATATGGCAGCACTGGCTGATGAATATTACACATCATCTGTTTCATACGAAATTCCTGAGGTAAAACTGGAGCCATGGGAAACAAATATTACAGCTCTCTTTGATAAGGATAATCTTAAATGGAAAGACCTTGTTGAGGCAGGTACACCAGTTCCTACACCATGGAATAAGGAAGAATTCGATAAAGCAGGTTATGCTATTCAGAAAGAACGCGACAGCCTGAGGTCTGCTTTGGTACCTGAGTCAGTAATGGAGGATCTGTTTAGCCGTCAGATGGAACAGGAAAATGGCTATTTCGCAAAAGAGCAGTACAGGGAAGTGGTTGGCGCTTTTGAAGGAGCCGGCTATCTTGCAAAAGGCTTATACAGGCCTCAGGTTGATTGTATCATGTACACCCGTCATATGGTGTTTTGTAAAGTATGCAGAAGGTCGATTGAGAATGTGATTGATCAGTATGTGAAGTAAAGGCTCAAAGGTTCAACGGTCCAACGGTTCAACGGCATAACGGTATAATGGTATTGAATATGGATGATAAAATTCACGATAATAAAACTTTTACAAAAGTTGATTTTTCGGGTAAGGATCTGTCGGAGAAGGAATTTGATGGCTGTTCATTTCTAAACTGTAACTTCTCGGGATGCAATTTTTCACACACTGATTTTTTAGATTGTAGTTTTGAGGATTGCGATTTGAGTATGGTCAGGTTCAATAATTCCGGTCTAAGGGATGTGGATTTCACCGGATGTAAATTGCTTGGTGCCGGATTTAATGCTTGCAAAGATTCTTTTCTCTCATTCAGTTTTAAAAAATGCGTTCTGGATTACTCTAATTTCCAGAAGAAAAAGATCAGAAACACCAGATTTGAAGAGTGTTCAGTATGTGAAGCAGATTTTTCGGAAGCAGATCTGACATCATCCTCATTTATTGATTGTGATTTGGCCAGGAGCATTTTTCAGCAATCGATACTTGAAAAAGTTGATTTCCATAGCGCATCAAATTATTCGATTGATCCTGATGCAAACAGAATAAGAAATGCGAGATTCTCTGTAACAGGAATTGCAGGCCTATTGGATAAATATCAGATAATAATTGAATAAATGGATTCAAAGCAAAATTCTAAGGATGAATCAATATTTCAATTGACGGAGAAACAATTAGCCGAGATTGCCTCCGCGAAGAAAGATATTGAAGAAGGTTTTTTTGTTGATAACAGTACTCTTAAAAAAGCAATTAAGTTATGGCTAAAAAAAAGATAATCTGGTCAAATACAGCGATTAAAAATCTTTTTGCAATTTTCGAGGCTGATATAAGGAAAAGCAAAGATAAAGAGTTTTCTATTCATCTGTTTAAATCAATATCTGAAAGGGTCAAACTACTTGTAAAACAGCCACTGGCAGGGATTCCTTCATCCGATGAGTCGGTAAGGGTACTTATAATTGAGACATTAATAATTTGTTATGGTCTGAGCGAAGACAGAATCTCTATCTTTACAATATCTGAAAATTCAAATTACTCCGGTAAATAATGCAGAATGCCATAATAATTACGATTTGTTCATTATTACTAATGGCGTATCTGTTTGATATCAGCTCAGCTTTTACAAAGATCCCGTCTGTAATACTATTACTTGTCTTGGGCATGCTGTCAAAAGTTGCAACAGGATTTTTACAGTTAAGAATACCTGACCTAAATCCAATTTTACCAATACTGGGTACAATCGGACTGATCCTTATTGTATTGGAAGGGGCATTGGAACTGGAATTGAATAAGTCGAAAGCACGGGTTATAAAAAAGACATTTTTGGTAGCACTTATCCCTATATTGGTTTTGGCTTCAATAATGGCAATTATTCTTAATCTGTATTATGCGGTTCCTGTCAGAATTGGGCTGCTTAATTCCCTGCCGTTTTGTGTTATAAGCAGTGCTATAGCTATCCCCAGCGTGCGGAACATTATTTCAAGCGACAGGGAATTTGTGATTTATGAAAGCAGTTTTTCGGATATACTGGGTGTGCTGATTTTCAATTTCATACTTCTGAATAGTGTATTTAACGCCATGTCATTTGTTTATTTCGGAGTTCAGATTATAATTATAATTGTGATCTCATTTCTCTCAGTTCTCGGACTCTCATTTTTGTTGAGCAGAATTAAAAATCATATCACTTACACTCCCATAATTCTTTCGATTATTCTGATTTATGCTATTACAAAGCATTATCATTTACCGGGACTTGTATTCATTCTGATTTTTGGCTTGTTTCTCGGTAATTTTGAATCCTTTAAAAGGTACCCATTGATAGAAAAACTGCGACCGGAAAAACTTGATAAGGAGGTTGTTAAGTTTAAGGAAATAACCTCTGAGGCAACTTTCCTTGTCCGGGCATTATTCTTTCTGCTGTTTGGATTTCTGATTGACCCTAAAGAGATAACAAATACACAGACACTGCCATGGGCTGCAGGAATAGTAGCTCTGATTCTTGCAATTCGCTATATTACACTTAAAATCTCAAAGCTTCCGGTATATCCGCTTCAGTTTATTGCTCCGAGAGGATTAATTACAATTCTTCTCTTTATTTCAATCCTTCCGGAACTATCTGTTCCATTGGTAAATAATTCCCTGGTTATACAGACAGTACTAATATCTGTACTTGTTATGATGACAGGGCTTTTTAAAACACCTGGCAATCCGATTGAATTACTTTCAAAACCATCGGAAGCCTGATGCCATATATATTATTATCTGAAAATTATTCTCATTTTCACCTCATCAGCAATTGATTGCCCGTTCTCTGCAGCAGGTTTCCATTTTGGTCCTGATTTTATAAGCCTGATAGCTTCATCTGAAAACTGTTTCCCGGGGCTTCTGACAATTTTAATGCTGTCAATGCTTCCGTCCAAAAGCACTGTGAAATTAATAACAACAACTGCTCTCTGGCCTGCTGTACTTGTATCTGGTCTGTTAATATTTTCTTCAATATATTTATTAAAAGCAGATCTTCCGGCAACCGGCCGGGGCGGAGTATAACCGGAAGGAGTGTTATAATCCTCATTGTCAGCTTTTTTTGCACCATATCCGACTACAACAATTTCGCTTAGGGATGTTACATCAGGATCGAGCTTTAACTCTGTTCTGGAATCAGCTTTTGCTGCAAACTCTTTCGGTTCCATTCCTATAAAATTTGCAACAAGTGTATGCTTTGATGAATCCGGAAGCGATATTGTAAAATTCCCTCCGCTATCAGTTATTGCAGAGGTATTGGTTCCCTTGAGTGCTACGATTACTCCCGGAACAGGCAGATTATCTTCTGATGAAATTACTTTTCCTCCGGTGTTGAATTGTTTCTGAGCCGGCACTGCAGCTCTTGAAGCCATTGGAGCAGCAGCCTGCGTCTCAGCAATAGCTGCATTTATGGTATTCAGCTTTATTTCAGCTACAGGATCAGAAACAGGAGGCATTGCATCTTGCTTCTGGACAGTTGCATCTGCTACCTGTATCTTATCAGCAACTATTACCTGTTTTTTTGCCTCTTTTCTTTTTACATTATCCTGCACTGCTGCTGCTTCCTCTGTTTTAATGTCCTCAGCAAGAGCAGGAAGTGGTTGTTCCTCTTTTTTTGATTCTGATTTTTCAGTCCCGGTTAATCCTGCAATCTGATGTGTGGTATGATCTCTGTTTAATACAATATATAGAGTGGATATTACCATGAGAACAGCTACTGATGCTGCAATTCTGTAATATATGTATCGTCTTTTGTTTAAAAGTCTCGTATTGATACGTTTCTTAAGTATTGAGAGATCTTCAGAAACTGAATCAGCCGTAATTGAGTCAAAACCCTCTGCAGCTTCTTCTGCAAAAGGATCTTTCTGAAGCTCCTTTTCGAAAGAATTTCTCTCTTTTCCGGACATTTTTCCCTGCTTGTAGCGGATAAATTCCGAAAGACTCTCATTCTTATTTTTATTCCTGTCCGACATGTTTTTCTTCAAGACAAAGTTTCAGATTTCTTTTCGCATTCTGAAGATGACTCTTCACTTTTTTTTCATCGATACTCAGATTAACCGAGATCTCAGTATAACATCTGTTTTCGTAATAGAACTGCCTGATACACTCTTTCTGTTCCCCTTTCAATCTTTCAATGCAATCTGAAAGTGCTTTCTCCATATCAGGCTGATCTTCATCAATAGGATGCAGCGACTGGCTGTTTTCCATAAAAACAACAGGATCATTTATCCATTCAGTTAATTTCTCATTTTTTGTTTTCTGCGATCTTAGCTGCATGAGGCAGTAGTTTTTAGTCACTACATGAAGCCAGCTCCGGAAGTTTTCTATTTTCTGTTTAGGTATTTCAATTATCAGCTTTTCGAAGATCTGCATCACAGCATCCTGCGATTCGTCCCTGTCCTTCAGATATTTAAGACAGACACCATAAACAAGATGCATATATCTGGAATATAGCTCACCAAGAACATCAAGATCACCTGAATCTGAGAATTTTCTCAGGAGATCTTCATCTGAATTGCTGTTATTTAGTTTATCTGCCTTAAGAAATAGCATTTTAGTGTATTCAGGATTTCTAAAGGTATAATAACTTTTTGCTTTTTGCCCCCCCATCCCCCCTGAAGGGTGGCTAAATCTCAGGTCAAAGTTAAGCCCCCTTCTTCGTCTCTGCGTAGCCGCTACGGCGAAGCGAGGTAGGGGGGTGGGGGCAGTAACAGTAAGTGTAAATACAATTCATTCAATGATATATAAAAATAAGTGTTAATTATTTTATTGGTTTTATGGAATTTGAAAAGTTCCTGCATCCTATGATAAATGTTTAACCAATAATTAAAGTTATGAAGACTAATTTATCAATTTTCGCAATACTGATTCTTGGAGTGGTAATGACAGCTTTCACCCAATCAGTAACAATAACCGGAACAGTTAAGGATGATCAGGGCCAGCCACTGCCCGGAGTAAACGTTTCAGTTAAAGGCTATTCAACAGGTACTGTTACCGATTTCAACGGGTTTTACAGTATAACGGTTACCGATCAGGTGAAAACTCTTGTATTTTCTTTTATAGGCTATTCAACAGTCGAAGAAAAAATCGGAGGCAGGAAAACTATTAATGTTAAGATGGCTGCAGATAAAACAGCACTGGAGGAGATAGTTGTAGTAGGTTATGGAGCTACTGCCGACATGGCATCCAGGTCGAAGGCAATGGCTCCGTCTGCAGGCCGGCATTATGAAAAAAAGCAATATTTTCAGATGACTAAGAATGATTTTAACACCGAAGGATATGCATCTGTAAATGAAAACGGGTTTAAAAATGTGAAGAACAATCCATTATCAACTTTCTCAATCGATGTTGATAATGCGTCCTATTCAAACATCAGAAGGTTCATTAATAATGGAGAGCTTCCTCCTGCTGACGCAGTAAGGATTGAGGAGATGATTAACTATTTTAAGTATGATTATCCTGAACCGGCCGGTGAGCATCCTTTTTCGGTTTACACTGAACTTGCGGTGTGTCCCTGGAATCCAAAACATAATCTGTTGCATGTAGGTTTGCGTGGCAAAAGCATAGACAAATCTTCACTTCCCCCCTCAAACCTTGTTTTTCTTATTGATGTATCAGGTTCGATGAGTGACCCTAATAAACTCCCATTGCTTAAATCAGCTTTCGGACTACTTGTAAATGAACTCAGGGCTCAGGACAGGGTAGCAATAGTGGTGTATGCAGGTGCTGCAGGACTTGTTCTTGAATCAACACCCGGAAACAGAAAAGAAGCTATTATGGCTGCCATTGATAATCTTGAAGCAGGCGGATCAACAGCAGGTGGTGCAGGACTAAAACTTGCCTATGCTGAAGCTCAGAAAAACTTCGTGAAGGGTGGAAATAACCGGATAATTCTTGCAACCGATGGAGACTTCAATGTAGGTGAGTCAAGTAACGGAGGAATGGAAAGACTTGTAGAAGAGAAGCGCGATCTGGGTGTTTTTATTACGGTTCTTGGCTTCGGAATGGGTAACGTAAAGGACGACAAGATGGAATTAATTGCAGATAAGGGCAATGGTAATTATTCATACATCGATAATCTTCAGGAAGCCAGAAAAGTTCTTGTACGGGAATTTGGCGGCACTCTTTTTACGATTGCGAAAGATGTGAAATTTCAAATAGAGTTCAATCCTGCTAAAGTTAAATCGTACAGACTTATCGGGTATGAGAACAGGCTCCTTAATGATGAAGATTTCAATGACGATACAAAAGATGCAGGGGAGATGGGCGCCGGACATAATGTAACTGCACTCTATGAACTTGTACCTTCTGGTTCGGATGAGAATATTCCATCAATTGATCCACTCAAATATCAGAAAGAGCAATCTGTTAATAATGAGACAAGGAGTTCTTCTTCAGAATACCTGACAATTAAACTCCGGTACAAAAAACCTGATGGTAAGACAAGCATGCTTCTTGAGAAACCTGTTAAGGGATATATCAGCGATCTTGAAGATTGTTCTGATAATCTGAGATTTGCGGCGGCAGTTTCGGAATTCGGAATGATTCTCAGAAACTCTGAATTCAAAGGAAATGCAACTCTTGATGGTGCAGCAAAACTTGCGAGGTCTGCACGCGGCGAGGATGAAGACGGTTACAGATCTGAACTTATCAGACTAATCAATACTGCAAAAGACATGAGAGTTACTGCTGATAAATAGGAAGAAAAAATTTCCCGCTGATTACGCTGATTTACGCAGATTTACACAGATTTAAACAGATTTGATTGCTATCATCTGCGAAGATCTGCGAGATCTGCGGGAAATTAAAACTGCCGGATGCAACGCGGCAGTTTTTTTTGTGTCTTTAAGGAGATATTTACCTGAAAAAACAATCAACTATGCTGAAAAACTTTTTTATCAATGCTTTCCGGAATGTGAGGAAACAGAGGGGCTATATCCTCATAAATTTAGGTGGTCTGGCAATCGGACTAACAAGTTTCTTGTTTATTTCACTATATGTTATAAATGAACTCAGTTATGACAGATTCCATAAGAATTACGAAAATATTTATAGTTTGAAAGTAGTCGGACGGATGGCCGGAGGCGTTCTTGATCAGGCTGTTACAGCAGCGCCGATGGCACAGGCAATGCTTAAAGACTATCCCGAGGTAGTGAAGGCTGCCAGAGTTACACAGATGGGTGCATGGCTTATCCGTTTCGGTGAAAATAAATTTAATGAAGACGGAGTCCTTTTTGCTGACTCAACATTTTTAGATGTATTGGATTTCAAACTATTAAAAGGAGATCCAAAGTCGGCTCTTGTCAGGCCAAGGTCAATGGTTCTTACAGAGGAGTATGCAAAAAAATATTTTGGAAACAAGGACCCTCTGGGCGAGAAACTGATTGTAGAAGCTGATACGGTCTTATATACTGTCACCGGAATTGTGCAGGATGTACCCGATAATTCACACATCAAATTTGATATGCTTGCTTCAATGAGCACATACCCTCAGAATGCAAATAATGAACAATGGGTAAGTCATAACTTCTACACCTATATAGTTGTCCGTGACGGTACCGGCAAAATGGACCTGCAGAATAAGTTACAGGGAATGGTTGAAAAGTATGTAGGACCTCAGATTCAGCAGATACTTGGTTATTCAATTGAAGATTTCAGGAAAGCCGGAAATGATTTCAGTTATGTTATGGAGCCTTTGAAAGATATGCATCTCAAAGGGGCAACACAATATAACCTTGAACCTCTGGGATCTCTCAGTACTGTTTATATTTTCGCAGTAATTGCAATTCTTATTCTTGTAATTGCAATTATAAACTATGTTAATCTGGCAACGGCCAAATCAGCAGGAAGGGCAAAAGAAGTTGGAGTAAGAAAGGTTTCAGGGGCTAACAGGTCCGGACTTATTTCGCAGTTTCTCGGAGAATCACTTTTGATTGTTACAATTGCAGCAATTCTTGCCATATTTATGATTTATGCCTTAACTCCCTTTTTTAATCAGCTTATTGGTAAAGAGTTATCTATAGGTATGTTTGATACCTACATTGGATTTATATCATTGATTGTTCTCATTATTATCGTTGGAATAGCAGCAGGTTTTTATCCTGCTTTTGTACTGGCTTCATTTAACCCGGTTGAGGTTTTAAAAGGTACTCTTAACCCTGGTTCAATGTCCAAAAACCTGAGAGGAATTCTGGTGGTATTTCAGTTTACTGTTTCGATTGTTATCATTATCGGATCAATAATAGTATATAACCAGCTGAATTTCATGACAAAAAAAGATCTTGGATTTGAAAAGGATAATCTGGTTGTTATCCGTCGTCCTGATGCTTTTTATAAACAGCTCGGATCATTCAGAAACCAGCTTCTTGAAATACCGGGTGTCGAGAGTGTCGGTTTTTCAAGACAGGTGCCAGGAACCAATTTCAACAATAATGCATTCTTTAACGATGAGGATCCTGAAAAGAATACATATCTCCTGCAGCAAGCCCAGGTTAGTCTGGATTTCCCGCAGACACTTGGTGTAACTCTTGTTGATGGCAGATTCTTTTCCCGTGAATATGCAACCGATTCCACTGCGTGTCTTATTAATGAGGCAGCTGTTAAATCTCTGGGGCTAAAAGATCCAGTTGGTAAATATATCCTTCAGCCAAACGGTCCGGGTACATTTCAGAGGAATAAAATAATAGGGGTTATGAAGGACTTCCATATTACTTCGCTTCATAAAGCTATAGATCCGGTTTGTTTTACAGTAATGGGCTTTGGTGGAGGTGATCAGTATGCTACTGTTCGGCTTAGAGGTAACAATGTAAATGCCACAATAAAGGCAATTGAACAAAAGTGGAAGAGTTTTACTGAAATGCAGCCATTTCAGTATGATTTTTTTACTGATACCTGGAATGATCTTTATAAAACGGAGATGAAAACCGGAAAAATATTCATTCTGTTCTCAATTCTTGCAATTTTCATAGCCTGTTTAGGCTTGCTTGGTCTTGTAACCTATATTACCAATAAGAGGACCCGGGAAATCGGTATTCGTAAAACGTATGGAGCATCAATTTCAGTTATCCTTCAGCTTTTATCAAAAGAGGTAGTGTACCTTATACTGATTTCATCATTAATCGCATATCCGATTGCTTATTTCGGTTCAAAATACTGGCTCGAAGGATTTGCAAGCAAGGTAAAGGTTAGCCCCTTTTTGTTTATTATTGCTACTCTTGTGGCGCTGATAATTGGCTGGTTGTCTATAAGTTATCAGACAATTAAGGCAGCTAATTACAATCCGTCAAAAGCACTCAGGATTGAATAGTAAACACAGTTCTCCTTAACTTAATTTTGGATATATTTAGCCATAAATTAAGTTAAGGATGACTTCAGGCAGGAAAATACTAATATACAGTCTTTCATCAATCGTTTTACTTGTTGGATTATTACTGGTAATAAGGTTCCTGGATGGAAATTCTTATCGAAAGCAGATTCCTGATCTGCCTGACTTTAAGAATGCTGCAGATCCTGTAAAAGAACAGATTGCCATGGCAGCTAACTTAGCTGATCGCAGGCCGACATCCGGCAATATTGGAATGCTTGGAATGGTTTACCATTCTGCTATGTATTATGAGGAGGCCAAAGTTTGCTATGAACTGGCAATAAAAAGAAATGCTGATGACTGGATCTGGAGTTATTATCTAGGATATCTGAACCAGGAAATGGGAAATCCAGGATCAGCTGTCAGAAATTATAGTCAGGTGATAAAGACAAATCCCGGAATTTTTCTTGCATTATATTATAAAGCGGGCTGCTATCAGAAACTTGGATTAACAGATAGTTCAGAACTTGCTTTGAAAAGTATCATAAGCAGGTTGGAAAAGAATACAATCATCAAAACAACTTCCCGATATGACTATTTTCCTCTGGCAACTTATGCAATGTACGATCTTGCACGTCTTTTTGTCAGCAGGGGAGAAGCAGATAAAGCTGAAAAGACATTAGTTGAAATTATTGATTATCAGCGGGCATTTGGACCTGCCTACAGACTTTTGGGAAATATCTACAGTGGAAGGGGTGAGGAGACCCTTGGGGAAAAATACCTTGTACGGGCAAATGATCTTACAATTAGTCCTTCACCCGTTGACACACTAATCGATAAACTTTCTCTTTTATCCAGGTCGGACCTTTATCTCCTCAAAAAAATTGACGAGGCAGAAAAAAGTGTTTATCCTGAATATGCACTCAGACTTGTTAATCATTCATTATTGTTTTTTCCCGAGAATAAATTTCTGGTTGCTAAAGCCATAAAGCTCTTTCTGATAAGGGATTCTGTAAAACAGGCTTTGCCATACCTTGATCAGCATATTACTTATTATAAAAATGATTTTAATGAATTAAAAAGTGTAGGCGATCTGTTATATAACAAGGGATACTACCATCAGGCGCTCAATCATTATTCCCACGCTGTAAAACTAAGACAGGATGATAGTCAGGTGCAGTCGTGTATTGTTATTTGTCTTTTAAAAGAAGGAAAAAGGGAAGAGGCACGGAGAAGGGTTAACGAAAATCTGGAGAATAACAAAACAAATCCTGTAGCTATTGCCGATGGCGTTACACTTTTGCTTTCGATGGGGGATAATGAAAATGGCAGATTTTGGTTGTCGAGGCTTAAAGAACTTTCCACTTCTTTTCCAAAGGGTTTGCAGCTCGAAGGTATGCTGGCTGAACAGGATGGCAACTGGAATGAGGCAATCTTAAAGTATACTTCAGCATTTAATAATGACCCGACAGATTTGACAACTGCCAGATTGCTTGGAAATCTGTTGTTAAAGCAGAAAATGTGGGAAAGAGCAATTACCCATTTCAGAAAAGCACTTGAATATCATCCGAATGAACCGTACTTACTCGAACGTCTTGGCACTCTGTTTGTTACCTGTGAGGATCGGAAATTGAGAGATCTGAATGAAGGAAGAGATTTGTGCGAGAGAGCATTTATTCATACCGCAAGCCACTCAGTTACATTAGTATCTTCAGGAAGGAGTCTGGCACTCGCTTATGCCGGGCTGGGTGATAAAAAAAATGCTGCTAATATTATCAGAATGACTATAAATATTGCCGAAAGAGAGAGTATCCCTCCGGCAGCCATCGATGATTTAAAGAAACTAATGTCTGATTTTTAAAAAAGAAGATCTCCTTATAATTAATGCTTTCAGGGATGCTTTTATTCAAACTGGAAAAGACCTATTTCGACTGAGGTGCCTTTTTGTTGGTGCCTGCGTTAGATAATCAATTACTATGCTTTGAATAAGGCGGATTTGTTAGAAATTTAGCTTTATAAAAAGGTCATTAGCAGTAACTTATTTTTTATATAAATATTTATATATTTGCATACCGCGAAAAATCAGTTTTTTATTGCAGTCAGTTAATATGGAGGATAAAACATATTTTGCACCGGCTCTTCGATCGTCAATTGAAGAGATAATAAATGAAAATGAACTGTTGACAACACAAAAATTGTTCACAGAGATCTTCGGTTCCATGACAGGTATTAGTGCAATACTAAATAGGAACCGGCAGATAATTTTTGCTAACAATGATTTTCTTGACTTATTGGGTGTAAAAAGTATAGATGTCATTCTGGGCAAAAGACCGGGAGAGGTGGTCTCATGCATTAATTCAGGAGTTGAGCAGTCAGGTTGTGGAACATCTGAAGCATGCCAGTATTGCGGAGCTGTTAATGCAATAATGGAAAGTCAGAGAACCAATAATAAATCAACGAGGGAAACCAGAATTTCTTCAGAAATAAAAGGAATAAATATAAGCTGGGACCTCAATATTACCTCAACTCCGATTACAATTGCCAACGAGGTTTTCTATGTGCTTACAATACAGGATATCAGCAATGAGAAGAAGCTGATTGCTCTGGAGCGGGTGTTTTTTCATGATCTGCTAAATACTGCAGGCGGATTGAATGGCCTGCTTACAATTTTGAAAATGGGAACTGATCCTGAGGAAGCAAGAAGTCTTATCTCAAAATCGGAGGAAGCCAGCCAGGCAATAATAGAGGAAATTATGCTTTACAGGCAGTTACGGGCTGCAGAAAACGGAGATATTCAGGTTAAGATTGAAAAGTTAAATTCTATTGAATTTCTGACATCTGCTATAAGCCGGATAGGTTACCATGAAGTAGGGAAAGGCAAACTCATAGTTATGGAAGATAATTGCGACGATGCAGATTTCACAACTGACAGGATATTGCTACAAAGGGTAATAATCAACCTTTTGAAGAACTCGCTTGAAGCAATACCTCCAGATGGAATTGTAAAAACAGGGGTAAAAACAACAGGTGAAAAAATTCTGTTTACTGTCAGTAATTCCGGGGTAATGCCTCATGAAGTTCAGATGCAGATTTTTCAGCGTTCGTTCTCTACTAAGGGAAAGGGCAGAGGAATAGGAACTTACAGTATTAAACTTATGACCGAAAATTATCTGAAAGGAAAGGTCAGTTTTATAAGTAACGAAAACGACGGAACTGTTTTTAGTGTTGAGCTAAATAAAAATTTTCCCGCTGATCTCGCCGATTAGCGGAGATTTCTCTAATATTATCTGCGTACATCTGCGAGATCTGCGGGGAAAAGATGTTAACTGATTTTAAGAAATCTATCAATCTCCTTTGCAACTTTCCTTCCTGATGCAATAGCATTTACAACAAGGGTAGCACCACTTACTGAGTCTCCTGTCGCAAATACTTTCTGAAGGCTTGTTTCCATTCCACGGCTTACTTTAATATTATTGCGGTTATCAAGTTCAAGCCCGAGTTCTGTAATCAGTCCCTCAAGTACAGGATGTTCAAACCCCAGAGCAAGCAGGACAAGGTCGGCTTCGATTATTCTTGAAGTACCAGGTACAGGTTTCATAATATACTTGCCACCTGATAATTCCCATGAAACCTCCTCAACTTCAACACCTTTCGTAATATTGCCGTCGCCAATATACCTGCGGGTTGAAAGACTCCATTGCCTTTCACATCCCTCTTCGTGCGATGTTGATGTCTTCAGGATCTTACCCCAGTATGGCCAGGGATTATCTTCTTTTCTTAAAACCGGTGGTTTAGGCAGAATCTCAATCTGGGTAACACTCAGGGCACGCTGTCTGATAGATGTTCCAACACAGTCGGAGCCGGTATCACCACCTCCGATGACGAGCACTTTTTTTCCTTCTGCACTAATAAGATTTTCGTTTGCGGAAAGCAATCCCGAGTTTACCTTATTCTGGGCTTTGAGGAAATCCATAGCAAAATGAATTCCATTGAATTCGCTCCCTTCAACTTTTAAAGGACGGGGTTTGCCTGCACCGATAGCAATACAAACAGCATCAAAGCTTTCCATTATTTCCTTGCCAGAGACTTCTTTCCCTATGCCAACTCCGGTTTTGATGATAACACCTTCAGCTACCATGAGATCAAGCCTCCGATCAATTACCGATTTGCTTAATTTGAAATCTGGAATCCCGTATCTTAATAATCCTCCGGCCTTGTCATCCTTTTCAAACAGGGTAACTGAATGTCCTGACTTATTTAAAAGATCTGCTGCCGCCATGCCAGAGGGGCCGCTGCCTATCACTGCCACAGTTTTTCCTGTACGTTTTGTTGGAGGAGCCGGTTTGACATATCCTTCTGCAAATGCCTTTTCTGCAATTGCTACTTCATTTTCCCTTATAGTTACAGGTTCAAGGCCAATATTAAGAACACATGCATGTTCGCATGGTGCAGGACATATTCTTCCTGTAAATTCAGGAAAGTTATTAGTTGAAGCCAGTCTCTGATAGGCCTCCTTCCATTCGCCGCGATAAAGAAGATCATTCCACTCAGGAATCAGGTTATCAACCGGGCATCCCCAGTGGCAGAATGGAATCCCGCAATCCATACATCTTGATGCCTGAAGCATCCTGTCTTCACTGTTCAGAACCTGTTCAACCTCACTGTGGTCACGAATCCTTTCGTTGACAAGCCTGTTCCCCGCATCCTTCCTTTTTATTTTTAAAAACCCGCTAGCATCAGCCATATTATTATTTTATATGTTATCTGTAACTTGTTATTTGTTATTTGTTCCTGGTTCCTGGTTCCTGGTTTCTGGTTTCTCGTTTCTCGTTTTTTGTGCCCTGTACCCTGCACCGTGCACCGTGTCCTGTGCCCTTTATGCTGAGCGAAGCCGAAGCATCACCCTGCACTGATTTCAAGATCCACCTCAACATCAGCTATTTTCTTTCTGATCTCTTCAAGCTTCTGTTCCTGAAGCACTTTCTTGTAATCATAAGGAATTACCTTAATGAACATCGGAAGGTATTTTGCAGGATCGTCCAGAATAAGTTTTGCCTTCTTGCTGCCTGTGAATTGATAATGTCTTGAAATCAGCTCAGTCAGTTCATTAATATCGCTATAGTCTTCAACAAGAGAAAGTTCCACCATTCCCATGTTGCAGTAATAATCAAAATCTCCGTTTTCGTTGAAAACGTATGCAACACCACCGCTCATGCCGGCTCCGAAATTACTTCCTGTAGATCCGAGAACCACAACACGTCCCCCTGTCATATATTCACAGCAATGGTTTCCTACCCCTTCAACAACAGCTGTAACCCCACTGTTCCTTACTCCAAATCTTTCTCCTGCTACACCTGATATAAAGATCTCTCCACGGGTTGCTCCGTAGAGAACCGTATTTCCGATTATTATATTCTTATCAGCCTCGAAAGTGAAACCTGCCGGGGGAACAACAATAATTCTCCCTCCTGAAAGTCCTTTGCCGAGATAATCATTCGAATCGCCTTCAAGAAAAAGTTCAACTCCGGGTGCCAGAAATGCCCCGAAACTCTGTCCGGCAGAACCTGTGAACCTGCATTTAATAGTCCCGTCGGGTAATCCATCAGGACCGTGTATTGTAGCAATTTTACCCGAAAGCATAGCACCAATTGTTCTGTCTGTATTGTGGATAGCCCTGTGAATCGAAACAGGTTGTTTCTCCGAAAGAGCTTTTTCTGCTTCAATAATTATGTCTCTGTCAAGTACATGGTCCAGTTTGTGATCCTGTATATCAACGCAATGCATTGCATTTACAGTAGATTCAGCTGGTAGGGTAAGAAGTCCGCTAAGGTCAATATTTTTTATTTTCCAGTGGTTTACCTCGGGGTTTCTTTCAAGCAAATCGAATCTTCCGATTATGTCATCCATTTTAGTGTATCCTAGTTCGGCCAGCTGTTCCCTGGTCTCTTCAGCCAGAAAACGGAAGAAGGTAACTACATTATCAACCTTTCCCATAAACCTTTTTCTCAGTTCCGCATTTTGAGTGGCAACACCTACAGGACAGGTATTAAGGTGACATTTTCGCATCATAACGCATCCCATCACAACAAGTGCTGACGTTGCAAATCCGAATTCCTCAGCTCCCAGAAGAGCGGCCATGATAATATCTTTTCCGGTCTTTAGCTGTCCATCGGCCTGTAATATTACTTTCCTGCGCAGATTGTTCATTACAAGAGTCTGTTGAGTTTCTGCAAGACCAAGTTCAAGAGGCAATCCCGCATGCTTGATTGAAGATGTCGGACTTGCTCCGGTTCCGCCTTCATATCCGCTTATAGTAATAAGATCAGCTCCTGCTTTAGTAACACCGGCAGCTATTGTTCCTACTCCGCTTTCAGAAACGAGCTTCACGCTGATCTTTGCCCTGGGGTTTACGTTTTTAAGATCGAATATCAGCTGCGAGAGGTCTTCTATTGAATATATATCGTGATGAGGCGGTGGGGATATTAGTGTTATACCTGGTATTGAATACCTTGTTTTTGCAATTATCTTATCCACTTTATGTCCGGGCAGCTGGCCCCCTTCGCCGGGTTTTGCCCCCTGTGCAATTTTTATCTGTAGCTCATCAGCGTTTACAAGGTAATAAGTTGTTACCCCGAACCTGCCGCTGGCTACCTGCTTTATGGCGCTTCTTGCACTATCGCCGTTTTCAAGTGGTTTGAACCGATCCGGATCTTCTCCCCCTTCACCGGTATTGCTTCTGCCCCCGATGCGGTTCATTGCAATCGCAAGTGTTTCGTGCGCCTCGCGGCTTATTGAACCATAAGACATAGCTCCTGTTACAAACCTCCTCATTATTGCTTCGGCAGGTTCTACTTCATCAATAGAAACAGGATTTGGCTTAGTTCTCAGCAATCCTCTTATAAAACCGGGACTTGCGGTATCTGCATTTGCAAGTCTGGTATATTCCTTGAATTTTATGTAATCAGCTGTTCTTGTACTCCACTGCAGAAGAGAGATTGTTTCAGGGTTCCACGCGTGATGTTCGCCATGTTTTCTGTAGGAATAAACTCCCTCTGTAAGAATTTCAGGCTGCTGGTTAACAATATACGCCTTTCTGTGAGGGATAAGAACTTCCTCTGCGATCTCTTCCATTCCGATTCCCCCTATTCTGGAAACAGTTCCTGCAAAGTATTTATTAATAACATCGGGGTGGATACCAACAGCTTCAAATATCTGCGATGAACGATAGCTCCTCAGAGTACTGATTCCCATCTTAGACATAATCTTTAGGATCCCCTTATTTATTGAATTTACATAGTTTGCTTCTGCTTTCTGATAATCGAGCTGAATTTCTTTAGCCTTTACAAGTTTGTCAATAACAGCAAAGCACATATAAGGATTTATAATGCTTGCTCCATATCCAAACAGAAGTGCAAAGTGCATTACCTCACGGGGTTCGGCAGATTCCACAACAATATCAATCTGCATCCTCTTACGTTTTTTAATAAGGTGATGATGAACCGCTGATACTGCAATTAGTGAGGGAATAGGAGCAACATTCTGACTAATTCCACGGTCGGAAAGAATAAGATAGTTTTTCCCGTCATCAACAGCCTTTTCTGCATCAATACACAACTGGTCAACAGCAGATTGTAATCCTTCAGCTCCCTTAAGTGCATCGAAATGAAGATTGAAGTTTGCAGCTGAAAAGCCCTTGTATCTCAAGTTCTTAACTACCTGAAAGTAAGTGTTTGAAATTACCGGATTCCTGAACCTGACCATCTTCACATGATCGGGAGATGTTTCAAGCAGGTTTTGCTGCAATGAACCCAGGTAACCGGTAAGGGTCATCACAAGTTCTTCCCTGATTGGATCGATAGGAGGGTTTGTAACCTGGGCAAAAAGCTGTTTGAAATAGTTGAATATCCTGTATGGTTTTCTCGAAAGAACAGCTACCGGGACATCGTTACCCATAGAACCTATCGGCTCTTTTCCAGTGGCAGCCATCTCTTTAATTATCTTCTCGGTATCCTCCAGCGAGTAATTGAAAGAGGTTAAGTATTTATTGTATTGATCACCCATATCAGGTGTAACAACCTGGCCTGTTTCAATTTTTTCGAGCTTAACCATATTCTGCTGAATCCATTCCCCGTAAGGGAACTCAGCTGCTAGTTGTGCTTTCAGCTCCTTATCATATAGTATTTTACCAGCCTCTGTGTCAACAAGAATCATCTTTCCTGCTTTAAGCCGTCCTTTTTCCCTTATTTCCCCGGCAGGAAATGTCTGTACTCCGGTTTCCGAACCTAATACTATCAGATCATTTGTAGTTATCAGGTATCGCGATGGACGGAGACCATTCCTGTCGAGCATTCCTCCAATGTATCTGCCATCTGAAAAAATAAGTGATGCAGGGCCATCCCAGGGCTCCATAAATGTTGAGTGGTACTGATAAAAAGCTTTTAATTCAGGTGAGATCGGGTTTTTATCATTTATTGATTCAGGAATAAGTATTGACATTGCATAAGGCAGTGATTTGCCGCTCATTATAAGAAACTCAAGAACATTATCGAGTGATGCTGAATCGCTCTTGTCCGGCTCTATAATAGGATACAGTTTTGCAAGGTCACCAAGTTTGTCTGATTTAAGAATAGACTCTCTTGCTTCCATCCAGAATCTGTTCCCTTTGATTGTATTGATCTCACCATTATGTCCTAGCATTCTGAAAGGCTGGGCAAGATCCCAGCTGGGAAAAGTGTTGGTGCTGAACCGGGAATGTACGAGGGCAATAGCACTTTGAAGCCTTTCGTCGTTCAGATCGAGAAAATATTCCCCAAGCTGAACAGAGGTGAGCATACCCTTATATATAAGAACCTTTGTTGAAAGACTTGGTATATAGAAGAAACTCTTTTGCTTAATATCGGAATTCCGGATTATGTTTTCTGTTCGTTTCCTTATAATATACAGTTTCCTCTCAAGATCATCCTGCTGAATGTCAGCGCCAAGCAGAATCTGAAGTATTTCTGGTTCAGCGGCACGGGCAATTTCCCCGATTACTGTATTGTTTCTCGGTACTTCGCGAAAACCTATAATGTCAACACCTTCTTCTTTTATTATTCCGAGAAAAATATCCTTGCATTTAGCTGCATCAGTACTATTCTGAGGAAAGAAAACGAGTCCTGTTCCAAACTGGCCTGCAGGAGGCAATGAGTAACCCTGGATTAGATAAAAATCACGGGGAACCTGAATAAGAACACCTGCACCATCGCCGGTTTTGCTGTCAGCACCTTCTGCACCACGGTGTGTCATATTGGCAAGAATGTCGAGACCCTGCCTGATAATTGAATGAGATTTTTTCCCTTTCAGGTGAGCAACAAAGCCGATTCCGCAATTCTCATGTTCAAATTCCCGCCGGTATAGCCCCTGATTCTGGGGTCTCTCTTTTTTCATAGTTATAGTTCTCCTGTTATTTGCTCAATTTACACAAAAAAAACCGTTCTCTGTATTTGAGAGAACGGTCATCCCTAATCCGATACCAAGCCCATTCTCAGTCAATTCCAATTAACCTTTTAATGAGGAGTGTTGATAATATGGATCGAAACCTTAACATTAATCTTAACATTTACCTGCAAATATATTATATTTCTTTCAATCTATTACCTGGAAGGCGAAAAAAATTAATAAAAAAATCATTTTTGCATACAAAAGTTATAAACATCTTAATTAACAGCAAGGTTTAAGTAATTCTCATTATTTGGTAAACTGAACTATGAAAGCTTATTTTTGTTAACTTACAAATCAATTTTTATGTCAGAAAATTATTCTGATAAACAGAATTACTGACCGGATATAATTATGGAAAATTCTAAAAACCTGATAATTGTAATTTTTGGAGCATCGGGAGATCTTACGGCCAGAAAACTTATCCCTGCAATTTTCTCACTGAAAACCCAGAAACTGTTGCCTGAGAAATACTCAGTTGTTGGAGTGGGAAGGACTCCTTTTTCAAATGACGATTTCAGAGCAAAGATGAGCGAGGCAATCATTTCCTTCTCAGAAGAAAAAGTAACTGATACTAATTTGATCTCAGAATTTACCGGTGCTCTCTATTACCATACCATGGATAATTCTGATCAATCCGGATATCCCGGTCTGAGAGCCTTTCTCGAAGAAATCGATAATAAATATTCAATTGGAGGTAATTATATTTTTTACATGGCAACTCCTCCAAGCGTGTACGGGATTATTTCTGTGAACCTGGCAAAATCCGGATTGACTGATCAGGAAAAAGGTTTCAGGCGGATTATTATCGAAAAGCCTTTCGGCTATGATCTTGAATCGGGTAAGAAACTGAACAAAACACTTCATGAAATAATTTCTGAAGAGCAGATTTTCAGGATTGATCATTATCTGGGAAAGGAAACAGTTCAGAATCTGCTTGTTACAAGGTTTGCAAACGGTATTTTCGAGCCATTATGGAACAGAAATTATATTCATCGTATCGAAATTACCTCAGCTGAGAGTATAGGGGTTGAAGACAGAGGAGGATATTACGACTCTTCAGGGGCTTTGAGAGATATGGTTCAAAACCATCTTTTGCAGATAGTAGGTCTTACAGCTATGGAGCCACCATCATCACTCGATCCTGATGCTATAAGGAATGAGGTGCTTAAGGTGTTCCAGTCTTTGCAGCCAATTAAGGAAGAAGATGTTCCTGCTCAGGTAATCAGAGGACAGTACACCGGATCAATGGTGAGAGGCGAATGCCTGACAGGGTACCGGTATGAAAAAGGGGTAGCTAAGGATTCACGGACAGAAACTTTTGTTGCAATAAAGTTTTTTATAAACAACTGGCGCTGGGGAGGAGTTCCTTTTTATATTCGTACAGGGAAAAGGCTACCGACCCGTGTAACTGAGGTTGTTATTCATTTTAAGCAGACACCTCATCATTTATTTCAGAGAGCGGTAGGTAAACTTACATCTAATCAGTTGATTATACGTATTCAGCCTGATGAAGGGATGCTGGTTAAACTTGATATAAAAGAACCCGGAGCAGGTTTTAACCTGAAAAATGTAAATATGGATTTTCATTATAAAGATCTGGCCAACACAAGGGTTCCTTCAGCTTACGAAAGGTTGTTGTACGATGTAATGGTTGGCGATTCTACATTGTTTTCGCGTGACGACGAAGTTGAGACGGCGTGGAAGTTCCTTGGTCCTATTCAGAAAGCCTGGGCAAATAACCCGGAAATTAAGGTATATGGTTACCCGGCAGGTACCTGGGGACCAATAAATGCCAATGAGCTTATAGAAGGAGATGATCTCACCTGGAGATATCCTTGTAAAAATCTGGCTGATGACGGGTTGTATTGTGAACTTTAGAAGAGTGACGGGGAGAATAGGTGAATAGGGGAATGGGAGAATACAATCTGTGAAACTCCGTGTCCTTCGTGGTTAAAAAAATATTTTAAGCAATTATAACAGATTTGGATAAATCAATAAAAATATATCAAACCCCTGCTGTACTTGCAGAGAGTTTTGCAGCTGAATTAGTTTTAATCATTACTGATTTGACTAAGAAAGGCAGGACTGTTACAATTGCATTATCCGGTGGTTCTACTCCTGAATTGCTTTTCTCTGTGCTGGCTGATAGATATTATAATTCAGCCGTATGGGAGCACGTACATTTTTTCTGGGGCGACGAGAGGTGTGTGCCTCCTGTCAGCAATGAAAGTAATTATGGACTGGCAAAGCGAACCCTTTTTGACAAGATTGGGATTCCTTCAAAAAATATTCATAGAATACTTGGGGAGAATGATCCGTCAGATGAATCTTTAAGGTATTCATCTGAGATAACTTCCTTCACTCAGGAGAAAAACGGACTGCCAGCATTTGATATCGTTTTGTTAGGTTTGGGGGAAGATGGTCATACAGCTTCAATATTCCCGGGATACCTGGACCTGCTTACCTCGGAAAAAATCTGTGAAGTTGCAGTTAATCCCTATTCCGGACAGAAAAGAATAACTATTACCGGAAGGATTATAAACAATGCTGCTTCTGTCTTTTTTCTTGCCACAGGAAAGAAGAAGTCTGTAATCGTTGAGAACATATTCGATAAAAAACCTGCTTCTTTAAACTATCCTGCTTCATTTATTGTTCCTTTAAACGGACAATTGCAGTGGTACCTCGATAATGATGCAGCGAGTCTGTTGAGAGATTGATATTACTGTTTCATTTTTTGCATCGGCAGACTGATTGATTTTTTCTATATTTGGGATAACTTTTTATTAACTTTAATTATAAAGCCATGTCACACGAAAAAGCTAAAGAACAGACAAAGGTAAAGAAAGAGGCCACCAAGAGCCTAAAAGAAAAGCGTGCTGCAAAGAAAATCAAGAAGGAAGAGAAGAAGAGGCAATAGTATTAATTGTCTTGTTGTCAGGATGTCTGGATGTCTTGTTATTTGATGAACTCCTGATAACCCTTCTATAATAGCAAGAAATAAAAAAGCCGGTGAATATTTCACCGGCTGAATAATAAATCTTTGTATAGATAATAAACTAAGCTAGTCTTACATCTACTGCATTAATTCCTTTTTTGCCTTCCTGAAGTTCGAATGTAACTTCATCATTTTCTTTAATCTGATCTTTCAGACCTGATACATGTACAAAATATTCATTATCCGAATCTGCATCTTTAATGAATCCGAAGCCTTTTGACACATTAAAAAATTTCACTGTTCCTTTGTTCATTTTATTCTGTTTTTAAATTAGTGGCGCAATGTAAGTATTATAATTGATATATTCTATATTTTTTATCAAGAATATGCTATTTAGCAGTTTTACATCTTAAAAATTGTTACATATTGCAGTGTAAAAAAAATATATACTTTTATCAGACGTATTCCAAATTTGAAAAATAATAGATGCTTATTGGTAATCATTTTATAAATTAAAAAAAGACTATCGGTTATGAGATTCCTCGCTAACGCTCGGAATGACAGTAGTTTAGGTTATATAGGGGAAGGCAGAGGCGATTCGCCTGGCGAATCGCCTCTGCTTTCCCCTCATACACCAACTTCACCGTGTCATTCCGAGCGCCAGTGAGGAATCTCCCTCAATTATGTTGATATTTTGATTTAAGTCCTTTGCAGTTATTACTCATTCTAGATACTTATACATTAAATTAATGAAAAAAACGATCTTTCTCCTTTTAATAATCTGTTTAACTTTTTCAAATGCCTTTTCCCAGAAAGACTTTTTAACAGTTGCTGAAAAATCTGATTTTAAATCCACAGCTGCCTATGAGGATGTTATGTCTTACATTGGTCAGCTTAAAAAACTTTCACCGCATATTAAGGTAGAAAAGATTGCTACATCAGTTGAAGGAAGGGATGTTTCCTTACTTATTATTGCAGATCCTATGCCTAAAACTCCGAAGGATCTGGTATATGACAAAAGGATTGTCGTATATGTTCAGGCAAATATACATGCCGGCGAAGTTGAGGGAAAAGAAGCTGTTCTAATGTATGTTCGTGATATTCTGAAAGATAAAAAGCCAGCTATTCTTGAAGATGTAATTCTTCTTGTCTGTCCAAATTTTAATCCGGATGGAAACCAGAAAATAAGTACCATGAACAGGACACATCAGAATGGTCCGGAAAACGGAGTTGGAGTAAGGCATAATGGACAGATGCTTGACCTGAACCGCGATGCGATGAAGGCTGAATCACCGGAAGTTCAAGGATTAATTGCAAATGTATTTAACCGCTGGCAGCCATCGGTTTTCATGGATTGTCACACAACTGATGGTTCATACCATGTTGAACCTGTGACTTTTAGCTGGATGGTTAACCCTGTTGGCGACAATTCACTTATCGCATATATGCGCGATAAAATGGTTCCTCTTATGTCGAAAAATTTGTTGCAGGAGTATAAAGTAGAAAACTGCTTCTACGGGGAGTTTTATGACATGTCAAATCCGGAAAAAGGCTGGGTTATGGATGCATCGGAGCCCCGGTACATTATAAATTATTTCGGACTGCGTAACCGTCTGGCAATTCTGAACGAGAATTACGTTTATGCTGATTATAAATCCAGGGTAATGGGTTGTTATTATCTTATACACTCTCTTATGGACTATGCCTCAGCCAATAATACTGAGATTAAAAAGTTGTTGCTGGATGCAGATAGCAGGACAATTGCAAGGGGTGAAAGACCTTCAGTGGCCGATTCATTCGCAGTTGAGTATAAAGTCAGACCCTTGCCTGAGAAAGTCACTGTCCGTACCTATGAGGCAGAAGTTGTAACATCTGATAATGGCAGAAGAAGTTATAAGAAGAGCGACAGACAGAAGGATGTTACAGTTCCTTATTTTATTGATTTCTACCCTGTAAGAAATGTTAAGTTCCCTTTTGCTTATGTTATCAGTATAAAAGAACCTGAAATAATTTCCCATTTGAAACTTCATGGAATCAGGTTAGAAACACTTGCATCAGAAGTAAAAATTCCGGTAGTAAAATTTAATATTTCTGAGCTTAAAGGTTCATCAAGACTTAATCAGGGGCATTATACAAATACAATTAAAGGAAAATATGTATCTGACTCAATCGTTTTCCCGGCAGGTACATTGATTGTAAGAACATCTCAGCCACTTGCAAATGTTGCTGCTTATCTTCTTGAGCCACAATCAAATGATGGCTATGTGGTCTGGAATTTCCTCGATCGTTATCTCGCCCCGCAATGGGGTTCAGGTTTTAATCCGTATCCCGTATATAAAGTATTGAATCAAATTGATTTAAAAACAGTACCATTTTTATAATTTTTTTATGACCTTTGACCGCTTAATAAACATGCAAAATATCTGATCATGAGAAAATGGCGAGTAGAAGATTCAGCAGAATTATATAATATTAACGGATGGGGTGTTGATTACTTCTCTATAAATCAAAAAGGAAACATAACAGTTACTCCCGCGAAGAATGGAGCTTCAGTTGATCTTAAGGATCTGCTCGATGAACTTATGCTTTCGGATGTATCTACTCCAGTTCTTGTAAGGTTTCCGGATATTCTTGATGACAGGATCTTAAGTATTTCCAACTGTTTCAAATCTGCCTCTGAGGAGTATGGTTATAAGGCCCAAAACTTTATAATCTACCCGATTAAGGTAAATCAGATGCGCCCTGTGGTGGAGGAGATTGTAAGCCATGGCAAAAAATTCAACATCGGTCTCGAAGCAGGTTCAAAGCCGGAACTACATGCTGTTATTGCAATAAATACCGACCCTGAATCACTCATTATCTGTAACGGATACAAGGATGAGGATTACATAGAACTGGCACTTCTCGCACAAAAGATGGGCAAAAGAATCTTTCTGGTTGTTGAAAAACTTAATGAGCTAAAACTAATTACAACTATATCTAAACGGCTGAAAGTGAAGCCAAATCTGGGAATCAGGATTAAACTAGCAAGTGTGGGTAGTGGCAAGTGGGAAGATTCCGGTGGAGATATTAGTAAATTTGGTCTCACTTCCAGTGAGCTTCTTGAGGCAATCGACTTTCTGAAAAGGAATAAGATGACTGATTGCGTAAAGCTTATTCATTTTCATATCGGGAGTCAGGTTACCAAGATCAGGCGCATCAAAATTGCACTAAGAGAAGCTTCTCAGTTCTATGTTCAGCTCCGAAAGCTGGGATTTGAAGTAGATTTTGTTGATATCGGAGGAGGACTGGGAGTTGATTACGATGGCACTGGCTCTTCAAACAGCGAAAGCAGTGTTAATTATACTATCCAGGAGTATGTAAATGACTCAATAAGCACCTTTGTTGACGCAAGCAATAAGAATAACATTCCTCATCCCAATGTAATAACAGAATCAGGGAGATCACTCACAGCTCATCATTCCGTACTTATTTTTGAGGTACTTGAGACAACAACTCTTCCATCGTGGGATCCTGAGGATGTTTTGACTGATCATGATCATGAGCTTGTTAAGGAACTATTTCTTTTATGGGATAACTTCAATCAGTCGAGAATGCTTGAAACATGGCACGATGCCCAGCAGATAAGAGAGGAGGCTCTTGACAGATTCAGCTTTGGCCTTGTAGATCTTAAAACAAGAGCCCAGATTGAGCGGCTATTCTGGTCGATAGCCAGAAAGGTATACGTGATGGCAAATATTACAAAGCATGTTCCGGAAGAACTAAGGCAGATTTCACGAATTCTATCAGATAAGTATTTCTGCAATTTTTCTTTATTCCAGTCATTACCAGATGCATGGGCTATAGACCAGATCTTCCCGATAATGCCAATCCACAGACTTAATGAAGAACCGTTAAGAACAGCTACAATTCAGGATATGACATGCGATTCCGATGGGAAAATTGATAATTTTATTTCTACAAGGAATTCATCACATCACCTTCCCGTTCATTCCCTGAAAGGAAAGGAACCATATTATCTTGGAGTATTTCTGGTAGGTGCTTACCAGGAAATACTTGGTGATCTTCATAACCTTTTTGGAGATACTAATGCAGTTCATGTGTCGGTAGATTCGGATGGATATAAAATTGATCAGATTATTGACGGGGAGACAGTTGCTGAAGTTCTTGATTATGTCCAGTATAACTCCAAAAAGATGGTCAGGACTGTTGAATCATGGGTTACAACCTCTGTAAAAGCCGGTATTATTACACTCGAAGAAGGTAAGGAATTTCTGTCAAACTACCGGTCAGGATTGTATGGTTATACATATCTTGAATAGCAAGTAAACTGATTTTTGCCAGGATAATACTTTTATATAGAATAATTTTATAACTTGTAATTCTGTAAATTTCTTATTCTGACAGTAATTATTAACCCTAATTAATCAATTTAACTATGAGCAACGGAACATTTGATTTTAATGAATTTGTCAAGGAATCAAAAGAGGTCCTTGTAAATCCCAAGTCTTATTTCTCCACGATGAAAACCACCGGGGGAATACCAGAACCATTGATTAAGGCAGTGATTTACGGCGCCATTGCCGGTGCATTCACTTTTTTATGGAGTCTCTTAAATCTTAGTGGTGGGGGAAGTTCTATGTTAGGAGGAGCAATTGGCATTATGGCATTTATAATGTCCATAATTAGCGCTGTAATTGGTTTATTTGTTGGTGGAGTAGTTCTTTTGATAATATCTTCCATCTGCAAAGGAAACAATGATTTTGAAGCTAACGTAAGAGTTACTGCTGCTGTAATGGTTGTTATGCCAATTAGCGCATTTCTTGGTTTTGCCGGAGGAATCAGCTTTTACCTTGGTACAGCTGTCACTATTATTGTAACACTTTATTCTTTTTGGCTCTTGTATAATGGTTTGATTGAAGCCCTTAAGGCAAAACAGGATACTGTTAGGATTTTACTTTTAGTTTTTGCTGCAATAGTTATAATTGTAACAGTATTTGGAGCAATGAAAGTTAATAAAATTTCCAGAACATTCAATGATGATTTTCAGGAATTGATGCAGGATGTCCCGAAGGAGTAAACTGCTGTTTTAATAATTCATAACGCCAGATTTTATGTGATTTAGATTACAGATCTGGCGTTTAATTTTATCAGAATGGGAAAAGTTTTATTCACACTTTTACTGCTTTTCAGCCTTAGTTCTAACGGGCAGAAGAATAAGTCTTATCAGAGCAGCTGGCATAATGAAGGTGCTGGTGAGTTGAGCACCCCGGCAACAAATTTTATATATTTTGAAAAAGGAAAACTATTCTACTTTATTTCCAATGATGAAAATAAGGTCGTCATTGATATTCGTATTAAAGACGAAGGTGTTCAGAACAAGATACTTACAGAGGGTATGACTGTCTGGATTGATATGGATGGCAGGCAGGATAAGGATATGGGTGTACGGTTCCCGATTGGTTCAAAATATCAGTCGGCCGGTAAAAGCAATCAGACAACACTGAATGAAACTGGCAGCGTTGTAACTCCACTTTCAATGGCTAACACAATTGAACTTATAGGTTTTTCAGGCGAAAACTCAAACCGGCTTCCAGCGGAGAATTACGATAGTTTTAATGGTTTTGTTAAATATGATAAGGAAGGGATTCTCTATTACAGGCTTAATATTCCTATGGAAAAGATTCCTTTGCGAAATTCAAAAGAGGGTGGAGGTGCTGTCCCTTTTAATCTTGGAATTGAATATGGCTTCAAAGGAAACAGGGGAGGAGGAATGCCTCCCGCAGGACCTCCGGCGAATGGATCAGGCGAAAATACTGAAACAAAGCCTCCGGTTTTGTATTGGGTCAGGAACATCAGCCTTGCAGGAAAAATGTAATTTTAATTTTGTCTGTTTTTTTATAATATAACATTTTGACATACAACTCAACTATGAAGAACTGGTTGTTTTCCAGAAATATTTTTGTTGTTCTGATTTACAGGATTTTACTGATAATGGTTCTGTTTTCTCTGTGCAGAATAGGTTTCTTCCTTTTTAATTTTAAAATGTTTCCGGGAGTCTCAGCAGATCAGTTCATTACTATTATGAAAGGAGGAATCATATTTGATTTGTCTGCAGTGGTTTATCTTAATTCTCTTATTATTCTGCTTCATATTATACCTTTTGAATTTAGATATAGTAATGTTTATCAGAATGTTATAAGATATATCTATTTCTTCGCAAATGGCATCGCCATTGCAATGAACGGAATGGATTTTGTGTATTACAGGTTTGTTGATAAAAGAGCAACGGCTGATGTATTCGGGACATTTGAGAATGAGAGTAACATGGGCAAAATGTTTTTCAGATTCCTCTTTGATTACTGGCCGGCAACACTTTTTACACTTTTCCTGATGTTTCTTATGGTTTATCTTTATAATAAGATAAAACCGAAACAGCCTGATACCAGGAAAGGAGTCGCATATTACGCTGTAAATGTTCTTTTTATTCCGATAGCTCTTACACTTGTTATTGGTGCAGCAAGAGGAGGTTATAAGCATTCCACGCGTCCGATAACTATAAGCAATGCAGCCCGTTATGTTGATACTCCCCGCGATGTTGCAATTGTTCTTAATACACCTTTCAGCATTTTCAGGACATACGGAAAGAAATCACTGGTGAGACATAATTTTTTCAATGATGATGATCTCAAAAAGCTATATGACCCTCATTATAAGCCCTCTGCTGCAAAGCCATTTTCAAATGAGAATGTAGTTGTAATAATTCTGGAAAGCTTCGCCAGAGAATATATCGGTGCATATAATCCGGGCCTCGAGGGAGGAACCTACAAAGGTTATACTCCGTTTATGGATTCTCTTATTAGTGTGAGCCTTACTTTTGATGTGTCTGTTGCAAACGGTAAAAAATCAATTGATGCAATGCCATCCATACTGGCATCAATCCCCTCTCTTGAGACACCCTACACGATTTCCCATTATGCCAATAATCAAATTAACGGGATGCCATCGCTGCTTAAGAGAAAAGGTTATTACTCGGCATTCTTCCATGGTGCACCGAATGGTTCTATGGGCTTTGATTCATTCTCAAGATTAGCTGGTTTTGATGATTACTTCGGTCTGGATCAATATCCTGAAAAATCCGATTTTGATGGAATGTGGGGAGTTTGGGATGAACCTTTTTTTAAGTTTTTCGGAAAAAAGCTTGATACTTTTCAGCAACCATTTTTAGCTGCAATATTTTCAGTGTCGTCACACCATCCGTTTAAAGTACCTGAAGAATATGAAGGTAAATTCAAAAAAGGATCGGCGCCAATTGTTGAGGTAGTAGGTTATACAGACTTTGCCCTGCATGAATTTTTTGATCAGATTTCAAAGAGTGAGTGGTTTAATAATACCCTTTTTATCTTCACTGCAGATCATACAAATGAGTCAATCCACAAGGAGTTTCAGAATAATTTCGGGGTGTACAGCATACCTGTAATTTTCTATAAACCGGGAAGTAATCTTAAAGGTTACAGGAATCGTATTGCCCAGCAGATTGATATAATGCCGACAGTTCTTAATTATCTGAATTTTGATGAGGAGTATATTGCATTCGGAAATGATTTGCTTAACGAATCAACTGAATCGTTTGCCTTTAATACTTCAGGAAGCACATACCATCTTTATATGAAGGATCATATCCTTGAGATGATGGATAATAATACTCTCGGAATTTATAACTATAAAAATGACATATACCTTGAAAAGAATCTAATAGGTAAAGATGCACATTTACAGAAACTTATGGAAGACAAGCTGAAAGCCGTTATACAGACATATAACGGACGACTGATTGATAATAATATGATTGTAAGGAAAAAGTAAAAAGGAAAAAGTAAAAAGTAAAAAGTTTATTCTGGAACCAGAATATTTTATTAATTTAACATTCATTCTCTAAAGCAGGAATATTATGTTAAAACAATTTCATAAAGATCTGGAAAAATTCAGGGTTGATTCACCCGGATTAGTTTCTGTATCAAGGGTAAATTCAGTGGATGCTTTGAGGGGCTTTGATCTTTTCTGGATAATTGGAGCAGAAGCAATTTTGAAAAGTCTTGATCGGATCTTTAATTCACCGGCCACCAACTTTATAGCAACGCAGCTCGACCATGTTGAATGGACAGGCTTCAGGTTTTATGATCTGATAATGCCCCTGTTCCTTTTTATTGTAGGTGTATCTATGCCATTTTCGTTCAGGAGCAGGATTGGAAAAACCAGTTCAAAGAGTGCCTTATGGCCTCATATTATAAAAAGATTTATTCTACTTTGGATTTTGGGCATGGCTGTTCAGGGCAACCTGCTGGGTTACACCTGGAGCAATATTAAATTTTACAGCAATACTTTACAGGCAATCGCAAGCGGTTATCTTATTGCCTCAGTACTCATTCTCTACTTCAGGGTATCGTGGCAGGTGATCGGTACTCTGGTTCTGATGATGATTTATTGGATAATAATTGCTTTGGTTCCGGTACCAGGTTTTGGTGCAGGAGTCATTACCCCGGATGGTAATTTCGCCATTTATTTCGATAAATTAATTTTTGGTTCATTCCAGGATGGAACAACCTATTCATGGTTGATAAGCAGTTTGAATTTTGGTGCAACTACAATGCTTGGAGTATTTGCAGGTTATCTGCTTCAGTCTGACCTGAAAGTTAACAGTAAGGTGAAATATCTGGTCATTGCCGGGATATCTCTGATTATTCTGGGGAGCATATGGCATATGTGGCTTCCATCTGTTAAACATATCTGGACCAGTTCTTTTGTTTTATTCTCAGGAGGGATTTGTGTTTTGACACTTTCTTTATTCCTCTGGCTTGTAGATGGAATGAATCTTAAAAAAGGCTTTTTGTTTTTTACAGTTATTGGCATGAATGCAATCTTTGCTTATTGTGCTTCGCATCTGTTTGATTTTGGTCAGGTTGCAGATGTTGTTCTTGGCGGATTAAAGCAATATACCGGCGATTGGTACTGGTTTCTCAGGTCGCTGGGTGGTTTTTCAGTTCTGTATCTGATTCTATGGCAGATGTACAAACATAAAATATTTATAAAAATATGAATTCACGCCGTGACTTTATAAAGCTGGCAGGAGCCGGAGTTCTTGCAGCAGGAGTTATCCCAATTAATGAATCTTCCCTGGTTAATGCTGGCTCAGCAAAAGTTCCTGATAATTTTTCTTTGGGAATGGCCGGTTATACATTCTATAAACTCAGTATTGAGAAAACCATTGATATTATGAAGCGGGTCGGAGTAACCAATATCTCAATCAAAGATATTCATATGGCTCTGAAAAGTACTCAGGAACAGATTAGTGCTGTTATTGAGAAATTTAAAGAGGCAGGACTGAATGTTTATACTGTCGGTGTTATTTATATGAAGACAAAAGAGTCGGTTGACCAGGCATTTGAATATGCAAGGATGGCCGGAGTTAAGATGATAGTCGGAGCTCCTGATTACGAACTTCTGCCTTATGTTGAAGAAAAGGTAAAATCATACGATATAAAACTTGCAATACATAATCACGGACCTGATAACCCTCTGTATCCCAATGCAGCTGATATCTGGAATCATATTAAAGACCTCGATCCCGGAATGGGAATTTGTATTGATATTGGTCATACAACCCGCGATGGGGAGGATCCATCGGCAGATATCCTGAGATATAGAACTAGGATTTTTGATATTCATATTAAAGATGTGGATAAAGCCACCAAGGAAGGAAAGACTATTGAGATTGGACGAGGTATAATCGATATTCCAAAAGTAGTTTCCACACTAAGAAAAATTAAATACAGCGGAAGCTGCAGCCTTGAGTTTGAGAAAGATATGGATGATCCGATTGCAGGTATTGCCGAGTCTATTGGTTATTTTAAGGGGGTGATGGCTTGTAATCGGTAATCGGTAATCAGTCCTTACCGAATACCGATTACACCTGAAGTTTAGTACTTCTTCAATAATTCAAGAAGCTTTGAATCAAGTTTATGTCCATACCAGTCGGTATACTTAATGTCAGTACGCCCTGAATCGAGAATGCCAAAGTCACCTCTGAAGTTCCATAGTGCATATCCGATATTATGAGGAGTTAGGATATCCAGAATATCTTCAAACCATGCAAGAAAGACGTTGTGTGGAGTTTTATTATAGCAGCCTCCTTCGCCACAATGAACACCGGTTCCATTTTTTACTAGATCAATCCATGGTTTATAAAATTCTTCAAGCTGGGTCCGTCCGAATTCTTTGCCATCAATTATCCCGGGCCATACCGGCATCGGCGCTTTTGAAGGATCCTTCCATACCCATGACGCCTGGTAATGAGATACATAATGGGGGAAATATGCTCTGCAGCTTTGAGCTATATTCATACCTGTTAATTCAGGAATAACGTTGTTGCCACCGCTGTTTCCGTCAGCTACAATAATTCTGTCCTTATTTTCCTGCCAGATAATTTTAGATGCACTGTCGGCCACTTTACGGTATGTCTCGCCCGGCACAGGACTTTTAGCTGCAAACTGATCATTCATATCTTCAATATAAGCAGGTTCGTTCAAAAGATCGAAGCTGAGTTTTTTGTACGATATGCTTTTGTATCTCTTAGCCCACATTGCCCAGTGATTATTAAAAGCCTCCTGAGCATCGATATCTTTCCATAAGTTGAATGGTTCGTGAAAACCGGCATTAATGCAGTAGCCAGGTCCCCTGTGAAGGTTTAGGCTCACATGGAGGTCATATTTATGAGCCATGAAAATAAGTTTATCAACTTCCTCTAAAGCCTGAGTGTTGAAGTTACAGGTTTCATCTTTTGATATATCCTTTGTCCGGTCAAAGCTCAGGTAACGGGGATAAGCCATTGGGATTCTTACAAAATCGAATCCCCAGTCCTGCATCCATTTGAAATCATCTTCGGTCGTTTTGCCTTCTTCGGGGTTTCGGGGCAGAGTTGGAGAAAATAAGTCCAGAAGGTTAAATCCTTTCCATCGGGGCAGAGCATTTTTCTGAGGGTATTTGATCTCTGAAAATGCACTATGTCCTGGTAAGGTCATAGCTGTTGCTGCCATTGCTGTGTTCCTGATAAATGCTCTTCTGCTGATATTGTCCTGAGTCATATTGTTTTTATTTATCCAGTTATAAATTTATAGAAAATTCAAGTTATAGTGAAATTTAATTTTCTAAATTATCAGTCCTCTGTAACCCCCATGAATCCAATAAATGGCTCAAAAGGAGCAGTTAAGCGTAAAATGGCGTTATTTATGTGTATCTTTGCAGGATGAAAGATGAAATAATCGTACCGATTCTCAAAGAAGAGGATTTTGTGGCTGCTAACAAACGCAGAGATACTTATGCATTGAAAAGAGATATTCAGGCTCAGGAATCAAATCTGGCTATTGTAACCAGGATGATGGCACAAGAGAAGAATCAGATCAAATGCGATAAATGTGGTAAGGAATTTCCTGCCGGGAAAGTTGAGACTTTTTCTTCCTGTCCGGCCTGCAGGTAGGTTGCTATTATCGTTTAACAGTTAAATTTTCTTAGGGATTGTAGAATTATTGTGTCTTATTTTCTCATATTTTCTCAATAAACTGCCTTTTCTTATACAGGTATGCTAACTCGCACCGTGAAACCTTTACTACAAAAGTTTGTTTAAGTAATAAATATTTCAGACCTTAGACATTCGGGTATTCTTAGATTGGTGTCTTTTTGGAATAGAGTTATATAACTTAAAAATTTAAGAAATGGATGTAAAAGAGGTTCATATTTTACCCACCAATAAAACTCCTGAGATTATTCTTAAACCATCTGGTTTTATTAAAATAACAGGACGTGCTATTGATGAAAGCAGATCAGTATTTTCTGATCAGATTATGGGATGGATAGATGCCTACCTGTTAAATCCTTCCAAATTAACTGAGTTAAGTATTGATCTTGAATACCTGAATAGCTATAATTCAATAGTATTAGCATCGGTTATCAGAAAGCTTGCTCAGCTCAGTCAGCAGTCGAAAACTTTGATTATTAAATGGTTTATTGATGAAGATGATGATGATCTGCTTGAACGGGGCAAATATATTTCATCAACATTTAATATTCCTATTGAATTTATTGTTAATGATCAGAACAAAAACTGATACTGGCAAAGACAAGGAGTTAATTTAAGAGGCTGAAGAAAAGTGAATGAAAACAGAATTTTCTGTTTTTCCCAAATACAAAATTAAGTATAGGAAAGTCATTTAATGAACAAACCCGAATGAATAGCTATACTCGTATGTGATCCCATTTTCGCGTAACCACCAGCGCAAAGCTTTAGCAATCTTTCTTCGTTTTATAAAGATCTTACCTGTCTCTTTTGATGAAATCTGATAAACTGCTTTCATGCCTTTCTGTTTATTCTTACCATCAAATATAAAGTATATAAATACGCAACACAAGGGGGTGATTGCCATTATGCTTGATAATCAGGTGATTTTGGCAATCCTTTGTCATTGAAAAAGGGTAGATAGTTTACGTATTTATCACACTTATAAACATATTTGTGCTGTCTGTCAAAAAGAGATCAGTATTGACTGAAAAATCCGGAATATCATGGATAGATAAATTAGTAAATTTAATAACGTGTTGATTATGTGGATTGTATCATAAAGACTTATTTTGTATTTGGTAAGATAAAGTTTTGACAAACAGCGAAATTAAAATGACAGGTGTTTGGGGGAACGAATTCAATTCACATTTAAGTCTTCCGAGAGAATCAGCAGGCACGACCAGCGACACAATGTCGCTAATTAAAAATAATAAAGCCCCTGAAAATCAGAGGCTTTTTGTTTTCGTTTGCGGTGCGGACGGGACTCGAACCCGCGACCCACGGCGTGACAGGCCGTTATTCTAACCAACTGAACTACCG
>JFJP01038955.1_pt1 | contig 38631 bp, 26 predicted proteins | sample 431651 | NCBI WGS metagenome assembly JFJP01 (sample SAMN02602958, study PRJNA72255) | Microbial mat metagenome, whole genome shotgun sequencing project. | biome: fresh water; feature: sink hole; material: water; isolation source: purple microbial (photo- and chemosynthetic) mats found in... | reverse complement strand
GATAAATCAAGAAATAGAAAAACTACGGTTAAGTGCCACATCATCTCTATTATCAGGAAGAAAAGATGTAATCGTTGTTTCGTCAGTTTCGTGTATTTATGGTATTGGTAATCCGGAAGATTTTCACAGTAATACAATAACCATAAATCAGGGTGATTTGGTTAGTCGTAATAAATTTCTAAGAACACTTGTCGAGAGCTTATATTCAAGAAGTGAACTTGATTTTAAACCGGGTACCTTTCGCGTTAATGGCGATACAGTTGATATTTATCTTGCATACAGCGATCTGGCATACCGTGTTATCTTTTTAGGGGATGAAATTGAAGAAATAGAATCATTCAATCCCATTACCAATGGTACTGTTGAGACATTAACGAAAGGAATTATTTACCCTGCAAACATCTTTGTTACAACAAAAGAGCGAATGCACAAGGCTATTCGTGAAATTCAGGATGATCTTTTTCAACAAATTGAGTATTTTAAATCCATAGGAAAAAACCCAGAAGCCAAAAGAATTAAAGATAGGGTAGAGTATGATCTTGAGATGATCAAGGAATTAGGCTATTGCTCCGGAATTGAAAACTACTCGCGATATTTTGATGGACGAAAACCCGGAACGCGTCCATTCTGTTTGCTCGATTATTTTCCGGATGATTTTTTAGTTGTGATAGATGAAAGCCATGCAACCATTCCTCAAATCAGAGCAATGTATGGTGGGGACAATTCACGCAAGAAAAACCTGGTTGAATATGGATTTCGATTGCCTGCAGCTATTGATAACCGGCCCTTGAAATTTGATGAATTCGAACAATTAGTAAACCAGATTATTTTTGTTAGTGCAACACCCGCAGATTATGAACTTGAAAAATCAGAGGGCATTGTAGTTGAGCAATTAATAAGACCAACAGGCCTACTTGATCCTGAAGTTGAAGTTCGTCCATCCTTAAACCAGATTGATGATTTAATGGAAGAAATTAATATTCGGACAGAAAAAAATCAACGTGTTTTAGTAACTACATTAACTAAAAGGATGGCAGAAGAACTGACAAAATATCTTATACGATTTGATATTAAATGTCGATACATTCATTCGGATATAGAAACACTGGAAAGAGTTGAAATTATGGATCAGCTTAGAAACGGAACTTTTGATGTATTGGTGGGAATTAACCTGTTGCGCGAAGGTCTTGATTTACCCGAAGTTGCTCTGGTTGCAATTCTGGATGCTGACAAGGAAGGCTTTTTACGATCATCAAGAGCCTTGACCCAAACATCAGGACGAGCTGCCAGAAACATTGATGGCAGGGTAATTATGTATGCTGATAAAATTACGGATTCGATGAAACAAACAATAGATGAAACCACTCGTCGAAGAGAAAAACAATTAGCTTATAACGAAAAACACGGCATCACTCCAACACAAATTATAAAAGCATCAAAGTCAATGATGGGCGACTATAAGTCAAAAATTGACAAGACAGGAAAAGCATATATCGAACCTGAAAGTATTGATATTGCAGCAGATCCTGTTGTCAAATATATGAATAAGATAGCAATGGAAAAAGCCATCGAAAATACTCGTTTAAAAATGGAGAAAGCAGCCAAGGCGCTTGATTTTAAAGAAGCAGCGCGTTTACGCGACGAAATGTATATGCTACAAGAATTAATCAAAACAAAATAAAAAGAGCTGCAATAATTGCAACTCTTTACTATGAATCGAATTGACGTTAAATCTACTCTTAACCCAAATATGATTTTAAATGATTACTTCTTGATGTATGACGTAATCTTCTTATTGCTTTCTCTTTAATCTGTCTAACGCGTTCGCGCGTTAATCCAAAGTAATCTCCTATTTCTTCCAATGTCATTTCAGGAACACCAATTCCAAAGAAATATTTCAGAATTTCTTTTTCGCGGTCAGTTAATGTAGCCAGAGCTCTATCTACTTCAATAACAAGCGATTCATCCATTAATAGACGGTCCGAACCTGGTGCATCATTATTTATCAAAACATCAAGCAAGTTATTGTCTTCACCTTCCTGAAATGGGGCATCCATAGATACGTGTCTGCCAGAAATTCGCATTGTATCAGTCAGTTTATCCTTCGGAAGATCAAGTTTTTCTGCAAGTTCATCAGGTGAAGGAGTTCTTTCGTTTTCCTGCTCAAATTTTGAAAATGCTCTATTGATCTTATTTAACGATCCAACCTGATTTAAAGGTAACCGTACTATTCTCGATTGTTCTGCTATAGCTTGCAATATGGATTGTCTTATCCACCATACTGCGTATGAAATAAATTTGAATCCGCGGGTTTCATCAAATTTTTCGGCTGCTTTTATTAATCCAAGGTTACCTTCGTTTATTAAATCAGGAAGTGTAAGTCCTTGGTTTTGATATTGTTTAGCCACAGAAACAACAAAACGCAAATTTGCCTTGGTAAGCTTTTCTAGAGCAATCCTGTCTCCCTTTTTTATTCTTTGAGCCAGCTCTACTTCTTCTTCAACAGTAATCATAACCTCCCGGCCAATCTCGTGCAAATACTTATCAAGCGAAGCACTTTCCCTGTTGGTTATTGATTTTGTTATTTTAAGTTGCCTCATAGAAAATAAAAGATTAATTTGTTGGTTAACTTTTTGATTTGTTTAATGAAGTTATTTACCCTTCATTATTTCAACTTTGTAAATATAAATGTATCTTCCACCTGGATAGGTACCTTCAATCTCTATTTCATCGCCCGATTTAAATTTTGATAATACATTTCTCAAATCATCGACGGTGTTCATTTTTTCACCTTGGATATTTGTTATGATGAAATTTTCTTTAATTCCGGCATCTTTTAACGCACCATCCTTAAGTTTAAGAACAACTAATCCATTATCAATACCCAATCTTCGTTTGTCATTACTGTTTAATCGCTGCAAATCTGCACCGAGCATCGTTTCAGATTGATCAGCTCTGACAATATCCGTGTTACCCTGTGTATTACGCAATATAACATCAAATTGTTTCTTTTTATTCTCCCTTTTTATAATAATGTTTACCTTTTCACCCGGACGATATTTCCCCATCTGCTCAGTTAATTCAGTCATACTGTTGACTGCAACATTATTAATACTTAAAATAATATCATTTGATTTTATTCCGGCAAGTTCAGCTGCACCCTTTTCGGTAACCTCTCTTATAAGAACTCCTTCAATTTTATCCAAACTAAGCTCATCGGCTAATTTCTTATTAATATCGCTAATTTCAATACCTAAAACAGCACGTTGTACCTCTCCATATTTAATTATGTCGGCAATTACTTTTTTAACGATATTTGCTGGTATAGCAAAAGAATAACCAGTATATGATCCAGATGGCGATAAAATTGCCGAATTAATACCAATCAGTTCCCCTCGAAGATTTACAAGTGCACCACCGCTATTTCCCTTATTTACAGCTGCATCAGTTTGAATATATGATTCAGGTGAGAATCCCTGTTCGCGTAAAGCATTGATACTTCTCGCTTTGGCACTAACAATTCCTGCAGTAACAGTCGAGGTTAGATTAAATGGATTACCCACTGCAAGAACCCACTCTCCTACTTTAGCCTCATCTGAATTACCAAACGGAATAAAAGGCAAAGTAGTTTCTTTGATTTTCAACAATGCTAAATCGGTATTTGGATCTGTACCAATTATTTCAGCAGTAAATGAACGTCGGTCATTGAGAATAACTTCTAATTTTTCAGATTTTTCGACAACATGATAGTTTGTAACAATGTAACCATCTTCAGATATAATTACTCCAGAACCAAATGACATTACTGGTTGATTATAATATCCATCACCAAAAAATAATTCATAAACAGGATTTCGATAATAGTTATTCTCTAAATTATATTTTGATGTAACGTGAACAACTGCGTTAACACTTTTTTCGGCAGCAACAGTAAAATCAGTTACATTACCATCACTAAAAACAGGCATTGCTGCATAATGAACATTGTTTGTATCATCAATAATACTTGTTTGGGATTGATTGTTTGTAAACTGTTTTGCTATCTCATTATCTTTTTTAATAGATGAATAGACAACTATGGTTAAGATGGCTGTAAAAACGGAAATTACAATATTTAAAAAAATAGTTTTTGTTTTCATAACTTATACTCTTTAGTTAAAACTAATTTTATCGCAAAGGTAACGTCAAAATTAATGCCTTGGTTTATTAAATGCACTATTCTTAACAATATTTAACACGGTCTACAATTTTGCAGCATTTTATCAAATATTTTTTTAAGTTTACAGAAAAAAGATGAAACTAACCTTTCATAAATTTCATGGTACGGGGAACGATTTTATTATTATTGATAATAGATCGATAAAAATAAACCTTAACACTGATCAAATTCAATTCTTATGTGACAGGCATTTCGGAATTGGTGCAGATGGATTAATGTTTTTAGAAAATCATCCTTCCCTGGCATTTAAGATGAGATATTATAATTCAGATGGTAATGAAAGTACTATGTGCGGCAATGGAGGTAGATGTTTGACCGCTTTTGCACAGAAATTGGAACTAGCATCTGAAAAAGTTATATTCGATGCTATTGATGGATTACATGAATCGGTAATTAATAAAAACGATACCATTTCGTTAAAAATGTCTGATGTCTCAGAATTTACAGTAAAAAACAATAATTACCTTTTAAACACAGGTTCTCCACATTATGTAATTTTTGAACCGGAGGTAAATACAATAAATGTTTTTAAAAGAGGATCAACAATAAGAAACAGCAAAGAATTTGAGCCATATGGTGTTAATGTAGATTTCGTTCAATTTCTTGGAAATGATCTTTTTGTAAGAACGTATGAACGTGGGGTTGAAAATGAAACCTTGTCATGCGGAACAGGAGTTACTGCATCTGCCATATGTGCAACAATAAATATGAATACTGACAAAAATTCATGGGATATAAAAACATTGGGTGGTAAACTAAATGTACGCTTTAAAAAAACCGGGAATAATAAATTTACAGATGTTTGGCTTACCGGCCCTGCGAAATTTGTATTTAAAGGAGAAATAGAAATTTAAAAGCAGCATAATTAAAGAATCTAATTGTAAGACTAAAATAATTGCTTTATGAAACCAATACAACCAATTTTATTTCTAGCAATTCTGTTCCTTTTACCTTTTATGGTAAATGCTCAAAGTTCAGATTCGAAAGACGAAATAATTAAAAAACTCGACAATCAGGTTGAATATTTACAGCACAGAATTGATGTTCTGGAAAAAAATATTGATGACATTCTATGGTACAATAAAGTAGGCGATATCGCTTTTATAGATAAGTGTTATATTTATGGACCACCCTTGGCTAAAGAAGAAAATCCAACAGCAATGGGTGCTGGCAATCCGGTAAAATTCTGGACCTATATTTTCATTCCAAAAGATATTGATCCGGCGAAAAAATATCCATTAATTGTTTTGCCACATGGTGGAGTTCATGCTGATTTTACAACATATTATGCCCATATTATTCGCGAATTGATTGCACAGCAATACATTATTGTTGCTGCTGAATATAGAGGAAGCACTGGATATGGAAAATCTCATTACGAAAAAATTGATTACGGAGGTTTGGAAATTGAAGATGTAAATGCTAGTCGTCAGCATATGATTGATAATTACGACATTGTTGACAAAAACCGTGTCGGAATTATTGGCTGGAGTCATGGTGGATTAATTACATTATTTAATATTTTTAATTATCCCGAAAATTATAAAGTTGCCTTTGCAGGTGTTCCTGTAAGTGATTTAGTTGCCCGAATGGGATATTATGATAATGAGTATCGCGATTTATATTCTGCAGATTACCATATTGGCAAAACAGCCAATGAAGATGTAAATGAATACAGAAGAAGGTCGCCGGCATGGAATACCAAGAATTTTAAAAATACACCTTTATTAATTCATACAAACACCCTTGATGATGATGTAAATGTATTGGAAGTAGAGCATTTGATTAAATCGTTAAAGGCTGATGGCAAGCAATTTGAATATGAAATTTACCAAGCTGCACCAGGTGGACATTCATTTGATAGAATGGATACTAAAGAATCGAAAGAAATACGTGTAAAAATTTATAAGTTTTTAGATAAGTACCTGAACGCTCCAAAAAAGATAAATAATGTGAATGACCTTGAGCTTCAATTTAAAACCAAAAAAAGCCGTTTAAACGGCTTTTTTTGGTTTTAAATATCAATTCGTGCATACTTAGCATGCTTTTCGATAAATTCCCTTCGAGGAGGAACCTCATCTCCCATAAGCATTGAGAAAATATGATCAGCTTCTGCGGCACTATCTATAGTTATCTGACGCAAAATTCTGTTTCCTGGATTCATGGTTGTTTCCCATAACTGTTCAGCATTCATCTCACCAAGACCTTTATAACGCTGAATACCTACTGATCCTTCTTTCCCTTTTTCGAATTCGGCAACAGCAGCATTTCTTTCCTCCTCAGTCCAACAGTAGCGTTGATTTTTCCCTTTTTTAACTAGATATAAAGGTGGAGTTGCTATATAAATATATCCACGATTAATAAGTTCTGTCATATAGCGGAAAAAGAAAGTTAAAATTAATGTTGCAATATGGCTACCATCAACATCAGCATCAGACATGATAACAATTTTATGATATCGTAACTTTTCAATATTTAGTTCTTTTGTATCTTCAATGGTGCCCAAAGAAACGCCAAGAGCAGTAAAAATATTTTTTATCTCCTCGTTTTCAAAGATTTTGTGTTGCATCGCTTTTTCCACATTCAAGATCTTACCTCGCAATGGCATAATCGCTTGAAAACTTCGGTCACGACCTTGTTTTGCTGTACCACCAGCAGAATCACCCTCAACAAGGAATAGCTCGCATAATGCCGGATCCTTTTCTGAACAATCAGATAATTTACCAGGCAATCCAGATCCTGAAAGTACATTTTTACGTTGAACAAGTTCACGTGCTTTTCTTGCTGCATGACGCGCAGTAGCGGCTAAGATAACTTTCTGAACAATTATTCTTGCTTCTTTTGGATTTTCTTCGAGATAATTTGATAGTTGCTCACTAACTGCCTGATCAACAGCGCCCATTACTTCGGAGTTACCTAGTTTGGTTTTCGTTTGACCTTCGAATTGAGGTTCCTGAACCTTAACAGAAATAACAGCAGTTAATCCTTCGCGAAAATCATCACCACTAATATCAAACTTAAGCTTGGATAACAAACCTGATTTTTCAGCATAGGATTTCAATGTTCGTGTTAAACCACGTCGGAAACCTGCTAAATGTGTACCACCCTCAATTGTATTAATATTATTTACATAAGTGTGAACATTTTCAGTAAATGAAGTATTATAGCTCAGCGCAATCTCGACTGGCACATCATTCTTCTCGGTATCGAGGTAAATTACATCCTCAACAAGCTTTTCGCGGGTTCCGTCTAGAAATTCAACAAATTCTCTTAATCCTTTTTCGGAATAAAACTTATCTCCACGGAAGTGTTTTCCCTCACCATTCTCTTCTTCTTCACGTTTATCAATAATAGTAAGGTTTATGCCTTTATTTAAGAATGCCAGTTCACGTAATCGTGTTGCAAGAATCTCGTATTTGTATTCGGTAGTTGTAAAAATAGTATCATCAGGTGAAAAAGTAACAACAGTACCTCGTTTGTCGGTTTTGCCAATCTCTTTTACTTGAGTTACAGGTTTTCCTTTTTCATAAATCTGCTGATAAATTTTCCCATCGCGATGTATTTCAACTGTAAGCACTTTCGATAAAGCATTAACACACGAAACACCAACTCCGTGTAAGCCACCGGAAACTTTGTAAGAATCTTTATCAAATTTACCGCCTGCATGCAAAACAGTCATTACAACCTCAAGTGCAGATTTCCCTTCTTTTTCGTGCATATCAACAGGAATACCACGACCATCGTCAGTAACTGTAACAGAACCATCTTCGTTTATAATAACATCAATGTTCTTACAATGTCCTGCCATTGCTTCGTCAATGGAATTATCTACTACTTCGTATACCAAATGATGAAGACCCTTTTCACTGATATCGCCAATGTACATTGCAGGTCGCTTTCGCACAGCTTCGAGGCCCTCAAGAACCTGAATACTATCAGCTGAATAATCACTACTTCCTTTGGCAATGTTTTCTCTTACTTCGTCATTTAAAAGCTCGCTCATTTTTTTATTTTTTTATTACTTTATCATTTTTTGTATGTAAAAACCAATTTAAAACAGGATAAAAAATTTACCGGTTAGATTTTTATTAGAAAGTTAAATTTTCTATTGGATTTTTTTGTATTCTCTCCGCCTCAGAACCTTGTTTTATTTCCCTGTATATCAATATATTAAAAATTGATTTTTACCTATTTTTTTTACCATGTAAATATACAAAAAATGGATGGTTTTTTTGTAATAAAAAGAAGTAAAATTAACCGATTTATGAACAGTTAATTCACAGTAAAAAATATATATAAGGAATTAGTAAATTCAGTTAAAATGTATCTAAAACGAATAGGTTAATCCTGCCAAAATATTAAATCCATAGGTTGGATAATAATTCCAGGAATAATAGCTTTCTGAAAGCAAATTATTTAAATGTACAAAACCTGAAAGTGCTTTTGAATACCGGTACTCTGCACCAATATTTATATCAATTACAGATTCTAATTCTTTAATATTTCCTGCATTATCGATTTTTGCATATCGTTTGCCCATTGCAAAAAGATCTGCTTTTAAAACTATTTTATTTTTCAAATTATACCGGGTAACAAAGCTCAGATCAAATTTGGGTTTATGCCATGCTTCTTTCTCAGTATCGAGAGTATAAGTGCTATAATTCCCCTTAAAATGGAAACTTAATTTTTCGCTAGTTGTAACTGATAATTCGCCAAAGTAAGATACTACCTCTGCATTATCGTAAATAACACCAAACATATTACCAATGCTATCTGTATTATCAAGATTATTTACAAAAAGTGGCATATCGTCGACTAACGAATAGGTTGCTCTGATATTATAATACGTTGTTGATGAGAAATTCCCTTTTAAACCAGCAAAAAGAATTATTTTATGTGCAGTATTTTTAAGCCCTAGACCAGGCATAATAAATGGATTTGTGTATGCAGTATGTTGGTAATCATTTATTTCGAGTTTACCATCAGCGCCAGCATAAGGAATAAGATAATGATTTGCAATATCATATTCAAGACTACCCATCGGGAAATAAAAGGTATTTGAATAATCACCACGATTATCAGAAAAAATATTAACTCCCACTTTAACCCTAAATCGTTTACCAAATTTACCGATCCATGGACTAATATTTACAATGGTATTACCAGCCGAATCAATACTTTCGCTAACTGAATGATGCTCTATTTTAAAATTAACACCAACCATTTCTGATGAAAAAATCTTATTGATATCACCTGCTATTTTAAAAGAAAGATCACTATTATCAAATTTATCTTTAAAATAATCAAGGTTAAAACCAAAGTCGTAATTTATATGAGTTGAATCGATATAATTGCTTTTATAATTGGTATTAAGATTTAAAAGCATGAAATTTTGTTTAATATCATCTTTATTAAGTGATGTATCAATTGATGGATTATAACCATAATGATATACCGTATTACTTTTTAAACCAATATCACCTAAAATTATTGAGTTTTTTAGGAATTTTTTACCATAAAAACGGAGTTCATTATCATGAAATCCTGCATCCTGGCGAATATCGTCTGTAAGATCAACTTTTGCAAATGATGACAAATGTTTATAATAAGCTCCATAAGAATAATCTTTGGACCTGAGATTGTTATAATATGCCTCAATCATCGGAATAATTTTTGTTCCAAGCCCAACGGTTACATAGCTATTATAAAGTTTTGACAGTGGTTCTCCAACCATTTTTGCCGGCTTAATCGGGTCGATAGTGTATCCAACATTTAACGGTTTGGTCTGCAACGTATATTTTACCTGAGGAATAAGCTTAACAGTATCTGTAATTCTAGGAAGTTTATTGATTTTAAATGCATCCGAAATGCTTGGTTCATATGGTTTAACAACATGCACTTCCTTGCTCAACGTATCCTGTGAGTAGGAATATTTACCAGCAAATAATATCAGGCTAAATGTTGAAAGGTATATTATCAATTTCTGCATCATATCTTAAGTTTACAATTTCATCAAATTAAAAAATTCCAAATTATTAACTAGCGTTAGAAGGTTATTTCAATTTCTTCTGATTTCTTTTTAGTTAACTCATACTTTTCATCTTCAATTATTTTATTATATTTTTCCTTTGCAGTATTTAATATCTCATCTTTTGCATCTGGATTATAATTATCGATAATGCTTTTTAGAGTATGTTTTGCCTGGAAAATATCTTTTTTCTGAATATAAACATCGGCCAATAATATAAATGTTTTTGCCAGCCAATATTCCTGTGAGGTTTTTTGTCCAATAAAATCGAAAATTTCATACTCAGCAACAGCAGTTTGTTTATCGTTGAAATAGATTTCGCAGATAAGATATTTTGATTCGGCTCCCTCTGCACTATTTACATCATGCGAAAGAATTCTAAACTCGTCAAGGGCAAGTGGATTTTTCTTATCGGCATACAATGCTTTTCCCTTTTTGTATCTTGCTTCGCGCATAATTTCTTCAGAAACTTTTTCGGTATGCAATACCTTATCAGCAGCAAGTACGGTATTATTATTGTCTTTTAACTGGAAATATGAGCGCATTTGTCCTATCCTCGCATCAATAAGGCTACTGTTGAGTTCAGCCACCTCCTCGAGTTTTTTATAATGATCTAATGCATCATTATAGCTTGAATCTCTGTAATTTAGAACTGATGCTGATAAAAGAGCCTGCTCAGTGAATGTGTTTTTAGGTTTGCTTATTACGAAGTTATAGGATTTAAGTGCATTTTCTTTATCACCTGTACGATTGTAGCAATCGGCAATGTAAAAATGTGCATTTAGAATGAAATTTCCATCGTTATATTTCTGAATATAGTTTTTAAACTGCTCTATAGAACCTGAGCAATCACCCTTCATATAAAGCTTTTCGGCAGAGATGAAAGTCAATGAATCTTGTTCTGTTAGGCTAACATCAGCAAACTTTCCCAACCCATTTACATAGCTAAAATAACCATTAACGTTATTCATATCTACATAAATATTTTTGATACCTGTAAGTGCATTTTTTGCTTCTGTAGTTCCCGGAAAGTCCTCAACTACCCTTTGATAATATTTAAGAGCTTCATCATTTTTATCCTTATTGTAACTAATAAGCCCCAATTGAACAAGCGAATTTTTCAAATAACTACTTGTAGGATAATCATTTAATACCTGCAAATAGCATTCGTAAGCTTTATCTTCGTTTTTCAGTTCAAGATAGCTTTTACCCATTTCAAATAATGCATCATCAATATATGCTGATTCGGGGTGTTCCGTAATTAGCCGTAGTAACGATTCTATTTTTTTCTCAGGTCGGGTTAACAGTCCAAAAGAAAAACCACGTTGAAACAATGCATAATCCTTGTCCATTTTCCCTGTAAGTATTGCTTTATCATAATAATCGATTGCCATCCAATAGGTTTTATTCATAAAATAGCTATCACCAATTCTATTATAAGTATCTGATAACGTGGGAGTAGAATCGTTTGGAGCAATGCTGCTATATTTTCTAAACCACGGAATAGCTTCGGTATATTGTTTTAATTTAAAATGAGAATATCCCAGGTTGTAATGAGCTAAGTTATACTCTTCAAGTTGAAAAGCGCCTGGAGTAATTAAAAACTGGTTATACTCATCAATTGCTTTCTGAAAATCGTTTAATTGATATAATGCTTCTGCTTTCCAATAATGTCCTTGTGCCGAAATCGCCTTATTATATGCAGGATACTGAAGTGATTTATCAAACGTTTCGATTGATTGTTCAAAGTAAAGATTATTATACAATTCCAATCCTCTGTAATAGGCAACTTTTTGATAAGCCTCCTTCATTGCATGATCTTTATCCTTTATTTTGTCGAGTGAGTTGAGAGCCTCTTTGTAATTACCTGTATACAAGTAAGCCATAACTAAAAAGTTATACGCGTCATCGATACGATATGAATTTGGGTATAACTTAATAAACTGCTGAAATGCGTCTATTGCTTCATTAAAAGGTGAATGGAAAAGTTCGTAGGTTAATAATGCATAATTAAACAGGGCTTCCTCTTTAATTTGAGGATCAAAATCGAGTTTTGATGCAAACTCAAATGCCTGTTGTGCTCTATTTTTTTGTCCAAGCTCAATATAACAATCAGCCAAGTGAAAATATGCATTCTGTGCTAATTGATCATTATTATTTACAGCTTTTTCGAATGAAACAACTGCGCTATCATATAGTTTTATTTTATAATATGAGTACCCTAATTGATAGTAATCCTGGCTTTCGACTTTTGGTGCATTTTTAGCATGCATTTCGAGATACTTAACACCCTCAGCATATTGTTGTTTTTTATAATACGAATCGCCCAGTATTTTTGCGATCTCAGGAGCTCGTTTTGCACTTGCAGACTCAATTAAAGCCGGTGCATAACTAATCACCTCATTATATTTCCCTTGCAAATAATAGATCTGAGTTATATAATATGGAACTACCGGGGCAAAAGTTTCATTATCGGTTAACCGTTGAAATCCTTTTAGAGCTGTTTCGTAGTTTTTATTCTGATAAGCGATATGCGAATAATAATAATTTGCAGGTGCTGTATATTTTGTATTTACATCCTTGATTTCGAAAAATGCAGCACTTGCTTTTTCAAAATCTTTAGTCACAAAATAACTATATCCTAACTTAAAATAATACTCATAAAGCTCTTCTTTATTTAATTTGTGTTTATTCAATTTGGTGTACCAAAATATAGCTTTAGCATATCTGTTTTGTCGGTACTGGAATTTACCCATGTTAAAATAAGCCGAATTTACTTTTGAGTTTTCAGGACGCTCAGCAATAAATTTGGCCATCAGATATTCAGCATCATTATTAAATAATTCAATGGCACACAAGGCAGAATAATACTCAGCATTAGCTTTAAATTCATGGTTATTTTTACCATAGAGATTAATGGCTTCATTAAATTGCTCCTGAGCTGCCCCATATTTTTCCTTATTAAACAGTTCCACCCCATTTTTATATAACCTATCGGCATCGGTAAAGATTAGGTTTTTCTGTCCAAACACACTAATACCCAAAGAAAATAGTAACAGAGCAAAAAGTAATTTCCTAATTTTTTGTATCATAATTTACATCACTTGAAATTCGCATAAATTTAGCAAGAATAAAATTATCAAGCCTTTATAAAAAGGCTTTTTAATTAACATTAAACTGTTAATTATTAAAAATATTTTATCTTTAGCTAATTTTGTACCAAACTGCAAATATAGTTTAATAATGTACTTTTTAAAGACCCGTGGAACGGATAAAATTCCTGACTTTATTCAATTGCGTGATGATCAATTTGTATTAATTGCACATTTTAAAACATCAAATCCAGTGCAATCAATAAAAAAGCTTGGATTAGAAAAATATGAAGATCAGATTGTTAAATTGATCGAAGAGGTTCCCTTTGGGAAACTTTATAAATTATAAAAAATTGGGTATAAGGGTATAATATTATTACAAAAATAAATATTACAGCATAATGGAACTTGATACAATTATAGAATTTGAAAAGGCCAAGATTTTTCAGAAAGATAATCTGATTCTTAATGATGTAAATCTTAGCATTAATAAGGGCGAGTTTGTTTATTTTATTGGCAAAGTCGGTACAGGTAAATCAAGTTTGATAAAAACAATTAATGCCGAAATCCCTTTAAAGGATGGTGAAGGTAAAGTTGCAGGCTACGATTTAAAAAAGATAAAAACCAAACAGGTTCCATTTCTAAGACGAAAATTGGGTATTGTTTTTCAGGATTTTCAATTACTCAGCGACCGTAGTGTTCACGACAATCTTCAATTTGTGCTTAAAGCAACAGGATGGACAAGTAAACAAGAAATTAATGATCGTATAGCTCAGGTACTTGAACGAGTTAACCTTGGTTACAAAGGATATAAAATGCCTCATCAACTTTCGGGTGGAGAACAGCAACGTGTAGTAATTGCAAGAGCGTTGCTCAACGACCCAGAAATTATACTTGCCGATGAACCTACAGGAAACCTTGATCCTGAAACATCGGTAAACCTAATGAAACTATTGCTCGAAATTTGCAATAATGGCAGGGCTGTTATTATGGCAACGCACGATTACAATATGGTAAAACAATTCCCTGCCCGAACCGTTAAATTTGATAATGGAAAAGTATTTGAACAGCGACTTGCCGACGAAATTGATTTTGACAGTTTGAAGGAATACTAAACTTTAGCCTTCTAATGAATTATTTTATAAAGGACTTCAATTTTAAAAGTGAATTTTTACGAAATATTTTTACTCTATTATCAGGGTCGACAATAGCTCAAATTATTACTTTTTTAGCGATTCCTGTTCTAACAAGAATATATACACCACAGGATTTTGGTTTCTTTGCTATTTATTTTAGTTTAGCTACTATTGTATCTACTATATCAACAGGAAGATATGAATTGGCAATAATGTTGCCAAGGCACAAAAAAGATGCACTTGCAATTTTAAAGGGAACAACCCGAATAGTTTTTGTAATTTCTTTTCTATGCTTTATAGCAATCACTATCATAAAAAACAGTGAAAACATATTTATAAAATTCATTAATCCTAACTATTTTTACTTTTTACCCTTGAGTGTACTAGTATTGCCCAGTCAGGGTCTACATCGGGTTCAAATATTCTATTTGGTCTTTTCCACTACATACAATCAACAGGACTATTTATTGGACATATTATTGGTCAGTTCTTTCAGTTAATTATATTTTATTTTAGATTTCAAAAAAATGAAAAATCAGAATTTAAAGAAATAAAAAAAACAGATATAAAAATCCAGCTAAAAGAGAATAAAAATTTTCCATATTATTCGGCTCCAATGGGATTGTTAAACTCTATTTCTGTTGATATATTGATCTATGTTTTAAACATATTTTACTCAACAACCATGGTTGGATTATACACCAATGCGTCAAAAGTTGTAAACTATCCATTAAATCTTATTACACAATCGTTTACATCTGTTTTTTATCAGAAAATAAACGAAACAGAGAAAAAGGTTAAGCTTTATCTAATGTCTTTTTTCATTAACCTAATTTTGGCAATAATTGCAATGATACCGATCATTTTATGTGGAGAAGAGCTATTTGCATTTGTGTTAGGAGAAGAATGGAGAATGGCTGGCTCGATCGCCAAATATCTTGCCCCACTTACCATTACAAGCTTTGCAATGCGAAATGTAAGCAACGTGTTCTCACTAACTCGTCGGAATGGGATTTTATTGATTTGGCAAATCATTTATTTGATCGTAATTTTATCTGTACTATTTTTTACCAAAACAGAAAAATTTGAAATTTTATTATTGGGGGTATCTCTGTTTGGTTCGGTACTATATTTAGTTTTGGCTTTTATTGGATACAGAATAATGAAAAACGAATATGAAAAAGCTGATTAAGCAAAGTATATATTTCATATTAGGTCTGTTTTACAAGGAGCTAACTATTGGTGATCCAAATTATCCAGTGGTTGATCTAATAAAATATGCTTATAAACAAAAGATTGTGGGTTATAACAGAAATGTTCCATGGCCAGTTCATTTTACGTCGCAGATAAAATGTCCGGAAAAGATTCAGCGAGGAACGAAATATCCCGGATATGCAAAAGGGTGCTATGTTGATGGCAGGAACGGAATAATTTTCGAAGAGAATGTATTAACCGGGCCTCATGTTTCGATCATCAGCATGAACCATGATGTTTTGAATTATAATACCTATTTAAGAGGAAAACCAATTATTATTAGAAAAAATTCATGGCTTTCCACAGGATGTATCATTTTACCAGAGGTAGAATTAGGCGAGCATACCATTGTAGCTGCAGGTGCGGTTGTAACAAAATCATTTACAGAAGGAAACCAGATTATTGCAGGAAATCCTGCACAAGTAATAAAAAAAATCAACTCTTATAGAGAGTAATTTTACCTTTTAAACCATTTAAAGGGAACTGGCAGGTTATTCAATTTAATTGCAAAATAAGTTTCGTTTGTAGCCCCAAATCCCATATTTCGATACTTAACTCCGGGAATATTTGATCCCGCAAAATCAAAAATTAAATCCTTTCCTGAATTTTCCTGAAGATACTTATCGATTAAACCAAACATGGCACTATTATCTCTGCCCTTTTCATTCATAGCGGTATAAAGAATAACCCTATTCATACATTTTAAAAAGAATGCAGCAGCACATAATTCTTCATTCAAATATCCAAAATAAAACTGTCCCAAGTTTTTATTTAAACTAGCATCAATAATGTTCTTTAAATTTTCATAGTCACTTTTTCTTATCTCTCTAATATGTTTTGCCTTAAACATGTTTTTCATTAGTTCAATAAAACTATGACTTTCCCCTTTTTGCTTTATAATTAAACCGGATTCATTCACTTTTTGCAAATTTAATTTAAGACTCTTTGCATATTTTAAAACCAACTCATCATAGTTTTTTGATAAATTGATTAGTTGGGTGTTTCGTGGTATAAAAAAATTATAATTTAATCCGGGATTAGATGAATTTAAATATATTTCAATAAACTCAAAATTTTCCGAAATTGATTTTATAAAACCTTCAACATGATTGGTAGTAATTTTTATGTTTGAGAATATACCAGTTTGCTGTGTAAAAATAGGTTGATATAAATATGTAATTCCGTATTTTTTTTTATGGATTAATGGCATTACCATTTCATAATCGCCAAAAATTAAAGCATCCCAATTTGGTGAAACTATATCGAGATACCAGGAAAGAGCGTACGCTAATCCATTTTGGGCATTTTCAATAGCAGAATCCCATTTTTGTTTATCGATCTGATTATGTTTGAGGTACTTTATTTCCAATCTGAAGATTTTATTTCTTTTTCAAATCGTATTTATTTGATAAATACAGCCCAAGAATAGTACATAATCCACTAAACATCATAATATAGGCAGTCAGGTTTTCTTTAAATGATAAATTGTTATAATTAATCTGTGTCAAAATAATTATTAGAAGTATTCCTGTTAAGATCATTAATAATTTTCTGAGCTTAATGAATTCGGTCATTCAAATAATTTGGTTAAAAAGTATAACTTAAATCTTAATTTTCTGTATTAATCTATCTATTTCAGGTATATCAAGTTTAATAGTTTTCCAAACTACACCAATGTCAACACCCATATAATCATGGATTAGTTTATCTCTCATACCGGCCATTTCTTTCCATGGCATTTCATAATACGTTTGTTTAAAGCTATTTGAAACTTTTTTCGTGGCTTCTCCAATAATCTCAATGTTTCTTATAACAGCATCCTGAATTAATTCATTGTCTGCAAAATCATTTTTCTCAATTTGTTGTGTAAACTCTTTAATTTTTCGAATACAATCTTTTATATGATCAATATAAACTAAATCGTCTTTCATGCCTTATAAATAATTTGTAAATCTTTTTCGATTCTTGATTTTAATCTTGAGTTTTTTATAGCACCTTCAGTTACTAAATCAACTTTTATCCCTAGTTTTTCTGAAAGATCATTCTCAATTCTAATTAATTGGAACATAGAAATTGAATCTTTAAATCGTACTAAAATATCTAAATCGCTTCCTTCTTTATTCTCATTTCGAGAATAAGAACCAAAAAGACCAATTATCTCTGGATTAAACTTCTTTAGAGAAGATAATATTGTTTTATTTATTTCAAGATAATCTTTCATTCCTTAATTATTTTTCAAAAATTATTTCGAGCATTTTTTTATACACAGGTTCCCATCCTTTCCAATATCCATGATCACTTAACGATTCGTTATGCCATAAGCAAATAAATGTTCCGTTTACCGATTTTATTTTATCAATAATACACTTTATTTTCTCTTCGGCCTCCTCAACCGACAATTTAAGATATTGATTAAGTGTAACATCCATCACCTCAAATGGGAAAATACGAAGTTCTGTTTCGTGTTCGTTATACAAATCGTAGAACAAAAAAGGCGTACATGTGCTGGCTCTAAATCCTATATCTGATGCATATCCTAAGGTATAATCCTCTTTTATTCCCAGTTTAATTATGTTTTGGTATGTTTCGTTAAATAATAGTTTCAGAAAATGCTGACGACTTTTAGTAACAGGTTTTCCTGTTATCTTCGACAAATAATCGTATTCGCTTTTAAGTTGCTCAAAACTTTGATTAGACTCGTATGAAGGATGTATTGCAATTTCTGCTCTTTTCGAAATTTCTTTAATTAAATCCTGAAAACCCTCATTCTCAATTGGTAGGTTTTTATCATATTCGCCATAATTGCCAGCAAGAAAAAACCAAATAGGGCTAATTCCGTATTGTGCGTGTAACGAATCGATATAACTGTATGTATCGAAAGGGTCTTTTTCACCTGCTAATGTCTGAAACCGTTTGATATTTTCATTTGCATCGAGCCTGAATAAATCGCGCATGGCTGCTCCAATGGTACGAACCGCTCCTTTATACAGGTAAGCGTATGCATTATCGATATCAATAGTTGGAATAAAGGTAAATTTTCGTTCAGGTAAATTAAGACCAAAGAATTTATGCTTAAGCATTTGAGCAAATGAATAAGTCCATTGATCTACAATAGGATCGTATAAAAACCTATTTTTAAATGCTAAACTTTGATTTGCTTCGAATCGCCCATGTTGATCGGCACTAAAAGGAAGATACTCTTCGTAACGACTTATTAAATAAAAACTTGCAGCAAATAAATCGAATGGAATATCTGCTTTTTCGGATGTTTGAAAAAAAACTTTGTAGTTATTCCAGGTGTTTACCTCGATCTTCTTTTGAAGAATATTTGATTCGAATAATAAATCAATAGGTTCGATCCAAAAAGAGTCTGAAATTTCCTCATGCGAATAATTAACTTTTGGGAGATTTGATTTCCTAAAAGCATCTTTATCGGTAGTAATCTGAAATTCTATTTTTAGTATATCCGAAAAAATGAATTTTAAAATATACTCAAGCCTTTTTGTTGCTTCCGGGGTGTAAATTATTATCAAAATATCCTAGGTTTAGTTTATCCCAAATTTACAAAAAATAATGATCATTCAAATTCGACAACTGTAATTCCTGAACCACCGAATTGCACGCTCTCATCATGGTATGATTTAATCACATATATTGTTCCCAGATACTGCCTTATTAACTGTCTCAGAATTCCATCACCTATACCATGTAATATTCGAACTGATCCGATATTTATAACAATAGCCTCATCGATAAAATCGCGAACGATTTGCAGCGCTTCATCTGCACGTTTACCACGAACATCAATTTCAGGTTTAAAATTTAGCCGTTTTTCTCCGAAATCCCACGATTGAGTTTTTGTTCCAGAATCCTTGTTTAGTTTTTTGTATTGTTCTTCGGTAATTTTTTCGAGTTTTTTATAATTCAGCGTAGTAATCATATTACCAAAAGCCACCATAATACTATCGCCGTTTATATCAAGCACTTCGCCTGATGAGGTCTGGCCAAAAAGCTTCACTTTATCTCCTTTTTCGAGTTTTTCGTGTTTCTTTTCAACCTCAGGTTTAGGTTTTCCGTATTTCTCCCTGTGTTCCAGTTTTTCAATTTTGCGATTTATTTTGGCTTCATCATCGGTATTTATCGCATTAATTTCCTCTTTAAATGCGTCGAGCTTTTTCCTGATCGTTTTTGTTCGTTCTTTTTCAGCCTGACTCTCACGAATCTCGAAGATGGCATTTTCAATCCGTTTATTAACATCAGCTAAAAGCAATTGTGCATCTGTTTTGGTTTTTGCCAGTATTTCTTTCTTCGATTTCTCAGCTATTTCAATTTCTTGATTATACTTGGCAATCACCTCTTCGAGATTTTTTTCTGATTTGCGTATACTTTCCCGTTTGGTTTCCCAATAACGTTTATCACGGATAATATCTTTGAGGTTTTTATCAAAATCGATATGGTCTTTGCCTATTTTGGCTGTTGCTTTTTGAAGAATTTCTTCGGGTAATCCTATTTTACGTGCAATTTCGAAAGCAAATGAGCTACCTGGTTCGCCAATCGAAAGTTTAAATAAGGGCTGAATTTTATCGGTATCAAAAAGCATTGCCCCATTTTCAATTCCAAAAGTTGATGATGCAAAATGCTTTAAACTGGTATAGTGAGTTGTAATTACACCAAAAACCATGTTTTGATTCAGCTTATCGAGAATAGCTTCGGCAATTGCTCCTCCAAGCATTGGTTCTGTACCCGAACCAAATTCATCAATTAAAACAAGTGTTTTATTATTCGCATTACGAATAAAGTTTTTCATATTTAATAAATGCGAACTATACGTACTTAGATCATTTTCGATGGATTGATCGTCGCCGATATTAATAAATACATTTTCGAAAATACCAATTTCAGAATTTTCATTCATTGGCACCAGTAATCCACACTGGAACATATATTGCAATAAGCCAACTGTTTGTAAACAAACAGATTTCCCTCCGGCATTTGGACCCGAAATAAGTAAAATGCGCTGATTTTCATTATTCAGGGTAATTGTTAAGGGAACCACTTTTTTCCCATCTGCTTTAAACGGTAAATAAAGCAAAGGATGCACTGCATCGCGCCACTGAACCATTGGTTTGTTGTTAAAAATTGGTTTTATACCATTTAATTTGACTGCCAGAAGAGCCTTTGATCTAATAAAATCAATAGTTCCCATATAATCATAAGCATGCAGCAAATCATCAATGTATGGACGGATATCATTGGCAAAAAGAGTTAGGATTTTAATAATCTCACGGCGCTCTTCGTATCCAAGCTCCTTAATATCATTGTTCAGCTCAACAATCTCAGCAGGTTCTATAAAAGAGGTTTTCCCAGTGGTTGATTCATCAAGGATCAGACCTTTTATCTTTCGTTTATGTGTAGCATCAACAGGAATAACTGCTCGTCCATCGCGAACTGCAAGGGTAACATCATCACCAATAAATCCTTCCTTTTGTGCGTTTTTCAAAATTGCATGCAAGCGCTTTGAAACCAAGCTTTCTTTTTCGCTAATTGTTCTTCGTATAAAGCTTAGCTCTGGCGATGCATTGTCTTTAATTTTACCCTGTTTATTAATGATTGTATCTATACGTTCGAAAATGTATGGATACAATTTAACGTTTTCGGTTAAACTCTGCAGATATGTATATTTTTGTTCTTCTTTTCGTGTCTTAAAAAAATTCAGCAAAGCCTTAATCGTCTCCAACGATCTTTTAAGATCAAAAAGTTGTTCTGGAATAAAATAGCTTCCTTCTATCCTAATCTTTTTCAATGCATCAGAAACATCAATAAAATGATTTAACGGAAACTCATTTTCCATCATCATAATTTGCTTAAAATCATTTACCTGTCCGGTTAGTGTCTCGATAAATGAATAAGATGATGAAAATTTTATGTTATCGACCTTTTGCCAGCCTAAGCTACATAAGCATCCGCCTTTAAGCATTTCGCGGATTTTGTCGAAACCAATTTTATGTTCAAAATTATCAGGATACAGCACGTGTATATTAATTTAGAAAGGGTAAAATAAATTAAAAATCCTTAGAATCCCAAAACTGAAATTATGAGCTAATTAATGAAAGGAGATATATCTCGCCTAGATTAAATTTAGATAAACAGATTATATAGTTAAAAATTTATCGATAAGGGTAAGCAGTTTTTCTGTTCCGATTGGTTTAGCAATGAAATCGTTAGCACCAGCATCGATGCACAAATGTCTGTCTTCGGGCATTGAAAATGCAGTTTGCACAATAATTGGCAATGTTTTAAATGATTTACGGATTTCTTTAATTGCTTCGATACCATCCATTTCGGGCATTTTAATATCCATCAAAACAATATCCAGATTTTGATTTTCGTGACATAGTTTTATAGCCTCCACACCAGTTTTAGCCCACAAAAGTTTCGCATTTGTTTTGCGAATTACCATATCCAGAAATTTAAAATTACTTTCTTCATCTTCGGCAATAAGAATTACTTTTTCATTCCATCTGTATTTTGAAGATGTTTTCATAGTAACAATTGGTTCTTCACCAGCAATTGAAATAAGCTTATACGGAATTGTAAAATTAAATACTGACCCTTTTTCAATTTCAGATTCGACCCATATTTTACCACCTAACATTTCGATTAGATTTTTCGTTATGGATAATCCAAGTCCAGCGCCACGGTAAATCTTTTTACGATTATCTTCAATTCGAGTAAACCTTGCAAACATATTTTTTTGCTGTTCTGGCAAAATACCTATTCCTGTATCCTTAACCCAGAAAAGAATACAGTTATCTACTTTTCTTCTTTCCAAATCATATCCAATATCAATCGATCCATTTTCGGTAAACTTAATAGCATTGCTTAAAAGGTTGGTTAAAATCTGTTGAAGTCTGTAAGGATCAGATTTAATTACCAGGCTATTTTTTAGGTAATAATCATTTAAATTAAATTTTATATTGAGATTAGGCTGCTTGTTTTCTTCATAATAGTCAAACAAATTCTGAAAAATACTTTGAAGATTGCATTCTCTTTCGATAATTTTAAGTTGCTCAGCTTCAATCTTAGCGGTATCAATAATATCATCGATTAAGGTGAGCAGAGTATTGCTATTTTTAACAATAAGATTAATCATTTCTTGTTGTTGGTCCTTATCAATTTCTGGATCATAAAGAAGATTCGAGAATCCAATAATTGCATTCATTGGAGTGCGAATTTCGTGGGACATATTAGCCAGGAATGCTGATTTAAGTCGATCAGCTTCTTCAGCTCTATCTTTAGCAATCTCAAGATCTGCAGTACGCACTTTAACTAATTCCTCAAGATGATTCTGATGTTCTTCGAGTTGTTTATTAATTACTTCCAGGTTTTCGGCTTGAGTAGCAAGTTCTTCTTTTTGCAAATTAATTTCCTTGGTTCGTTCATCTACTTTTTGCTCCAGATTTTTTTTATCTCGTGTTAAAGCATTTGTCCTAATTCGGATATAAAACCATAGTAATAGTAATACCAATAAAATTTCAGAAGCAAAAAACCAGGGTCTTTTCCATATTGGTGGTATTACTCTTATTTTCAGTTCTGTTGGAAATTCGTTCCATATTTTATCGTTATTACAAGCTTTTACTTTAAATCCCTCGAGCATATACATATATTCATTCTCAGTGGAAGTTGTAAAATCAAGTGCTGCAAACTCAATGGTAAAGAAATAATCCTTGTGAGACAATATCACTTCGGAACTATTTTTAAACATTTTTGAGTTCGTGAGTGTTGAATTCCAGTCTGACTTATTTAAAATCTTGAAATCAGTAATTACAACATTCGGTAAATACGGATTATTTGTAACCTCCAACGGATTAAAATAACTTAATGCAGCATTGCTACCGAAAATATATGTATTAATCGATTTATTCCATGCGGTATATTTTGTTAATCCTCGTGATGTACTAATCCAGAAGTTTTTCATTTCATCTTCAAGTATACCAACAATCATGCTTCCTTGAAAAACATCATTTCGCGGATGTGAAATAAATTTTTTTGTTTCTAAATCAAATTGTAAAATTCCATTCGACTCGGTGCCAACCCAAATTTTTCCATCACTATCTTCAAAAACTGTTAATGCATGTATATCGGTTTGATAATCTTCGGGTTGACTTTTCCGAGGTGAGTATGAAATAAACTTTTCATTTATTCTATCAAACTCAAATAATCCACTATAATAAGCTGCAATCCAAATACGATCTTTTGAATCTATGAAAACATAACCCATATAATTATCAACAATATTATCTGTATCAGAAAGTTGCTGAAAATAGTTTTTAAAATAGTAGGTTTGAGGGTTATCAGTTTTTACCAATTTATTTAATCCATTAGCGCTACCAAACCATAAGTCTCCATTTTTATCCTCAACAATAGAGTTGATCTGGTTGTTTGAAATACTAGATTCAGATTTTGGGTTGTTTAAGTAATGATTAATATTATATTTTCCATTTTTATACTCAATACGGTTTAACCCTCCCTGATATGTACCAGCCCAAATAACACCTTCTTTATCTACAAGAATTGAAAAAATTCTGTTTTTACTTATTGTATTTTTATTGTTAGGATTATGTTTAAAATGAAGAAACTCATTTTTTGCAAGATTATACCTTGTCAAACCTCCACCATCGGTTCCAATCCATATATTCTCTTCCTTATCAGTTGTAACTGCCATAATACTAGATTGTGGTAATGAATTGGGGTTGTTTGGCTCATGTACTAGATTTTTAAATTTTGCTGGCTTAAGATCTAGTTTATTAACTCCCCCACCTCTTGTTGCAATCCACAGTACTTTTGATCGGTCTTCATAAATACACTCAATACGATTACTGCTAATGCTTTTAGGATCCTTGGGATCGTGCAAAAAACGTTTAAACTTACCTGTTTGTGGATCAAAAAGATTTAATCCACCCTCGTATGTTCCAATCCAAAATTGATTGTATGTATCAATAAAAAGATACTCGACTTTATTATCGCTAATCGTTGTTGGATCGTTTGGGTTATTTAAGAACTTTGTAAAGATTTCTGTTTTGGGATCAAACCGGTTTAATCCTCCATCGCGAGTAGCAATCCATATAATACCGTTTTTATCAACAAGCATGTTCTGGACAGTATTTGAGCCGATTGAGTTTTTGTCATTTGGGTTATGTTTATAATGCTTAAAAATTCCTTTAGATTTATCCAATCTATTTAATCCATCATCAGTACCAATCCATAATATTCCATCCGAAGTTTGGCAAATACTTTTTGCTCGCATCTGACTTAAACTGTTTGGATTATCAGGATCTGGCAGGTATCTTGTGAATTTTTCCTCTTTTTCGTTAAACTTATTCAATCCATTTACAGTACCAATCCAAAGGTCATTGTCCATATCACGAAAAACAAATAATGATTGGTTATTGCTTATGCTATTCGGGTCATCAACTTTTGAGGTATAATGTTTAAACAGATTTGTTTTAGGATCAAATCTATTTAATCCACCACCATATGTTCCAAACCAAAAAACACCAGATGTATCCTGAATCATCTTTCCGAAATTACCAGTACCAAGTGTATTTGGGTTTTTTGAATCATGTCGGTAAATAATAAATCTATATCCATCGTAGCGATTAAGTCCATCCTGAGTACCGAACCACATAAAACCAAGATTATCCTGAATAATAGTATAAACATTATTATGCGACAAGCCATCCTTAAGCGAAACCTTATGAAAAACCATTTCGTTTATTTGGGCATTTAAATTAATTGTAAATCCAAGTATAAAAAAGAAGATGGACACTATGTGGTAAACTTTTTTCATACGTAAATAATATGTTTTTAATTGTTGTATGACTGTCTGCCTAACAGGCAGAGAACTCACATGTCTCATTTTTATTTTTGTTTGGATTCTCTTGCTGACATGTTTGTTTCATAAAAATACACTATGATTTGATTTTTTATGCAATAAAATTTAATTAGTTAGGTATCTAACTCTAAATATTTAGCAACCACTTCGATAAGTTTCTTTACCCGAATAGGTTTAGAAAGATAATCGTTGCACCCTGCTTCAAAACTTAATTTCTCATCGCTTTCCATAGCAAATGCTGTTTGAACAATAATAGGAACTTCGGGCATTAGTTGTTTTATTTGTCGTGTTGCCTCCAAACCATCCATATTTGGCATTTTTATATCCATTAAAATCAGATCCGGATTGTTTTGTTTAGCTAATTCAATAGCTTCTATCCCATCGCAAGCCCATACTATTTTTATACCTGTTCTTATAAGCACCATTTCGAGAAAGCGAAAATTACTTTCCTCATCCTCAGCAATTAAAATAGTTTTATTGCTCCAATCATAACCCCCTGCATTCAGGCTTTGATCCATACATTATTTTTATTTAATTATCAATTGGTAAAACAAAATTAAATACAGAACCCTTATCTTTTTCAGACTCAACCTCTATTTTTCCTTTCATTATTTCAATTAGGCTTTTACAAATGGCTAATCCTAAGCCGGCTCCACGATAAAGCTTTTGTTTAGACATTTCGGCTTTTGTAAACCGTTTAAACAATTTTTGTTTTTCAAGATCAGAAAGGCCTATTCCCGTATCTTTTACATAGATTTTAATATATGGCAGATTATTCTCTTCAAAGAGCTCATAACCAAATCTGACTTCTCCTTTTTCAGTAAACTTAAATGCATTATCCAATAAATTACCAATAATTTGATTCAGATGGGATGGATCGGTATAAATGTCAATCTCTTTTTCATTTAATTCATTTTCGAATATAAAATTTATCATTTCAATGCTTTCGGATTCCATCCTTTCTTTATAATCTAAATAGATTTCATTTAAAAGATTATGAATCTTAACAATTCTATAGTTTACGGCCATTTCGCCAGACTCAATTTTGGATAGGCAAATAATATCTTCAATTAATTTGAGAAGCGACCTGGTATTTTGGGTAATATGCTTTACCATATCTGTTTTCTGATGATCTTTAATAAATGGATCGATCAATAAATTTGAAAAACCTATAATAGCATTCATTGGTGTTCTAATTTCGTGCGACATATTGGCAAGGAATGCTGATTTAAGTTTGTCTGATTCTTCTGCTTTTTCTTTTGCTTTTTCGAGTTCTTCGGTTCTTTCTTTTACAAGTTTTTCGAGATTGTTTCGATGTTGTTCCAACTCACTATTAACAAGCAAAAGATTTTCGGCCTGAGCTTCTATCTCTTCTTGTTTTAACTCAAGATCAGCTTGTTTTTCTTCCAATTGAGTATTAATTTCATGCAAATCTTTGGTTCTTTCCTCAACCTGTTTTTCTAACATATTTCGCTGATGTTTTATTCCCGAAATCCTCAATCTATAAAAAAGGATTATTAAGCCAAGAATAAAAACAAAAAATACAAATCTAAAAAGCAATGTTTGATACCATGCAGGTTTTACATTAATAATTACTGAAGTATAATCTTCGTTCCAAATACCATGGCTATTAGTAGAGCGCACTTTAAAAATATAATTTCCCGGATCTATATTTGTATAAGATATGATCCTCTTGTTTTCCGCATCAATCCATTCATTTTCAAACGGTTCTAATTTGTATTTAAATTGTATTTTTTCAGGAAAAATCAAGTCTAAAGCAGTATATTTAATATTAAAACGATTATATTTCGGGGGAATGTTTACCGTATTTTCAATGTTAAAAGAAGAATCTTTTGTAAATACTTTTTCAATAATTACTATAGGAAGTGCTTTTATAACAGTTAGTTTTTGGGGATTTATCTGAACCACGCCTTCGGCAGTTAAAAACCAAATATTACCGTTAGAATCTTTCAATGATTCTGTTGCACCAAGACAAACACTATTTTTCATTCCATCACTTTTATCATAAAAAATATAATCGACTTTTTTGATATTTCCTGCAGCATAATCATTTAGTTGTTGTTTAGAAACCTTCATTATTCCTGTTGGACCTGGCAACCAGAAAAAACCTGAATCATCTTCTTTAATATCATATACGTTATTTGTTTGTAACCCTGATTCAATCGAGTAATTAGTAAATTTTCCATTTTCAAACCTTGAGATACCATTGTTAGTTGATATCCATAAAATATCATTATTATCTGTTTTGTCTTTATAAATATTAAAAATCATATTATCTGGTAATCCATCATCCATTGTATAATGCTCAATTACGGTATCATTTTTTATAAAATTTATACCTTTTTTTGTTCCAGCTACAATAATATCTGAATTATATTGTGTTAAAGTCATAACATAATTAGAGCTTAAGCCTTTATCTGTATTTAAAGTTAAGATGTTCCCATTTAGATCAATTTTATGCAATCCTGTTCTGTTTGTAGCTACCCAGATATTTCCATACGTATCTTCGTGTGTTTTTCGTATGTAATTATCAGGAAATCCATTGTTTACATTATACAATTTTTCAGCAGATTTGTTTATCTTTAATAACCCAGAATAGGTGCTAATCCAAACATTCCCTTTGCTATCCTTTAGCATATGCTTAATTTGTTGACTTAGAATAGGAATATTTGTTTTTAACTTTTTAATTTCTTTATTTTTGATAATATCAATTGTCCCCTGTTCATTTGCAACCCAAAATTCATTCTCATCATTCTGCATAATAGCAGTATTAATATCGGAATTTAGTCCTTCAGATTTTGAAAAACACATGAATTTACCATCTGAAATCTGAAACAACCCATTTCTATATGTTCCGCCCCAAAGGTTTCCTTGATTATCGAAAAGTATTTCTATTACACGATTATTGGGTAATCCATTTATTTCTGATAATCGTTCTGTTTTATGATTAGATTTATTAAACCTGTATAATCCATCGGTATACGTTGAAATCCAGAAATTTCCGTGCGAATCTTCTAAAATATTATCGATAAATTTTATGTTAATGTTTGGGTGCTTATTTAGCTTATCATCTTTAATAAAATAAACTCCATTACTGGTTGAAACCCAAACAACCTCCTGCTTATCCTGATAAAAAGAAAATATCTCCTCAGAGGAATTATTCATATCACAAGGTGTAAAAACACCATCATTATACTTAATTAGTTCTCCCTTAATAGTTCCAATCCATATATTGCTTTTGTTATCTTCAAAAACTGCATAAATTGAGTTGGTTGTAATTTCATTCAGCTCAGGGAAAGCTGTTAAGTGATTGTTTTGATATTTAAATAATCCATCATTCTCGGTTCCAATCCAAATTGCATTGTTTTTATCAACAAATAAGGCCTCAATATTTGAATTATCAAGAACATCGAGATTCTTATCACGATACAAACTATTGTTTTTGAATGAGGCTATTCCTTGTTGTGTTCCAATCCAAATAATCCCATCATTGTCTTCACATAAAATTTTTGTTGCTTCAGTTGTTAAAGCATTGCTATTTTGAGATGTGAAATTTGTAAAATCAACACCATCAAATCTGGAAATTCCTCCATATGTTGAAATCCATAAATAGCCATTTTTGGATTGCATAATATGACTTATAGCATTTGAAGGCAAACCGTCATCTATTGTCCATGATCTTAGCCTGTATTGGGTAAGTGATTTTGATGTATCAAGAATTTGAGCCTGTAAAAATGAATTATTCTGCATTGTAATCATTATAATAACAACTAAAGTCAGAATAAATCTTATGTATAATTGTTTTTTCACTAAATTCTGATAAGTTAAAAAAAATCATTTTAATAATTACTTTACATCGGTCATTCTATTATTATATCAATTACTAGTTATCATTTAAATACTCATTTAATAACTCTAACAATTTTTGTTTTCTTATTGGTTTTGAAATATATGCATTACAACCTGCATCTAGGCTCATTTTTTCATCATTTTCCATTGCAAAAGCAGTTTGTGCAATTATAGGAATCTCATTGTCAATTCGTTTGATTGCTCTTGTAGCTTCCAGCCCATCCATTTCAGGCATTTTTATATCCATTAAAATAAGGTCAACTTCGTTTTTCTGATATAGATCAAGTACTTGTTTTCCATTTTCGGCATGCAATAAACGAGCTTCTGTTTTTGAGAGTACCATTTCTAGAAAACGATAATTACTGTCTTCATCCTCAGCGATAAGTATAGTTTTACCTGGCCATTTATATTCAGGTATCGTTTTTTGACTTTCTATAATTAGTTTTTCTCGATCAGTAATTTTAATATAAGGTATCGTAAAATAAAATACTGAGCCCTTATTTATTTCTGATTCAACATATATTTCACCATCTAGTAAGCCAACAATATTTTTACAAATCGCTAATCCCAATCCGGCTCCACGATAAAGCTTCTTTTTATCGTTTTCGATTTTTGTAAATCGGCTAAATATTTGTTTTTGCTGATCTGTAGTAAGGCCTATTCCCGAATCTTTTACAAAAAACTTAATCACAGGTATTTCATTAGTATCATCAAGGATATATCCAAACTCAACAATTCCCTTTTCTGTAAATTTTAAGGCATTATCGAGTAAATTTGATATTATCTGTTGTAGCCTCAGCGGATCGGTATATATAGAAAATGATGGATTTTCGACACCAGCAATTAATTTTAAGTCTATATCCTTTTTAAACTGAGTTTTCTTTCGCTCAACAAATGTTTCAAAAATCTCTTGCATAACTTTATTAATGGCACAATTCTTTTTTTCGATTGTTAATTGTCCTGCTTCAATTTTGGCAATATCAATAATATCATCGATTAAATGCAGAAGTGTATTACTATTATTTACAATATGTTGTAACAGTTCTTCGCGTTCTGGTTCAGAAACCTCCGTTTCGTTTAAGATGTTCGAAAAGCCGATTATAGCATTCATTGGTGTTCTAATCTCATGCGACATATTTGCCAGAAAAGCAGATTTTAACCGGTCGGATTCTTCGGCTCTTTCTTTTGCAATTTCGAGTGCTGCAGTACGTTCGCGAACTAACTGCTCGAGCCTCGTTCTATGTTTCTCGAGTTCAACATTTTGTTGCTCAATAAATTGTTTCTGCTGTTGAGCAAAATCTCTTTGCTGTTGAATCTCGTCCTTCTGTTGCAACACCTCTATTTCGGCCATTTTGAGCTTACTTATATCCGAATCGATAGCTATTACTTTAACCACATTATTGTTTTCATCAACAATCGGTGTAATTGTTGTTTGAGCCCAGATATTTTGCCCTGATTTAGATATGTTTAGAGATTCATAAATCTGACTTTCTTTATACTTAATGCAATGGTCAAATAACTCTCTAATATTAGACGTATGGCTAAAACTAAGGAAAGAATCAGAATATTTTGATTTTAGTTCATTTAAGTGATATCCATACATTCTTGTAAATCCATCATTAATCCATTCTAATATGCCGTTTGGATCAACAATAACAATTGCATTATCTGTTTCGCGGGCAATAATCGAAAGTTTCTCTAATTCTTTATTCTGATGTTCAAGCTCCTGCGATTGCATCACTATCTCTTCTTTCTGAGAGCTTATCTCGGCAGTTCTTTTCTGAACAAGCCTTTCAAGTCCTACATTTTGTATTCTTAAGTTTCTTAAACTTAATCGTACAACTATAAAAACAAATAAACTCGTAATAAGGAAATAAACTATAAATGCAACTATTGATCTGTACCATGGTGGCAATATGGTAAAGCTATAAGCAGCTTCATCGCTTATGGTATTGTAAATATTTGATGAACGCACTCTAAATGTATAATCACCTTCCCATAAATTAGTATATTCTTTTTGGTTAGAGGTTGACCATTCAGACCATTTCTCATCAAATCCATCTAACCTATACTGAAACTGCAACTCTTTTTCGTTACTAAATTCGGGTGCTGCAAATCTAAATTTTAGTGTATTGAGCTTAAAATCAATTTTGGTTTTTAGTTCATCATTCTGAATATTTGAAAAATAAATTTTACCATTTTCATTTGTAAAGAAATTACCATAAAAAATGCATGAATCGTTCTTTATTATCACTTTTCTTATATATGCACTAAAACTTTTTTCAACTACATTGTTATCATTAAATTCAATTCTAAATAAGCCGTCGGTACCACCAATCCAAAATGACTTGTCGTAATCGAGATAAATACTTCGAATCATCATTTCAGGTATTTTATTGAAAACTTTATTATTCCATAAATATGTACCATCGTTGTTTTTTTTAGCAATACCTATTGAACCTTGTTTATTTACTAATTGGGTATAATAAAAATTGCCGTTAGCATCCTCAATTATAGAAAAAACATCTTTTTGCTCTCCTGGAAACATATTCTTAAACCGACCATCTTCTACAAACTTATTCAGATCATAATTAAACGTATAAATTCCATATTCGGTACAAAATACCATAACCCCTTCAATAGAATAAATCAGAATATTTTTTAATGATGGCAAGCCTGATTCTAATTTATATTGAATAATTTGTTTTGGATTTAATACATTATCTGAAGGAATAATTCTAATAACCCCATCTCGATATGTTCCAACCCATATATTTCCACCTGAGTCTTCGGTTATTGACCTGACACTTATTCCTGAATGTGGTATAGAACCTACATATGTAAATTTGGAATTTTCATATTTCACTACTCCAATGTCATTATTCATTCCAACAAATAAAAGGTTTCTATTGATTTTTGATTGAAAAAGAGTATAAATTGAAGGAATACTAGCAATTTGATTTAACTGCAAATTTCTAATCTCATAAACACCCTGAGTTGTTGCGGTTAAAAGAATCTCGTCATCTTTGTCTGGAACCTTAAATTTTAAAAGTGACCAACCCTGTGTTATATTATTCTGAAGCTTATTAAGTTGATTGTTTTTAAAATAGTAGATTCCTTGATGCGTTGCCAGATACATTACTCCATTATATCGCAGAATAGCTTCAATAACACCTTCTAATCCAATTGATTCGTTCCAATGGGTAATAGGAACTGAGATATCGCAACGCGATATTCCATTATTTAATGCAAACCATAAGTTATTATTCTCATCAATATGAATTGAATGAATATTATTATGTTGTAAACCTGAATTTTTATTTATCTTATCTTTTATTTTTCCTTCCTGATTAATAATAATACAACCTCCGTTGTTTGTACCTAAAATTAAATCGCCATTTGATGTAATATTGCCGCAATATATAAATTCATCCACAAGGAAAGGATTAGCAGCGCTAGTTAAAGGCATTAATTGATTTGATGCTGGAATATATTTAAAAAGTCCTTCAGTTCTATTTGCCAAAAAGACTTCATCTTTATATTGTTGAGCAAAATTAAAGGCTGTATTAACAAATCTTTGTCCTTTCGGAGTCGCAATTAAACTGTCTTGTTCAACGGTAAACAAACCATAACTTTCGTCGATAATAAATAATTTTTGGTTAAATACGAATTGGAGTGTAAACTCTGATTTTGCTTTCCAGAAAGAGAATCCTCTATTATTCAGTCGAATTAAATATTCGAAAGACTTAAAGTAAATACTTTCATCTATTGTTTGAATATCGCGAATTATACCTATCTCTGTTAAACCGAGGGAATCCATTAGTGATATATATTCCAGTTTCCCAAACTTATCTGGCTTTAAATAACCTATTTCATTTGTTCCTGCGGTATAAATTATTCCCTTATGATCTTTCCCTAGTGATCTTGAAGAAATTTTATTGGGTAACTCAATGAGTTCCCAGTTAATACCATCATATACCAAAACTCCATCACCGTTAGCAAAATAGAAGAAACCACGGTTATCCTCAATAATATCCCAGTTTTGATTATGTGCTTTATAATTTTGGGTAAAATAATTGGTTATAAATGGCACACCCTTTTCTGTAGAATCGGCATAAACCGAATTTAATTTACAAACGGAGATAAAAACCCAAATGAATAGAAATAGAATTCTTTTCATATAAGATGGTTTTTGGTTTAGATGCAATTACGAAAAAAAAATATTAAAAAAATACCGTAAAAACAAATATTATGGCCCTATTTTGAAATTAAGTTATCAATTAATGGCCGAAGAATTATTTATAATATTAAAAATCAATATAATCAATTTTAAAATAAATATTTTAGAAATTATGGATTACGATTAGGTATTTGTTAATTTTATCCTCTTTTTAAACTTTTAAACTGGTTATTTGTCAAATTGTTAATCTGAAAAATATTTAACTAAAAAAACACTCGTAAAATGGAAAAGAATTTATTTTTAAAGATGACCCTACTGATCTCTTTTATTATGTTGGCTTTTTCATGCCAAAAAGCCGCAATACAAGCCCCTGATGTAAAACAGATTCCAAAAGAGCTTACCATTCATGGTGATACACGTATAGATAACTACTACTGGCTAAATGAGCGCGAAAACCCTGAGGTTCTTTCATATCTTGAAGCAGAAAACAGCTATACTAAAGCTATCTTAAAACCAACAGAACAACTACAGGAAAAACTTTTTAATGAATTAAAATCACGTATTAAAGAAGACGACGAATCTGTTCCATATAAGGAGAATGGATATTATTATTATTCACGTTACGAAACAGGTAAAGAATATCCTATTTTTTGTCGTAAGAAAGAAAACCTTGATGCTCCGGAAGAAATTATGCTTAATGTAAACGACTTGTCTGTTGGTTTTGATTATTATCAGGTAAGTGGTTTAAGCGTAAGTCCTGATAACAAATTACTTGCTTATGGAGTAGATACGGTAAGCCGACGAAACTATACGATTTATATAAAGAATCTTGAAACCGGAGAATTACTTTCAGATGCTATTTCAAATACAGTTGGATATGCTGAATGGGCTAATGATAATAAAACCATTTTTTATGTAAAAAAAGACCAGGTAACATTAAGAAGCTATCAAATATACCGACATGAAATTCAGAAAAACTCTTCGTCAGATGTTTTAGTTTATCAGGAGGATGATGAGACATTCAGCACATTTATAACCAAATCAAAATCTTATAAATTTTTATTAATTGGTTCAAACAGTACCTTATCAGATGAGTACAGTTACCTTGATGCCAATAATCCTACAGGTGATTTCAAGAAAATTCAACCACGTGAGCGCGGATTGGAATACAGCGTTTCACATTATGGAGATTATTTTTATATAAGAACCAATTTAAATGCACAAAACTTTAAACTTGTTAAAACCCCATTAAATAAAACAACAAAAGAAAACTGGGAAGATGTAATTCCGCATGATGAGAATACATATCTTGAAAACATTGAAATATTCAAAGATTTTTTGGTTCTTGAAGAACGCAAAGATGGATTAAATAAGATGCGTATAATTAAATGGGGTGATAATTCGGAGCATTATCTTGATTTTGGTGAAGAAACTTACTCAGCTTATATTTCAATAAACCCGGATTTTGACAGTGAGATACTTCGTTATGGTTATTCATCATTAACCACACCAAGTTCAACTATTGATTATAATATGGTTACCCGCGAAAAGACCATTAAAAAAGAACAAGAAGTACTTGGGGGTTTTGATAAAACTAACTACGAATCGAAACGAATATTTGCCACAGCAAGTGATGGAAAGAAAATAGCAATGTCAATTGTTTATAGAAAGGGAATAAAACTTGATAGTTCAAATCCAGCTTTGATTTTTGGTTATGGATCATATGGAGCAACCATGGATCCTTATTTTAGTTCAATACGATTAAGTTTGCTTGATCGTGGTTTTGTTTTTGCAATAGCTCATGTTCGAGGCGAACAATATTATGGACGTCAATGGTACGAAGATGGAAAATTGCTTAACAAGATTAATACATTTACCGATTTTAATTCGTGTGCAGAGTATTTAATTGAACAAGGATATACCAGTAAAGAAAAACTATTTGCAGAAGGTGGAAGCGCTGGTGGATTGCTAATGGGTGCCATTGCAAATATGCGTCCTGATTTATATAAAGGTATTATTGCACAAGTTCCCTTTGTTGATGTTGTTACAACAATGTTAGATGAATCCATTCCATTAACAACCAGCGAATTCGACGAATGGGGAAATCCAAAAGACTCTGTTTATTACAAATATATGTTGTCATATTCACCATACGATCAAGTTAAAGCACAAGATTATCCTGCTATACTTGTCACAACAGGATTACACGATTCACAAGTGCAATATTTCGAACCTGCAAAATGGGTTGCAAAACTGCGCGATATGAAAACTGATGACAATGTGTTGTTATTGCACACCAATATGGAAGCAGGACATGGTGGAGCTTCCGGACGTTTCCAGGCATTAAAAGAATATGCTATGGAATATGCATTTATTTTCCAGCAACTGGGAATAAAGGAATAAATATTTAAAGAAAAAGGAAAGCGCAACTAATTCGTTGCGCTTTTTTTATTTCTTCGATTTACAAAAAATATTCCAGCTCCAATTATTATAATACCTACTATAAAAATCAACCAGGGAAATCGATCAGGAATGTATTGAAATGATAATTCAACCATTCTTTTTGAAAATGATTGTCCTTTATTTCCAAATGAACCAATATTCTGAATAATAAATCTGCAGTAATCCCAGATGAAAGAAGTAAAAACAACCAATGACCCAAAAACTAGTATTATCCATTCCTTTTTAACAACTTTAAATTGATTGTTTGTTTTAGTATTTTGTTTATGAATCACTATTGCAAGAAGAATCATCAATAACGAAATTATTATTGGAGCAATTACTGGTCCTGTCCAGGTAACTGGCAATAAGAATAAAACATCCCATGTAAAAATGCTTTCGGGCCAACCTAATATCAGATACAGAAAAATATAATACACAATATCCCAAACTGCGAAAGAATAAATAAACCAGGCAAATCGTTGAGAGAAATTCTTGCCTGCAAGCATCCCAACTGAAAGCAACATTATTAATGATGCTAATTCGCGAATTAGTTCAGTAATTACCACTTGGTTACTCATTAATTTTAGAGGAAAATCAAAACCTTCGGGATAATACAATGCACGGATGTAAACCACCACAGCACCTTCGAATATACCCATCGAAATAGCAAATAATGTAATCCATATTATGATTTGATACCTTTTCATAGGCTGAATTTCTAAAAAGAACTTTAGATCCTTATCCCCTTATACCTTTATACCTTTATACCATTTTACTAACTAAATTAAAACGGAAAATCATCTTCCACTATTATATTTTGTTTTTGTTTATCGGGTTCCCCTGCCATTGCATGTTCAGCATTACCTTCAACGTAAATTGCTTTATAAGGTGTTGTTGGACAAGCATATTCACAAGCACCACAACCAATGCATATTTCGGGAGTAACTTCGGGAATAACCAATCCATCCCTCCATGGAACCATCGTTACGGCTTTTGTCGGACAATGTTCGGCACATGCACCGCAGTCGGTTCTTTCGGTACGAACAATACAGTTTCTGCGAACAAAATGAGCTATTCCAATCTGCGTAAGCTTTTTATTTTCAAGCTCAATTGGTTTTATTGCTCCAGTTGGGCATATTTCAGTGCATTTTTTACATTCGTAATTACAAAATCCTGCTTTATAGTCCATTACGGGTTGCATAAATCCAATTAAACCATAATCAGTATACGATGGTTGCAATACATGGGTTGGACATACGCTAATACATAAATGGCAAGCCGTACATGATGAGTTAAATTGATCAACTGATTTTGATCCCGGAGGAGAAACAGGAATATCTCGTCCTGTTGGTTTTGTTGCTGTATCTTTAACCTCGTGTTGTGCTTTTAACTTTTTAACTCCAGCAGCTAAGATAAGTGCAGTTATAGCTATAAACTGACGACGATTACTTCCGGTATTTACTGGTATGGGTTCGCCTTTGGTTAGTTCTTTTCTCGATGATAACTTATAATGAATGCCATTTTCTTTGCAAACGGTTAAACAATTAAAACACGCTACACATCTCTCGGTATCTATTTGTTTGGTTTCACAATCAATACAACCAGCTTTACAAGATCGGACACAAAGATGACATCCAGTGCATGAGTTTTTATCCAGTTCTATCTTAAAAACTGAAAATTTAGAAATCAACCCAAGAAATGCTCCAACAGGGCAAATGGTATTGCAATACAACCGACCTCTGAAAGCTGAAAACAAAATGATTATAAGCAAAAAGAATAATGAAACAGCTAAAATGGTCCAGTATTCTGGCTTTAAATCAACATGATATAATGAATACACATTGATTTGTTGTAGACCTGAAACAACTAAATTATTGGTTTCGACAATTGATTTGCGGAAAACCCCTGAAGCAATTCGGCCATAAATACTATATGGATCGAGTATAGAAAGAATTAATGTATATCCTGATAACAAACCAGCAATAAAGAGTCCAAGGAAACTGTAACGTATAAAACTAAAGGATTTTAAATACTTATATCTGTATTGTTTTAATCTTCGGATTTTCTTTGTAATAAAACTGATAATATCTTGCAAAATACCCAATGGACATATAAAAGAACAATAAACTCTCCCAAAGAAAACGGTTAATACGATTACCACAATAAATCCAATTGACGAAATTGTGAATAATGCTTTAAACTGCAAGAGCGATGGTAAAAACTGCAGAAAAGTAATTGATTTATATACTGATGATGGAATTAATCCTGTAAAATCAACAAAAAGACAAGTAATTAAAATCAAATACAGTATTGAAAAAACAACCCGTATTTTCTTTAACACAGATTGATTCATTATACTAAACTTTTATTCGGCTAATAGTAAGCTTGGAAAGATCCATTTGTCCAACACCCATATCGTTAGCTAATTGAATATAATTAACCTGATCGGGTTCCATACCAAAAATTTTTGCAGCAGCAGCATCGGCAGCAACCATATCTGTTGATGCAATAAGGT
>JFJP01037604.1_pt1 | contig 38633 bp, 41 predicted proteins | sample 431651 | NCBI WGS metagenome assembly JFJP01 (sample SAMN02602958, study PRJNA72255) | Microbial mat metagenome, whole genome shotgun sequencing project. | biome: fresh water; feature: sink hole; material: water; isolation source: purple microbial (photo- and chemosynthetic) mats found in... | reverse complement strand
CTTCTTAATAGCATCTAATACATTACTTCCAAAGTCTTTGCTTTGATTTACCTTGTAAGGTACAAAGCCTTGGTGTATAAATTCCAGGATAGCATCCTCTGGTTTTATGGGCCTTGCCTTATAAATGTGGCTTTCTCTTTTTACCCATTCAAGGTAGGCATCATAATTCCTTTTGGCCAATCGTATGGACTTCTCTAGTGTAGTATTATGCTCCTTCATTATCTTCAATGATAGTAAAGCTACCTTAGGGGCTAGCTGTGCATTTTTTAATAGCACCTTTTCATCTGGCTCTAATTTATTAAAGTATTTGTAGGATAGTCTGTGCCTTAGCCAGATTTTAGTCAAATTGAGTTCCATAAGCTTTATAAAAAAAGTGGTCTAATAAGTGTTTTCTACCAGAGCGGCCTGATGTACTTTTAATTTTGTTTTTTAAGAACTTAGCATACCTTCTCCTCCGGGCTTTGTTAAAGGCAAGGTCTGGTGGGAAGAAGTATTTTTTTACTTGGTATCTTTTACCGTACCACCAGAAATTGTTTTTGCCAAGTACCATGCCTTGTCTTATAGCATCTGAGCCCTGAATTATACTCAAGCTCTTTAATATCTGGCTACCGAATTGATTCTTTAATGTAAGTTCAGCCTGAAGCCTGGTGTAATAAGATATTGGGACCAGGTTGATTTCCATGTTATCCGTGTAATACCATGGATAGTATTTTTTCCTAAAAATCTGTGTATCATTTACCTTTCCCATTCTTAAGTCCTCTTACGCATGTACCATACCATATTTTAATAGATTTGATTTTAGCATCTGGGAATTTTTTAAGTACCCGGCTTTGTACCCGTTCTAATGTGAACCCCCTGGTAGCTAATTCGAAGGTATAGGATTTTTTGGTACCTTTGAATAAACCCGATTCATCCCTTTCCCTTTTCACCTTCTTGGGCTTTGGTATGCCCTTTATCCTTTTTACCTTTACTGTACCATCTTCGAGTTCCTCACCAATGAAGCCAAGCCTTAATCGGGTATTCCTTAATGGGTCCCCCTTTTCATAACCGTAGATTGATAATTGGTTATCAACCCAATCATCGAATTGGTCAACCAAAGAAATGTTTGGTTTATCATCTGAATGGTCGATATAAGAAATTAGCCTGTGTACATCAGCAGCAACTACATCAGGGAAAGGCATCCCCCTTATTACAGCTTCCCTTTTGAGTTCTCTGTAAGTTTTTTTGATATTGTAAGTAGGTAGTGAACCTATTTTCTTAAGTCCAGTGGTTTTGTTTTGGTCCACCTTCTTAGCCGCTTTTTTCTTTCTCATTTTTATATGATTTTAAAATTCAATGCAAATATAATACAATTTATTTAATATACAAAATTTATTCAAATAATTTTTCAGGTGCTCTTTTAGCCCCCCTGTTAGGCTTGGGTTCTTTATTCTTTCTTAGGCCCATGCCATTGTAGGCTTTCTCTAAATCCTCAGCATAGAAGTGGATGTTATTAATTTCACTAAAGTTAATAGCCCTGGAAACCGTTTCTCTATATTCTGGCCAATACTGTTGACCAGACCGGGATTTATTGGTTTTCGATTTAAATCTACTTACCAGAAAGCCAAATATATCAGCATGGTCTTCTTTCTTAAATATATAAATATATAGTTTTGTTAATCTCTCTAGTGTAGCCTTATCGTCTTTAACCTGTATCACTGAATACCCATCTTGAAATAATTCTTCGGATATTAAACAGATATAAAACCTCTTTTTAAAATCCTTCTTGGGGTTATAGGTGAACAGGCTTAGCATGTTCTCTATCCTGTTATCTGGTACATTGCTGATATACTTGATGTATAGTTTATCACGTTTGTTTACTCTTCTCTTGTATGCAGAGGGCATCTGGATAACCCTTGGTAGGATTCTTTTATTATTCCACCTGTCAAACTCCATGATTAAGCTGAATAAGGATTGGTCCTGAGGTATTGGTGATTTTTTCAACCTATCCATGTTCTTTATGATATGCTTGCTGTGTATGCTTGGTACAATTAGGGAGGAGTCTCCAGTGTAAGAGGAAGCTTCTAACCTACCCATACGTTTCTCTATGCAAGCTTCAATGTAATCCCTGAAACGTGGGTCCATTACTGATTGGGGGTGAATAATGGATTCAGATTTTACCGTGTTAAAGTAATCTATGAATAGCTTGAAGAATTTCTCAGACCTCTCTTTTATTTCCAGGTATTTGTAATGACTAAGGTTTAATATCTCCCCGGCTTCCCAAGTGGATAGGCCATGTGATAAGCTTAAAGACAGACTGTTCTGCTCCTGGAGTGTTAGTATACTCCAGGCTAAGTTTTCTATATTGTTCATGTTATTTAAAGTATTTGAAGGGGTCTTGACTGTCGCTATCTACAATTAATTCATTTTGCTGAGATAATAGTTTACTTTCATCGAAGCTCTGATATGGAGAATATACAAAGTTATCGAAGGATATTATTATTTCCATGTTACCATTGTTAGGGTATAATGCTACCTTAGCCATCCTGGTATTTATGTTTACCTCTTTGATGGTAGCATCTACTCCATCAAATGGGTAACCTTTTAGTGTTACATAATCACCTTCCTTAAGCCTGGCCAGTTCATTTAAACCATATACCTTGTTCTCTTTGGAAATCTTCCTTAGTCTACGTACCTCTTGAGGTAATACAGTGGCTACTATGGAAAAATCATCGAAATCTTCTCCATCTACCCTTTTACGTAACTTCTTAGGATGAAGTGAGTCTGAAGAGTTTAGGAAGGTTACTATACCACTTATGTCCTTCTTTAGTTTGTTTATGAAAGGCCTAGAGAAAGCTTGTTCAGTAGGTATACGTATAAAGCCATAGTTGAATAGTAATGGTATCTCTTCGTAGATATCCTTGCCTTTTACCCTTTTCTTTAGGATGGATATGGTGGGTATACAAAGTTTTAAGTCATAACCTTTGCTAACAAGTTCTTTATGTATACCAGTAAATGTTTTATTGTCAAGCCTAAATATACACCACTTGTATTTACTTCCTCTTACCATGACTTTGAGTTTTTAAACGTTTACGGGAAGACATGTTTACCTCTGGGTAATTAGAGTATTGCAATATATCAGACGCCATTAGTATAGTTAGCCTTAGACCGTTAGCATTTATGTCCATTGTGTTAAGTAATGCTCTAGATTTAATGGGTATGGTGCTTAGGATTATACCTGCTTGGTCAGCTTCCACCACAAAGAAGTATTCTCCTTTTTTCATACCATTGTACCTCATCATAAGGATGGGTAGCTTACTTCCTCTTTCAGCATCAGCTATTGCCTGGTCCCAGAACTCTAATATCTTTATTTTTTTGTTACCGAGTAGGATATGTTCGAAGTTTATATCCTTATATGACTTACACTCGATACTGAAGGGGAACCTTAAGAAATGCTTCTTATCAGAGCATATAATATCACCAGTAGTATCAGTAGTCCTACCCCATCGTAATCCCCCTGAGGAGGGGACTCTTGCGAATTCGTAGCCTGTCCATGACTGCCACCATTTACATACATCTCGTTCATTTTTACTTCCTTTTTGTCTACTGTTAATCTTTGCCATACTAGTATCGAATTTTTTATTAATAGTGGGTTACCCAAAGATGGTTAAGCCTTTTTCCCTGGCTAGTGTAATTATATTTGCGTTACTAATTGGCAGTGAATCCTTATGTGAGATTACATAGATTGATTTATCCTTTGCCACCTTACGTATCAGAGATACCACTATGTCAACATTCTCAGAATCCAGGTTTTCAAATATCTCATCCAGGAACAGTATGTTAATACCTAATGATTGTGTACTCATTATGTGAGTAGCAAAAGCCATTGCAAGGTGTACCAGTTGTTGCTGTCCACCTGATAACTCCTTATAATCTACTATGTTACCTTCTAGTTCTATGAGAGTATAGAAATCCTTCCTTGCAGATTCTAGGTCAATACTGAACTCTACTTGGAAGCCTAAGATGCTAGCATATTCTCTCATATAGATATTCAACTCATCAAGTGAGGACTCAAATATATAAGATTTTATTCCCTTGTTACCAAGTGGCCCATCTACTACCCATTTATAATTATCAATCAGAGGTTTGATACCTGCTATGCTTTTCTTTACCAAGTCCACCTTAGCCTGGTACTCCTTGATTTGAATGGTGTATTCTTTAACCTGGGGTGGTTTATTTTTCTTTAGTGAGCCTAAAGAGTCAACCAGGTATTTCCATTTGTCAGTTAGTCCTTCATTACGGGATATAGCTTGTTTAACCTTATCCATCTTCTCACTAACCCTATCCATCTCTTCCCTTATCTTGGCCACATTTTTATGATAACCATTTATGTAGTTAAGAGAGTCCTTCATTTTAAGTAAACGTGATTTAGCTTCTGATGGTTTCTTATCTATCAGCCTTATCAGGTCATCTATGAAATGTGATAGTACTTCTGGTTTTGATAAGTCTACTGAGGATAATTTAAGCCTGTATTGCTTTGATAAATCATCGAGCCTTTCTCTTATATCCCCTTTGGCATTAGATGCCTTAGCTAGACGGCTTACATAATCTATGCCATTTATGGATTTTTCCATTTCCATTCTAGCCTGTTGTGCTTTATCTCTAAGCTTCTTAACCTCTTCACCATGATTCTTTTGGAAATTCTCTAGTGAGTTTTTTGCTTCTAAATTAAGTTTCTTATATTCAATAAGAAGGTTTTCACTAGTGACCAGTTCTTTTAGGAATACTGAATGCTTTTGTAACAGTTTATCATATTCTTTTTTTGCCATATCCCTGGCTTCAGAGATATAGGATAAGTTGAATATCTCCTCGAATAAATCCTTCTTATCTGTTGATGATACCTGTACCAGTCTCTTTAGGCCCTGGCCAAACATTACAGAACTAAGGAACAGATTGGGTGACAGCCCAAGGTCTTGGATTATTTTATCCTGTATTTCATTTTTCCTTTTCTCTTCAATCTCAACATTGTCGATTATATATACCAACCGATTCTTACCCTTAGAACCTCTAACGTCGCCCTTATAATTGCTGCAACGTATTACTTGATGTATGTGACCACTCTTTTCAAAGTACTGAGATACCATAGTACCTTGATACTCTTTTGTCTGGAACTTCTTCCAAGTGTTTACATTCTTTACATCTTCTTTTAAAGGTTTACCATACAATACCCAAAATAAGGCTGATAAAAAAGAGGACTTACCTGAACCGTTTCGTCCCCTAATTATTGTAACTCTATTTGTTGTTAGGTTAGTTTCAAAGTAACCTATTGAACAATATCCTTCTATTGTTAAGTTTCCAAATCTAATCATTTCCTACCCTTTCCAATATGTTTACTAAAAGTTTTTTCTTGTCCTTATCTACTATGCCATTTGCCTTGAGATACTTCCTGACCAGTTTCCTACGTGATAAGCCAATGTTTATGTCATTGCTGGGTTTATCATCAGTCTTAGGCATGGATTTACCAATTACTGTGTAATAGTTACCATCATCCTTTATTTGTTCTGAGTCCTCAACATCTATGAACCTTGGTAGTTTATTAGATAATGATATTTGTTTTACTGTCATATCATCATAGATAATTATATAACCCATATCACTTTCCCGGTCAGTTCTTCTTTGCTGATGAGTAGCACCTATTATATAAACCTTTTTGGATAGCCTTTGATGTTTATGTATGTGGCCTATGAGTACTAAGTCAAACCTGTTCAATAGATTTAAGTTTAAGTTCTCTACACTGTCAACTACAGAACCATCGGTATCTTTTGCACCGGGGTAATCTGTATGTAGTAGTAAGATGTTCTTATTCTTAGCCAGTTTTATTCCACTTACATATTCATTTAAACCCAGGTTCCTATCCAGGTATGGTACACCATGTACAGTTGCCGAGCCAATGTTCCTTGAACCAAAATCTATGCAATGTAGGGACTGGGATAGTTTACAAATAGATTTGAATAAACTTGGTGAAGGTTTACTTTGTGTATTGTTAAACTTCATATCATGGTTACCAGAGATACCAATTATATCTTTGTCCCATTTATTAAGCTTGTTGGATATCAATTCACTAGATAACTCAAATAACTCCGAGTCTATGTTCTCTGGCTTATGAAAGAAATCACCCCCAAATAATACTGTGCCTACCCTATGTGTTTCGCAAGCTTCCATAATCAGAGAGAGAACCTTGAAGTGATTCTTAGTTCTCTCTTTATTATCATTAAACTTACTCCACATATTAAGATGAATATCTGAGAAGGCTAATGCAATTGGCTTAGACATACCTTAGGAAATTCAGTATCTCAGTTTTACGTAAATCAATATCTGATTCTTCTATCACCATGATTTTCAATGGTTTCCCCTTAGAGTTAGTTACCACAATAGCCAGTTCTTCATGACCCAATTGTTCACATGAGTAACCTGGGACCAAAAACGAGTCATATAGTACACCTGACATGATTGATGATATCATCCATTGGAAGTAGGTGTTTTTTACCCTTTTAGAATTATCCTCTACCTTCCAGTTTCTGGCTATACCATAGGTATGAGATAACATTATTACATGAGTAAAGTCGTTCACAATATATTCCTGGCATTTTTCAATAAACTCTTGTACTGTTTCATCAGTAACCCCCCTACCAGATAATTTATAAAGAAAATAAGCAATACTGTCTAAATAGGAGCGATCTGTTACAAACCCATCAAATTCTTGGTATTTCTTATGCCTTAATTCTCTTAGCTGTACCTCTTCAGCTAATAGTGGCTCGTCGTTCATTTGTTGTTGGTGTATACTGGCCGTATGAGGCAGTAAATCAGACATTGACGAACTTATGAAAGGTATTGATAGGGTTTCTGATACCCATTTAGCTAATGTGGTTTTACCAGTACCACTAGCTCCGGAGAATGCTACTTTGTAATTTGCCATTGTTTTAAATTTTTGTATATATTAATAAATTCATTTGATTGTAAAGAGTTCATCTGATACCTGTCAAAGATTATCATGAGTCTTTTAGTATTTATAGTCTTCCCATATTTAATGGGCAACTCAGTAAGCTTCAACGGATGTTTCTGTATGAAGTAGTTCAAGTCAATCAGTTCCTTACCTAACCAATGAGCTTCCTGTATTACCTTATTTATACCATCTGGGTCCCGGTCAATATAATTCTGAATTGATTTATGATTGTCCAAGAATAAGCGAGCCTTAGCTGGACCAATTCCCTTTGCACCTGGTATATTATCCGAAGTATCACCAGTAAGAGTTAGGTAGTCTACACATTCATGTGCTTCATAACCCATTATCTCCTTACAATTATGTACCGAGATGATATTTTCCTTTGATGGTGATATTACCTTTACCCTTTTATCAATTAATTGGCAGAAGTCTTTATCAGAAGATAAAATTAGCACATTTCCCTTATATAGGTTACTTAGTAGTGCAATAAAATCATCAGACTCATAATTATGAATAAAAGATTTATCAAATACTACAGGCACCATTAAAAGTTTCAATATCCTACGTAATGCTTTCTTCTGATATTGTAGGGAGTCATAATCCATGCCAAGCTTAGTTCTACTTCCCTTGTAAGTGGGAAGTATCTTGGTTCTGAATTTAGACCTGCCATTATCAAAGGTTACAATTACATGGGATGGATTGAACCTGTAGATATTTGAATGTAGGGATTTTAGGAAACCATATATTGCCCCAGTTGGTACACCCTTAGCTTGTAGACCTTTGAATTTATGGAAGCTCCGGTGCAATAAGTTCTCGCCATCTATTAATAATAAGGTATTATCAAATCTATTCGTCTTCTTCGTCTTCATTTGGCTCATTGTCTAATTGGGATTCATAAGATATCTCTCCCACTATTGGGTATAAGTTGCCTTCCATGCTTTCCAGTTTCTTCCTGAGAGTACCTATGGTATTTACTTCAGCTTTCTTAAGTAAACGTCTTCTCAGTTCATCATCCTCGGATATTTTCTTAAGGAAAGCTTCTTCACCTCGGCAAAGGGTTTTACCACGATATGAATAAGTACCTGAGCTGTTTTTTGTAACTACTTCCTTTTCAAGGAAAACATCCTGAAGGAAGTAATATGGGTCAAACCCAACGTAGCCTTTGTATGCTTGATTATAATACATTGGAGCACCCTTTATTGTTGTCCTTGGGGGAGCTACCTTGTTCTTCTTAACCCTTATTGATGTTTGTCTACCAACCTTTAGTTCTTTACCTTTTATCTTAGCCATGATTTGTTTACCACCATAGAAACCAATTCTTTGAGAAGCATAGAATGCTAGAGCTTTCCCACCGGGAGTTGTGTTATGAACTAATATACCAGCATCGGTAGAACCAGCCAAGAAATTATGATTACCCTCTATGGTTAAATCATATTTATGGTATCTCTTACCAGTGTTAGCCACATTAGCCACACATACCACTTTTGACCAATTCAATAGCTTTCCATTTGCCCAAGCAGCTAAGTAATCTTCACCTCCTAATAGGTCTTTAGTATTAACCCAACCCCTATCTTTAGTAAGATACCGATGATTGTGTGTGCATACTATTTTTACGCCATTTTCAGTTTCTACTGAAAGCCATTTATCGGTGGGGTCTTTTTCAACCCAGCCTACAATTGGTTTTTCTTCCCAAGTGTTTGACTCAATGTTTAATGACCATACTTTGCCTTTTACTTTGTTCTTAACTATATCCCCAATACTCATTGAGGTACCATTTGTGAAAGGTACCATGGTGTTATAATGTAGGCAATCAGGGTCGCCAAACATACCAGCAGACAGGTTCTTTCTCAATTGATTAATATAAATTTGGCAGATGCCCAATTTGAAGAGTAATTCTGAACGGATACGGAACATTTTATAAATTGCCTTAGCTCTGTTACCCATATCAGCTTTGGAGTCTACCATTTTAGAGTTGATGTTTTCCATGCAATCTAATGCTGCAGTTGAGTCACATACAAATAAGATGGGTTCATTATGAGTAAGTTTAGACCTCCAATAGATAGACATATCAGCAATCCAGTCTGATATTACCTCTACTGCAGTTTCCCTTAGTACTATGATACGGTCTAGGTTTATTTGATTTTTCTCAGCCCATTCATTTGTGAATGCTTGTTCTGCATCAGCCCATAGAACTATACCACCTAAGTCTGTAGTTACAGAAGCAAAGCTTAATGCTGCAACTGATTTACCAGAAGACTCTTCACCAAATATCTCTAGAATCTTCCCATAAGGTATGCCACCACCCAATTGATGGTTGAATGCTAATGACCTTGAGGGTAACCAAGGTAAATGTGAGTCATCCTTTTTTGAGGCAATGGACATACCTGGATATCTCTTATTTAATTCATTCTCGGTGGGTATTTTTAAACCTACCTTTGTTTTCTTTGCCATGTCTTTGTGGTGTTAAATAAAGTAAGCGGGTCGGATAATACCAGCCCGCTTACTCTAAAGTTGTTTTGTTTTGTTGTTCTAGATATCGCGTTTTGGTTTACCCACGATTTTCTTTTTTTTCTTAAAACCACTTGAGGGTTTTTGCTTTGGTTCTTCATCCTCTATATCAGTTTTAAGGAACTTACCCAGAATCTCTTCCAGTTTTTCATATGATGGGATTTGGACCCTTACGATTTTTTCAAGGTCGATGGGTTTACGGTAGTTTTTATCCAATGCTTTTTTCTGGCATGGTGATACAGTATAGGCAGTATCATTTTTACCTTGACCCGAACGTGTGATCTTGATATCATAGCCATCAACTGGGTCAGTCATATCCCCCCATTCATCATCATCAAGGAAGAGTTCAATGATATCCTGGTAAACTCCCCTTGCAACCATAAAACCCTTATCAATTCTATCTGGGTCAACTTCTTTACCCTTTTCATCTTTGTAACCAATACCACCAAGTACATACTTGCGTTTTGGTACTAAGCGTTTTGCTAACTCCTTGTCATCTTCATCATCGGATTCTTTCAGTTCCTTGAATTTTTCCATGATTGGACAAGGTTCATCGAAAGTAGCTGGTGATATTACTCCACCCAAATCCCCCCCGAAGTAGAATTGGATTATTTCTATTGCTATCTCTGCATCTAGCCCTGGTGATTTTAATCTTACTCTGGTAACACCCTCTTTTGGGTAAATTAAACCTGAGCCATTGCCCTTGGATTCTAATTCCTTCTTACGGGCAATCATTTTCTCTCTTGTTGAAAGTCCACTAGTTTTCTTGGTGGTAGCTTTCGCTTTTGTTTTAATCATCTTAATTGTTGTTTTGAACGTAAATTACTTCATTGATACTTAATACTCTTATCTGTAGCCCATCGGGCAATTTGATATCCTTCAGTTTGCTTTTTATTTCTGTTATCTCTTTCCCAGCATAATCACCATAGTAGATTATTAACCCAGTGCCCAAGATATTATTATACTCCCGGTATTCTTCTGTTAATTCACCACATTGAATTTGTACCCCTCTTTTAGCTAAGCCATCCTTATCACCCTTTGGTATGATTAAACCTGATGGTAGTTTTGTGTCCACATCTAAAGTGGCAATTACTAATCGGTTACTTGGTGGGATACCTAAGGTAGCCATCTGTGCCGAAATTAAACCTGCTACATGAGCTGAAATTACTCCAATTTCCATTTGTTACTTTTTTAATTGATTTATACTGTTGTTATCTTTCTTTTCTTAAATTAGCTGATAGAGTTTGTATTATCGCTTGTCTTGATTCAAATGCCTTACATATATCATCCAATGTGGAAGCTTTTGTGCAAGCCTTTAACCACTTTTCAAATAGTGATATATACTTGCTACTTGTGTTAGCTTTATGGTTTGCCTTTTCATTGGTCATACCATTTGAATTTGAGTCTTTAAAGAATAAGTATGCTTCACTATAGGCAATATCCTTTTGTCTATCTAGTAAATTTCTTTCCTTTATTGCATTAGTTCTTAGCATTAAAAGAAAAGAATAGCTAGAAGGAAACTCTTTTAATTGGGAATTGATTACCGATTCACTTATTGTTAGTTCTTCTGTTACATTTATTTTTATCTTCTGCCCTTTATATACCAGGATGATGCTGTCCCTTTTTACTTCACTTATTTTTATCGCTTCCATACTTTTTAAAAACTTCTTTAAACTCTACTGGATAATCTGATATCTGGATGTGCTTTGTCTCTTTGTGTAGTTGATAATAGTCATCTTTACTAAAAGTAGGCAATAGCATTTTACTATAATCATACCCAGCTACAAATGGTAACTCTTCAGCATAATTACGACCAATACCAAAATCTACTGCCATCTCAACATCATTGATTTGGAATCCGAAGTATTTCTTGGTTGCTGGGTTTTTACATATCTTCCACATCTCATGTACAAGGAATGTGGTTATATCCTTTGCATCTATTTCAAATACCAAGGAGTCATGTACTGTAGTACACTCATGGAAATAAGGTAATTCACCCCTCTTTACTTTCTCCCACATAATGATTGAAGAGAATAGTGCAAAGTCGGTAGCAGTTCCCTGTACGGGTGCATTGGATGAAAACCTGAGAGCTTCTAGGTATTCCCTATAAACATCAGAGTATACTCCTGGTAATCTTCGCTTCCTACCAAACATGGTTTTTACCCAGCCTTGTTTTTCAGCTTTCTTATGCTGTTTCTGTATGAACTTGAGGATATTGGGAAAGTCTTGGAAGAACTCATCAAGGAATTTTTGTGCTTCCTCAATAGTAACTATTTCCCCTTTGTCGGGGTCTGATAAACCCTCTGCTAATTTCATGGCAGTCTGTTCATAAGCAATACCAAAGTTAATTGTGTTACCAGATAGTACCACCTTATTATTTCTCCTGGTCACCAGGTTTCTACTTGGTACTGTTACGCTCCACATGTCAATTGGTTTTTTAGACTCATGTAATTTAGCATTCCTAAGATTTACTCGGGAGTATGGGGAAATGGATAATTTATAGGTTAGTATAACTCTCCCACCACTCTTACGTTTTACTACTCTTATGCCGCATAGAGTACCCATAGCTTGCATTACATCAGCAGTCTGCTCTACTCTTGTAGTGAAGTTTACTCTGTCTGATTTCCACCTTGTGTCTAAATGAGAATCCCAGTTGCCAGCTTCTTCAAGGAATACGGGCATATCTAAAATCATTAGGGAGCCCCAGGATAATTTCTTATCCTTGCCCACCACTTTTAGTAGCTGATTATATATGCTTATGTTCTCTTTCTTGGGAAGGTAAAAATGAGTATTACCCTTTGGGTCTAATCTCTCGGTGAAATATATTGACATTTCATTTAATAAATTACGGCACCTTTCTACCTTCCTTGGTTTGGAGAAACCAAACCTTATTTTACCACCTCCATTGATATTACCATCAGCGGTGAACATGGCTATAAACCTTGTTATTTTTTCACCATACTCTGGTTTATCTTCATAGAAGCCGGCACTTGGCATATACCCCTTTTTACCCACCAGGTTTTCAAAGTCGGTTTTTATCTTAAGATTATTCCGGCTTATGAATAATGTCTTATGGTCATGGGTTACCTCCATATCTATATTCCTATCAGTATATGAGTAATTCCTTTTAGAGAAAACCATACCATAGTTCTCTGGTTTAACAAATTCTATTTTCTCTGAGTCAAAATGATATTGGGCAACCATAGAAGCCTGGTCATAGGAATCTAACCTTTGCCAGCCATTAATGGTTAATATCTCGGTATCACCAGTATAACATTTGGCTTGCTTCCTTCGCTTCTTCCATTTGGTATACTCGGGATGTTGTTCATCCTCATATATTAACATTATCTCATCATAGTCTTCCTTGAACTTCTTACAGGCAGATGCTAAGTGGATATCTCTACCAGTCCTAAACCATTCAAGCATCGTTTCCTCTTTTGCAAGGTGAGCAAGTACCCTTAGCTCGGCCTGAGAGTAGTCCATCATCAGGTATAATTTACCTTCACCAGGTATCATCATCCTTTTGATATCTGGATTGGTAGTTACCCTTGGTAAATTTTGGAAGTTGGGGTCGTTACTGCTGTTATGATGGATTATGTTGTTAGCTACATAGCTATGGTCTATATCCACGGTTATATCACAAATGGTTTTTACACCTACGGATTCTATTGAAGCTATTTTAGATTGTGTTAGCATGGTATTCTACGTTTTAGTTTTTTTCTCAACCCCTCGAGGTTCTTTATTTCAAAATGTTTTACCCTTATAATGGTATAACCATTGGCAATGGCTAAATCAGTTTTTGGTTTATCTTTTTGTTCAGTATGATATGGCCCATCATATTCTATTATATAATTACCAACTTTAAAATCATAGAAATATGGCTTTAGGTAAAACTGATTTTCTACCTTATGCCCAAGGCTAACCAGTATACGCCTAACCTTATACTCTGATAAATTAGCTACTAGTTTTAGTGGTCTCCCACCTTTCCTATTAACTGCCTGTCGTATATACTTCTTGGTTGTCTTTATAAAGTCCTTTATTTCATAATACCACTCATTCAATTCTTGAAGTTTATCCTCGATTAGCTCTGGGTTGTCCCTTAGGTTATTTTTAAATAACTCAGTTATACCAGGTACCAGGTGTTCCAGCCTTGATAAATTATCATGCCATATTTCAATCCTTTGGATACCATTGGCGTTTTTCATTTTATCTACCCTAGAAGCCTCTATCTCGGATTTACTGTAATGATAATTCAGGGAGTTATTAAATAGCCTAGAGCCTATACCAAGTTCCCTTGCTTTTTTCCTGGAAACCCTCCCCTGTACAATAATCCTGTCAAAGTCATCCTTAGGTATAATTCGGTATTTACCTTCTGAAGAATTAATGGTTATAAGACGACCTGCATATAATGTGTTCATTAGTTATGTCTTTTAATTTCATCCAACCTTTATTAGTAAGGAAAATATGGCTATTTGTACATTCTATGGTATTACCATTCTCTAAGGTTACCTTAAACATCTCTTCACTCCCCTTGTTTATAGCGTGAGTTATTTTATGATATTCCCCATTATGAGTTAATGCTTCATAGTTTTCCTTAAGTTCAATAACACCTGGATGCTCTGGTATTATGTCTCCAATCCTTAATAGTCCACTAGAAGTTTTTATAAGACTGTTACTAGCAATACACATTCTACCAGTGACAGTGCCGTGTATGTTGAACGTTGGATGAATCCTTCCATCCATACCCAATTTTTCTCTGATGCCTAATACAAAGGTTGAGTTTATGGTTACCAGTTTCCTTAGCCCTAATAATTTATTGATAAATCCATCCTTGTCATATTTCCTCAATTCAAGGATTGTTTCCTCTGCAGTACTGGGGTTATTGGTTGGCTTATTGAATTTATCCTTGGTGTATATCAGTATGGGGAATTTATAGCCTCGTTTATTAGTATACAATAACTGAACCATTTGTTGTTGAGAGTTTAAGTTTAATGGCTCGAATACGGCTTTCTCCTCATTGGTTTTAGGAGTGCCCATTCTAATCCTTACTTTTTTCTCTGTACGCAACGCAATCTGCCTCTGTACCTTTGAAGAATCATGGTCTGGTTTCTTTTCAAGCTCTCGTATCTCTTCATTTATTTTATCGATTAGTTTTTCTTTACGTTCTTCTACAAATTCCCGGTAGAACCTTTTCACTTTACGAATGGCCATGAGATTATTAGTGGACTCATTGATTAGCCTTTCATATTTCTCTTTTAGTTGGTCATTGAATTCCACATCCAGTTTCATACCCCCATATTCGGCTTCTTGCAGGACCCTGCTAGCCATCATTATTAAGTTTCTGAATAAACTGTAGAAGCCTAAGTCTATCAGTTTCTTTTCAAAGAATAGGGATAGCCTAAGAGTTGCATCAGTATCCTTTGCACCATACTCTGATAAGCCCAATAATGGTTTTTTATCCCATGGTAATTTACTACCAGGATAATTCTCATAGCCACCCATATCGGGTAGATATCTTTGAACCATTTCCTTTAGCCCATTGGGTTTTTCCTCATCGAGTAGATATTTTGCAAGCATACCATCTATTACATATCCTCTAGAGAAAATAAAATACTTAACCATGATTTTATTATCAAACTTCCAATTCCATGCTACCTTAGTTATTTCTGGGTCCTCTATTACTGCCCTACCAAATTTAGTTAGCAGCTTTAACCACTTGCCATTTCCACCTTTGGCTTTGTCCCGGAATTTACTATCAAAATGATTTAAAGGTAAAACTAATGATGAGCCAACCTGAAATGAAACTGATAGAATGGTTGGCTGGAATATTGGGCTAAATAAATCTACAGTAGTGGTCTCAAAATCAAAGCAAGCATATTTTGTGAACTTACAGGCTTGAATAAGTTTATCTAATTCATCCTCCGTTTCGATTATCTTGTATCTTGTTACCATATAGACAAGTAAGGGAGGCTAAACTAGCCTCCCATTTTTTAGTTGTGTGAATTATAATTCGTTGATTGAAGCCTTCAATTTGCTCCAGTCCTTACTGTAAGCATGAAGAGAATCAATGGTATGATAAAGGTAGCCTGGTTTAACGTTTACTTGTTCAGCAACATACTCCATTAATTTCCAAGCCAAGTAAACATCATTACCAAAGTGTGATACTAAATCAGCAGACCTTTGGTGATAGCATATATTTAGGTACGGTGTACCATTCCTTTCCCTGATTAAGAAGTCGTAGTACATTGAACATGGGATACGTTTACTACCATTATTATTTGCCACATCCTCAATGGTAAAAATAGGAAGTACTGCCTTACGGGTATCATTATCCTTTTTGAGTAATTCGATTACCAATGTAAGATTGGGTAACATATAACCTCTACCAGATTTATGTGACATGTGCATTATCCTTTCATTGTAAGAATAATCGAATATCAATTCGGTAGCTTCTCCCCCGTCTTCTAATTCCTTGAATGAAGTGAATTTTTTGTGGAGTACCAAGAAGTCTTCCCATAAGTCTTTTCGGATTTTATAGGCTTCACCGGGATTTAAGTAATGGATTTTGTTTACACCATGTGTTGGTTTGATAACCCTTTCCTGGAATTCAGCCTGAGTCCATTCAATTGAACGTGGATCATGAATGAATAGGTATTCTTCTCTGTCGAGTTTAGTCAAGCAGTATTGCTCGCATATTAACTCTTTGGTAGCAAACCCCTCTTGGTTTTCTATAACTTTATTCTGGTAGGTTTTTGGTTTAACCACATCCCCCATTTCCCATAAGTTTCTGCCCAGCTCGGACATTAACTCATAACAATTACTGTAAATCCTCATTTCTCTTGTTTTTGTTTATGAATTTTTGTTTAAATTTTTTCCTTTGTGATAATGTTATGCAATCGTCCGGGTATTCAATGTCATCGTATTCCAGCTTTAAATCTTTAGCGTATAAGTGAGTAACCACATGACCCTGATTTTTGAATGCTTCCGGTGATAAGCTTTTTGCAGTTCTTAAAAATACCTTATAACTACCAAAAGTAGTAGGCTCATTCAGGAACTTATTTAATGTAATTAGTACATTTTTAGTCCATGAGGTATTTTTACCTTCAAGCAATTCCCTAATATCTTTATGCCCATGATACAGTACTAGTGTTTCTGTGTTGCAATACATTTGGATGGCATATATATTAATCATGAATGTTTGATGTTCTCCATATACATATTCACCCATCCTCTGTATTAACAATAAATCAAAGATTAACCTTTTAGTTATCTCTGAAGAACGGAGTACCATTGTTATAACCGGGATATCATCATTTAACCTCCTTGAAAATGTTGCAGCTAATAAACAGCCTTTGCCATTATCATGGGTATTATCAAATGAATAAGATATATTGTAGTTCTGGTTATTTTTGGACTGGAAATAGCGAACTTTAGACCTTAATAAGTCTAACTTATTAAGATTCAAGTAATTATTTACTAGAGTTGTCCATTTTTGCCCTTTATAATTAAACATCCTACCATAATCAAAATCGGGGTCTACCCAAGCCTTCTTAATCTTTACGAAGATGTTGAATGAAGCAGACATGCCACTGGTATATGAAGAACCAGATTCGAATAGTTTCCTATGGTGTTTAAGGAAATACTCATTTAATTTCTCCCATGCTTCTTGGGATGTAGAGAAGGATAGTGGATGTACTACCTCCTCTACTGAGCCACTTACTTTAGCCATTAGTATTTACTGGCGATTCGAAAGTTATTTGCAAGATTTTTCTTAAAGTACAGATGGAATATCTGCTTATCCGTCATCCCCAAGAATTTGAAATAGCCACACATATAAATAAACCCTTCAACCAGTTTAGCCTGATACATGGATTCATTGGTCATTACTCCAGTTTGTTTCCAGGGTTTATTCTTAAGGCAGTTCCTTGAAATGTTCAGAGCATAGGTAACTGCCCATAGGAATTTTTCCGATATCTCGTTTATGCCATATTCACCAAAGAACAGAGTAGTACCACCTGGTACATATTCTAGTTGTTCATCAGTTAATAAGTTTGATAGCTTTACTTGCCCAGCTTTATTAAGGTCATAATTTACCTTAGACATAATCTCGGCATACCCAGCGTGCATTGCTATAGTTAGTATACCATTATCACCCTCAAGTTCTGTATTCACAACATAACCCATTGGTGGGAACCACTTGGTTTCAATATACTTTAGGATATCCTCTGGCTGGATATTAGCGAAGATTAGTAACTCAACCATGAAGTGCATTGCATCTGCCTGTTCTTCATTTAGGTTCTGTAGGTGATTAATAATCATCTTCTTATCTTCAGGTATTATACCACCAATGAGGAATTGGTTCTTGATTACCAGTTCGATTACCTCCTCATGGGATTCGAACCCCTCAGCTAATTCCTCTATTACTCTACCGGTAAAGTCCTTCAGTAGGATTTGGCTTTTCTTAGTATTTACATCTACTGGGTATTGGGGTAAGCCCTCAACCTTTACATACTTGTCAACAAGTAATTTCTGTAACCTGTATATTTCTTCCAGGTATTGACCATCCTTTACATTGGTTGGCTCTTCTTTAAAATCCCTTATGTCCACGGCTTTTAATTTTTTTTTGGGTTAGTATTTATTTTGTTTTTAATGAACGATATATAGAACGAGTATCTTCTCTCGATATTTTAAACTTAGCTTGGGCTTTGTCTAGTGCTTCTTTTTTATTTGAACCACCTCTTACCAGTCCTCTCATGTACTTTTTTACTGCTGGGATATCTATAAGAACATCCATATCCTTGAAGTGCTGTTCCTTTTCAATTTCTCCCCTTGTCTTGTTTAACCCCTGAGCAAATACTATTGCACATAACTCAGAATCCCCACACATCTTACATTCTGATGTAGTGAGGTCATATCCCTTGCCAAAACAGGGGTCACCATTAGAACCAATCTCATGTACTGTTAATGGTTTTAATATATCTGTCTTTTCAAGTACTACAAGGTTGTTGCTAACCTTCTTTTTGTTTTTCTTTAACATATCAATTTTGCTTTGATTTATCATAGTCTATTTGTTGCTCAACCAGTTCGGGTGTAGAACTTTCTAGGGAGACTGGGGGTTGTACACCATAGGCGGTAAGCCAAACCCTCTTATCCCTCAGGATATTCTCAATATCCGTTTCATCTAATTCCCAACATGATATTATTAAAGGGATTGTTTTTGGGTTATCACCGGGTGTGGTAATTCCTACTGATAATGTGGGTAACGATCCACATTCTAATTCACTGTTCTTAGGCTTTGTGAAAACTGAGTTTTGGCTTTGGAATTGGATTGGCTTCATATTTATTTACTTTTATTATTGGTTTGTTTATTTTACTGTAGTGAGTTATGTTTAGTGAACCCTGCAATGTATATACCATTACTGTGAAGTTTACTTCTTCAGTTCCAGGGTATTTATGCTTTATCAACTTAGCCTGCGATACATAAGTTGGAGATGGAGCATTCTTAAAGTGGCAATGTACTAAGAAAGCATTGGACTCTGTCTCACTCTTCATGCCTATGAGTAATGCCAGCTTTACAAGCTTATGTGATTTGAATTTACGCCAGGTTATCATTGTGATAATTATTTTAGTTGTGGTAATGCTATACCGGGGTTCCCCCATTTTAATTCTTTACACCCATGACCCCACCATACCCATAGTGGATGTGATGATGATATCACCTTATGATATTCATGTTGGGGTTTGAATTCATGGGAGTGATAATCTATATCTGAATGGCTACCAATTGATACCCTTTCCAGGGATTTCCTATCTTTACAATATATCCAGGCACCATCTCCGCATGGTTCCCATGCTTCTGCATGTGTGAGTGGTGTTAACCTTATACCTATGGTGATATCTATACCATGGTGGTTTACATCTACTAATTTTTGTTCTCTTGTTATCATATTCTTTTGTTATTATATACTTAATGCCTTTATGCTTAAGAGCTAAGATTCCCCCAGCCTGAGAATAAAGTAAACTTAATTAGTCAGCCTATTATCCATAGGGTTCTTACTTCTTTAGAACCATTACAGTTAAGCCTTCTTTGGTATAATATCGTTTTCTGTGATTAGCATGCTTGGTAAGATATTTACCATTGAATACAATGTCATCTAAGTATGCTTTGCTTTTGCTTTCATGGGTCCTTACTAGACGTCCAAGTAATTGAATCATCTTTTCATTTGAGTCCATGCTTGCGGTATTCTGAAGATACCTTAATAGAGGGAAGTTCTTTCCTCGGGCAATGAATGAATTAGATATGAGGATATCTATTTGCCCATCTCTAAATCTTTTTATTATATTGTTACGGCTTTTAGTGGCAACTCCACTATGCACATAGGCAAGGTTTATTCCAGAGTCTAGTCTATCTTTATAGAATTTATAAAGTAATTCACAATGCTCAATATATTTGGTTACTATGAGCATGGGTTTTCTGCCCTTATTATAATTGAACATGGCCCGGTTAAGAGATTTGAGATAGGCCTTTTTGTTTTTACTTATCACTGCTTCATATTCGGAGGGATAATCCTTATACCATTTCTTTTCTATGTTGAACTTGGTAGGGACCATCTTAACAATTACATTGGTGGAGTCACCAGATTCTATGGTATCTTTTAACCTTACCTCAGTAAGACGGTTGCCAAGGAAGCATCGGATATTTTGATTGTGAATGAAGTCCTTCTTTAGTTTGCTTAGGTAAACTGTACCTGATAGACCTATACGGATTTTGGTATTCCACAGATGCTCAATTACACCCTTATAGGTTTTGTTATCAGCCAAGTCACACTCATCAATAAGTACAATATCGATTGAGGATAATTCTTTTTGGTATACTGATAGGTTCTGGGATATTGATTGTACCATTCCTATTGAGAAGTTTGACCAATTGGTTACCTTTCCACCCCGTATGAATGTTATGGGTTCATCATTAATCAGTTTAGGAAACTCATCCCTGGATTGTTCCAGCCAATCCGAGTCATTGGTTATTAAAAGGGTTTTGAGTTTACCTTTGAATGATTTGTGAATAGCGGCCATTACCAGTGACTTACCAAAGTTAACTGCTAAGTCCTGCACACCTATGTAGAATGGTACTCCTCCAACCTTGTTACTTAGAATGGTCTCTAGTACAGCTAATTGCCTTTCTCTTAGAGTTAGTTCTCCTACTTGCTTTGGTATTACTGGTTTGATACCTATTGGGTCCCTATCATCTATTACCTTTACTGTATGGCCCAATTCTATTAACCTTTCGTAAACATTTGGAAGTAGGCCTATTTTGAATTTACCTCTGTCTGTAATGTAATGAACCATACCATCCCAGTTTCCCCTGCCTTTAGTGGTAATGTAGAAAGCATTTGGGTGCTTAACAGTGTATTCATTATACAGTTTATTCAAAACAACCAGTGGCCCATCTAAGAGACACTGGTTACAGTTGATTATGATTATGTTTATCTTCATGTTTTTAATTTAAAAGGGTAAATCATAGGATTCTAGTACTGCCATCAGTTTCTGGTGAAAGTCCATCATATTGATATTACCATAAGTTTTGTGGAAGAGTTTTATCAACCTTCTTGTTTGCCTCAAACTTAGATGGGCATAAGATACCTTGCCTTTGAATATCTTCTTTACTTTTGGGTATATGAGATTAATATCTGGAGTTATCTTACCCATACTACCCCCTTGAAGCTTCTGCCTCTAATGCCTTATCATCGAGTTCCATCTCATCAATGTTACTTTGCATGATAAGTTCTGTTAGTTTATAACCATCTACCCCATGCTGTTTATCAGTGGATTCCATTGGTATGATAGATACCATACCATGTACAGTCATCAGGCCTCTTTCTGTAATCACTTCGTTAGTTTCAGCCACTAACCATTTTCTTCCGAATTGAAATTTAATCGTCTGTTCCATACTTTTTTAATTTGTCCCAGAAGCCACTTGATATGGCTTGCTTAGGTTTTGTTTTTGTTATTGACATGTTGTTTTGAAATAAATACTTGTTTAATCTTTCCAGAGCTTTCTCTCCGGCAAGGTTTTCTGGAGCTGGTAAACCATTGCAATAATCTAAGGCTTCGAATTGAGCATCCAACCAAACCTCTGGTTCAATACCAAGTTCCTCACATTTAAGTCTAACCTTAAAGAATGCTACCATTTTTAGAGGCTTGTTTAAAAAGGTTTCCTCTATCCCAGTTTTACTGGCCACCAATGAAACATAATCATCATGGACTGCCTTAGTTTTTCCTGGTTCCTTATCCTCATCTAAAATAAGTTTTGCCTCATATTCCTGACCAATAGCTTCACTCATATTAATAAACTTGCTTATGTAGGAGTGCATTGAGCTTATCTTAGTAAAAGCAATGGTTATATAAGTAATATATCCCCCTCTACTATCCAAAGAGAAACTATAGCAGAACTCATTTACCACCTTTGTAAGTTGTTTTAATTGTAACCACTCCCGGTCGCTTTCCTTAAGTTTTGATACTGACCTGTGTTTTAGTTTTATCCTTACTGAGTATATTATCTCTGCCATTAATGCAGTATCCCCTTTAGTAGAACTAATGGTTCTATTAGCATCCTTCTTAAGCTTTTCATTGGTGATTGTTACACCCCGATTATCGCAGGAATATCTCCTAAGCTCTTGGGTTACCCTTGTGATATCTATATCATCTAAGTCTGGGAAGAACTCTTTTAGTACCCAGGATAAATCTGAACGCTTCACATGTATGGATGGGTCTCTCTTCATAAATTATTTTTTAATTGAATTATCTGTTGCCTGTTTAAATACCTTGATTGATATACTAATTTCATGGTTTTCCTTTTACCTAAAGAGTTCGGGTCTTCTCCATCTGGCAGAAAGATAACTTTTACTTTCTTAAAATCCACAAGGCTCAATGCTAGGTTAATGGCCTTATCCTTTGCATCTGGGTCTAATACAATTATCAACCTTTCAACTGGTGATTTGATAACATCATTTAATTGATACCTTGAGATATGCTTACCTCCAGAAGCTATTGCCATATCACCAAGTGTTTCTGCATTGAAGGCTCCCTCAGTTACATATACTTGTTTATACATGAAGAGGGCATCTCGGTTATACCATAGTGCGGATTTACCAACTCCAGAGTCATCTATATTTGGATTGTTATACCGGGGTCCATAGGACATAAAATTACGGGCATTGTAGTAAACTAATTTACCTTCAATGTAAAAAGGGATTATAACATACCCAAACATCTCTGGATTGTTACTGCAATAGCCCCAGCCCTTACTTGCCATCCTGTTAATGCTAAAGCCTCTACCCTTGATATATGACCTACAAGATTTAGCTAATTGGGAATTGCCATCATCCAGTAACTTAAATCCTTCTGGTAATTGGAAGCCTTCCTTATGTCCCCTTAGTTCTATCTTCTCTTCCCTAAATTCAAAGTCATCGAAGTTACCTGACTCAAGTAATTTGTATACTTGTTGCATGGTATCAAAGTTCTCTAACTCTTTTACCACTTCAATTGGAGGCTTCTTATAACCACATACAAAACAATTGGTACGGTTCCTTGATATGTTTACACCATATTTCAGTTCCTTGTTACAGAATGGGCAATCTGACTTCATCCAACCATGTTTATAATCGGAAGAGCCTATCTTCTTTATGAAGTAGGCTTTCAGTTTGCTTTTGAATTGTAGGGTGAATGACATATTAAATATCTCCTGTGTTTCTTATTTTAGATTGGGATGCGTTTGGGTTTTTCTTTTTGTTACTGAACTCATTGTCTAGTTTACTACCATACTCCTTATCGTATAACTCCCTTTGCTGTTTACTGAACTCATTCATCCTTTGGCATTCTACATTGATATTGAATAGAGACCTTCCGTATGGTTTACCATCCCTCTGTACCACTAATTCCATTCTCTGTATATTGTTCTTCTCTTCATCATCAGTACTATTCAATCCCCAGATAGCTTCCGCATTACGTATGATGGATATTGCAGAGGCAATGTCATTCTCCTCATATTTAGTACTCTTATGTTTAGAGCCTTCCCTGGTTACATGATTAGCAGTCCAGATATGTTCAATGTCTTTCCTATGACCCAGGTTCTGTAGTTCTACATATACATTAAATAACCTGTCATTATCATCCTTGTCTTTTGGGAGTGATGCTAGTTTAGCTGCATAATCGACCACTAATACATTTACCTTTATACCATACTTCTTTTCTACCTCATCTATAATGGCCTCTATCGTGTTGCAGTCATCCATCATAGCACTAACCCTTTCAACCACAAATTCAACCTTCAGCCTTTTGTACTTACGTAAATGTTTCTGTTCCAGTTTATCGAATTCACCAGACATTAAATCCCTCTTGGTTTTATTCAGAGTGGATTGAGTGATACGTCCCATGATTTCATTTTTACCATTCTCAGTATCTATATATAATACATTTTTCTGCATTCTCAGATAACCTCTAGCGGCGTTTACCAAGGTGAATGTCTTTCTAGCTTTCGCTTTATCCAGGATAACTATTACAGAACCCTTTGGATAGCCACCACCATTGGTTGATTCATTGATTTGCCTGAAAGGAGTTGGGATAACGGATGGATTAGCCTGACGTTGAAACTGTCTTTCTACCACATCTTTTACTAAAAGAGCTGGGGTATCTTTTGTTTTGGGTTGGGATTTTTGTATGATGGTATTTACCTTCCTGGAGAAATCCTCATACTGACTGAAGTTCTCTAAATCTAAACCTTCGGTTAGATTTTTCATTTCCACATAAGCGGAGAACTTATAAATGGTTTTCTTAATCTCATCAGCATCCTTGAGTGATTGGTTATATAGATTGTCCACCAGCTTGAATATAACTGGTATATCTTCTTTCATTACCAGGTCTACATAATCCTTTGAGGTTAGTATGTTGTTTATGTATTCCTTTAGTAGAGGTTTACTTGGTATGCGATTGTTCTTTTTGAAAAACTTATGGATGGCTTCAGCTATCAGGGAGTGCTCTATCAGGGTAAGATAAGCTGGCTTCACCCTGTTAAGTGATAAACCACCGTCGGGGTCCCGTAATATATACCGTAATACCTCTAACTGAAAATCAGTGGTGAATGAAAACTTTTCCTTGGTCCGTAACTTCATGGTTTTTAATTAATTATATTAAAGCTTTTATAAGTAGTCCAACTCAAACTATGAGGAGTATTATCTAGCTAGAGCTATTATTTCACCACATGGCAAAGTTTTTTACTTATAATACTTATTATATCAAAAAATTGTATTATATTTGCATTGAATTTTAAAATAATATATAGCTCATGAACAAAGAAGGTGGCAGTGAACTGCATAGGCTTAAGACAATGGATGAATACGATGAACGGTTGTTCAACAAATTATATCGTAAATTAAAACCCTTGGTAAAGAAACTGGCTAGAAACGTTGATGCAAGAAGGTATAACGTTAGCCCCGATATTATACAATCATATTTCTGGGACAAGTTCCTATACGTATTTAATAAATACCAATCAGAATATGATGAGCAAAGGCTTCAAGCTACTTTAATAAATTCCCTTACCACATTTAAGAATAGGCTTTTACGAAAAGCTTATGGTGAACAATCAGAATACTACCAATCCTTAGTAAGCCTTGATGGATTATTTGATGATAATAAGGAAGATATCATGGATACTGATGAAAGGGAGAAAGCTAAGGAAAGGTTGGAATCCTTATATGCCTTCCTCAGAGCTAAGCTAAAGAGTGACAATTCTAAAATAAGCATAGTAATGTTGCTTGACTTCTTTGGTTTGGCTAGAACTAAAACAAATTCCAACTATATCAGTACCCTCAGGAAGGAGATAGATTTATGGACAAAAAAAGCAGGAGAGGAACTAAAATAGCCCACTCCTGCTTCCGCCCCACTAAACAACAAAACACAACTTCTATATTTTTATATCACTTTGATAATTAAAGGCATGGCCATGAATGGTGGCCTGTTTTCGTGAGCAGCACCCCCACCGGTTAATTCTAATGATGTGCCCCATTCCTGTTCACTAGTATTTGAATTACCATCGGTAACCGAACCATCATATGTACCCTCTACATCTGAAGTTTTAATGCGGTGAGTATGTGAAGGCATCTCACCTATAGTTAAGATATGAGTTCTCTCTCCGCCAGTTGTACCAGTAGCATAATCCTCACCGGTATTGGCAAGGAACAGTTGATTAGCTCCGGGTATGGTTACCCCATTATATGTCTTCCCAGTGAAGTCTACATAGTAATCATATATACCAGTTGATACTTGTACTCTAGTTAATGTTAAACCTAATGCTGAAGTACCAGACCCAGCTGGGTATTTAGCATTGAAACCAGCCAGGATTTGTGTTTCAAATGCACTCTTAGTAACTGTACCTATTGGAGTACCACCATATTTAACATAGTAGGTTATATCCGTATCACTACCTTGTCCAACATACCATTTACCACAATATAACCAACCAGCTGGGATATCCTGTAATAGGTTACCATACCAATGTTGAGTTGAACATTTGGGTACTTGATGCTTAGCTGATTCGGCCAATGATTCAGCTACGGATGATAATAAATCATCAATACTATCCCCTAATTCATCAATCCTATCAACCGCATTATCCCACATCCACTTTGGAATTAGCTTTGGTTGTGGCCATTGATAGTGATAGGGGTTTATCATTCTGTGTCCACCAGCACCCAGGAATACTATGGCCAATCCAACTATTACCTCACTAGCCGGAACTAGTCCCGATAGTGCAGCATGATTAAACCATGAGTACATTGTTGGATATATCAAATCAGCTTCAACTATGCTTGTGTCAGCAGGATATATGGCATCTTCGAGTTTATTAGCTGTGGTATTTATAATTGCCCGGAATGATGTAGCTACCTGTAAGGATTCATCCTCAACATATAAATGAGAAGCTATTATGATAACCTCCCTATATGGTAGGTTAGTAACTGCCTCTATAAACTCTGTACCCAGGTTCATGTCCACATTTGGTATTAATACTTCCTCATCAAACTTAGTTAGTATACCATCTGGAGTAACCAGGCAACCACTTAATGGTTGTACTACATTGGATTTATCAGTAATGTAGGTGTGCCTGTATCGGGGCCTTAGTGTGTCTTGTAACCTCAACTCATACTTACCATCAGCTGTTTTTGATTTTACTGATACTAAGTTCAGCCCATATTGGGGCCCTATGCCCATTACCAATGCCTGAGCTTCCATTAGTTTCTTTGAGCCAACCGGAGCTTTCCAATCGGTGTATCTTTCTTGTGCCATGTTATTTTTTAATTTAGAAATTTAGAATGAATGGGAATGTGTATGGGAAGCCAGTGGATACTACCACTCCATCTACGGTAAATGTCACGTTACCAACACCAAAGGGTACTATGTGAATTGGCCTGAACCTATTGAGTAATTTATACAACCTTAACCTGAAAGGCTGGTGATCTTTTAATTCAAGTGGGATGCTGATGGTCAGCCTTATGTTTATACATGTTACCCCAATGCTGGATTCATCATAGGTAACCGTAGAGTCATATATGAGGCTGTTATCATATTGGGGTACATAATTACCAGAAGCTAATTGGGATTCTGGGTTAATAAAATCCCCAGTTGGATCCCTTACTATGCAATCATAATTATAGAACCTAAGCAAAGCTGGGTAAAAGTCTAGAGTCCCCCTTATCTTATAAAGGGATATTATGTGCTTTATTAAGTCCCTATATCTAGCACGGGGTTTTTCATTATCCTCATAAGTGGTTATTCCCTTACCACCATACAGAGATATATTGTTCTCAATAATGGTACCATAGGAGTAGGGTACTGAACCAAGATATTCCCAAATGAGGTTTAATAGCTTTAGGTCTAGTGTATCTACATCTATTAGAGTATCTAATAGAACATCCACTGGTTGCTTTATCTCTTCATAGAAGTACTCCCCAATTACTGATAAGAACCTTTCCAGTATTCCCTTACCCCCGGCATCCCGGTAGGTATCATTATCCTGGTAATATGGTGGGAGTAATTCTATGGGTTTCTTTATATCAATCATATCTTCTCAATTATTGATAGGGTTATTTGACTGTTAGCTTTGAATAGGGGTATGGCTAATTCTGGGGATACCTGGTCTACTTTGTTTTTCAGTAAACTTATCTTCCATATATTACCATTCACATATTCTCCACTTAGACTTGGTAGTATACGTATCAACCAGTTATCTCCAGAATTAGTTAAGGTTTTCCAATTAGAATTTGTCCCAGCGTATGGTATGGTCTCACCGGTTAACTGACCACTTATGGTAATAAGTTCGAAGTAACCTGAGGGTTGATTGTACCTTAGTAAATAGGAGATATCAGCATTGATACTTACTATGTTTATATCAAAGTTCAGACTTACAGCACCAGAGTAAGCTATTGGTACAGGCTTCAAGAACAGATTATCAATGTTAAGGTAATCTACCATTGATAGACTTTCTATGAAGGCATACAGTTCTGATAACCTTACTGGTTTACCAATGTCGCTATTGTTGTAATCAAACCTACTGATAAGGCCATTGGTAACCTGTTTGTAAATATCATTGGATTTGAATGAGGGGTTACCAGATACTGTTGCAGATATGAATATGAGTGACTCATTGGCTGGTATTACATCCAGGCTAGTACCAAGTACTTTCTTAGTAAGTAATTTATCCCTTACTGATATAAGTAACTCTTGGCTGGCAATCCCCCCACCATCTGGTGTTATATATACTGATACGTTTTTGCCACATTCTTGTTTTACGTATGCCTTGTCTACTCCGGGTAGTGTCTTGGCTACTGAGATATAATCTTCCTCTGATATAGCTACACCCAATGACCTGAGGTGCAATGGGATGTGTTCCTTTAGCATATTGAAATCCTCATAATCAGTACCCGCTGAGGCTTTCTCCCTATTTATACAAATCAGATTAATTCCTTGGGTTGATATGCCTACCGGAAGAGAGGTGATGGTACCTGGTTCTATGTTACCATAGCTACCTTTGGTAGTAGCATAACTACCTATAACACTACAACCAATATCTGGCTTCTTACCAAGATTACCATTACCGAATACTATCCAAGGCTCCTGGTCCTGGTCCAGTACTACCTTGTAGTGGCAATCGGTTGGTTTACTGTATGCAAAGGTTTCTACTAATTTCCAGGATGTGGTAACTCCAGTTAATACCATCCTTAATGACATAGAGCCTTCACAATAATAATTGCCTTGCCCAAGTTCACCTAATGTGATATTGACATCCTCACTTGCAACATTACCAAAGCTTACATCCAATACATATTCTAGTTGAGTTGCACTTATATTTATAGCATACGTACCTTTTGCCCATAAGAAACTTCTAGTGGTTATAAATACCAGCCCAATAGTAGAAGTAAATTCTGTACCCACTGGGATATTTATATCATTAGTTGTTATTAGGCCATCTGATGTGTATATTAATATATCCACTGATGCCGGGTTAGCACTTTTGATATTATAATCGATTAGTTTAGCATGCCTAATCAGTGAAGAGTATTTCCTAGCTGATACAAAGAAGGTTTCCCTGGAAACGTTATCTATGTAGTAATGCAATATCTCGGCTATAGCAGCAAAGATGGAAATCAGCCTTATGAATATATTAGACTCGCTGAAGTTGGTTATCTCAGGTACTTTTAATTTAAGCTTTTCGATTAGCTTATTCTTTATATCTGAGAATGACCTTTCGAATGGACTAAGCCATGGATTATTTACTGACATACCTTTACTTGTTTATGTTTATGTTTACTGGCTCTATTTTATCTCCACTTAGTAGGGTGGCTTCTATTAAGATATTAATCTTCTCTTGGTTAGCTTTTACAGTAATGTTGCTTGAATTTATTTTCTGTAACCGATTTTCATTGTTGTTGATATACTCTACACAGAAGCTCTTGGCTAATTGTATAAGTACTTCATTGTTTGGCTCTTCTAATAACTCAAATAGCCTGTGGCCAATTCCCTCTTGCCTTATCATGGTACCAATGGAGTGGGCTAGTAACCCGGTTAAGTCTGAGTTTAGTATAACCATATCCCCATCTAGGGTTCCCCAATACCTATTGCCCTGGCTATCAATATCTAAAGCTATTGGGAATACGGGGCCTCTACCAATTATATCTATGTAATTCATTGTAGTATCTTGTTGTTTGATATTTCATCTTCTGTTGTTTCTATTATTGGTGTAGTGACTGACCAGTTAACTACTGGTTGAAAAGTTGGGACTAAAGCTACCACGCCAGGTGCTGCTACCTTCATTGCATTTTTAAGAGAGTTGATATCCTTTTCCAGATTGTTCAGTTTTGTTTTTAGTACACTGGATAAGGGTAAACCCTCTTCCCCATCATTGAAGGTTATGGTTCCATCTGAGTTTATTAATACATCCTTCTTTGTCTGAAGTGTGACTAGCTCAGTATCTACTGTTAGGCTTAAGGTTACCTCCTCATCTTTAGTGGGGTCAGTTATAACCACATTGAGTTCTCCAGTTTCCTCATCCAAGGTTATCAGATGCCCCCTTTTAGATTTGAAGCCCATTACACTGTTTGATTTAAGTTCATCTGGTACCTCATTTGTACCCCAGCCATGGTAGCTCCATAGAGGATAGTTTGGGTCCCCCTGAATGAACTCTATGTATACTACCTGACCTATTGATGGGGTGAACCATTTGAAGCCTGAGTCTAAGCTACCATCCTGGCCTTTGGGGTAAGCTAGTATGGGAGTACGTGATATTGATGGTATGGTTATACTTAATCGGTTTTGCCCATCCTCGGTATTATCTACCACTATACCTCGGTAGTTCCCATAATACCTACCCAATACTTCTAGCCCTTTTTGTATTATTAAATCTACTAAACTCATTGTTTGGGTTTTAAAAGTTCTTGTGCTTGTTTCTTTAGCTTCTCTCGGCTCTTATTTATATTTACGGAATTAGCTTGGTACACTGGGATTGGGAAATCAGTTTTACCAGTATACATACCATAAGAGTCTGGGATAATAGCACCGAATGAGGCATCTGGTGATACCTTTCTACCTGCAGCTTCTTCATTCTTCCTAAACTCTTCCACTGAGTTCTTGATTATGGTGTCAAGGTTGATACCAGCTTTATCCCTTTCGGTATGGGCCTGTGCTAGTTTAGCTAGCTTAGCATATACACCTTTCATGTTAGAATTAGATACTACGGTATTAGTTACTATGGTACTACCCTTTTTTATGATTTGACCCTCACAGAAATAACCAGAAGCATCTACTCGATGTTTGATATTCTTTATGAACCAATCCCCCGAGTACCTTGCTGATACATTATCTATTTGGATAATCTTCTCACCTCCAATTTCTGGGTGACCAATTATACGGAATGTACCAGTTATCTCTTCCTGAAAAGATTTAACTACTTCATTCATACTAGCTGGGGGTTGTATAGAGGTTAACATTCTTGCACCATCAATTGGTACTTCAACTTCTACATATTCAGCTATCTGTACCATGCCACCACCACCACCAACATTAGCTTCTGGGCCATACCCATCTATACTTGTGCTTGGTCGGCTTTCCCGGTTGGGTTCTACAATCCTTATATTGGGTTGGCTCTTCAAGTATGAATAACCAAGTTCCCATCGGTTATAGTAATTACTACTACCAGTACTTGATATGTCTTTGGTTACAGCATCATCAACACCTCTTGTACCCATTGCATTTTGCCAATAACTTGTGGGGTTTACCCATTTGGTTACCCAGGTTTTTCTCTTTACGATAAACTTACCTAAGTCACCAACATCAAGGATATCAACCAAAGCATTAGCATCACCATTCTTTATCTTACTCATTAAATCAGTATACTTCTTTCTAAGCTCTGATAGGTATTTCTCACTGTCTTCCTTTGATGGCTTGTAGTTTAGGTCAATGTTTTTGTTCTGTGCCTTTACTACCTCTGGTGTTTGTGCATGGATTATTTTCTTACCAGATTTAGTTACCTCACCACTAGCCGAGTTTATATCACCATTATTTATGGGCTGCCTTAGCATTGGCTTGAAATACCTTTTACCATTTACAGTAACAGACTCTGGTTGATTTAAGCCAGGAGTGTTTACACCTGGGGAGGTGGTTTCTTTAGAAGTAGCCTGAGTACTTACAGTGGTTACTGTTTTATCATCGGGGTTTACATCTGAAGAAGTAGTGGCATCTAAGGTCTTTTCAGTACGTGTTGTCCGGGCATTGAATGATAGTAATTCTCCATGTCCCTCTCGGAATGTGAATTTAGCTATTGGTTTCTGATTGTAATTACGGTTCTTAATTGTAAGTTCTCCATCCCTACCTTGTACTGTCCAGGGTCCACCATCGAGGTTTCCCAGGGATTTCTTTAGTTGGGTTAGCATGTTACCACCACCATTGGTCATAAACTTATAACCAACTACTTCCTTTGTAGGTAAGTCTAGTGTATAATGTTTACCACGTATGATTGATTTTTCGCCCTTTAAATATGAGCCACCGGTTAGTACGATCACATCTGGTTCTATTAAATCTGTGCTGGTATCTGGAGGAGACTTTAACCCCATGAAGGCTAAAGCTAATTCGTCTTGGTCTGCCATGTTATCTATCTTCTATAGGTGCATATCTGTCTATATCCCATGTTGCTACTGTGTTACCAATTTGTAGTTTACCAATCAACCTGTAGTCTAATATCTTTGCGTATGGTACATCGGCAAGGTTATTGCCAAGCCATTTCTCAAAGTCATCATTAGCCACTGTGGAGGATTGCCCTTTTAGTAAGGATAGTAAGTCTGAGCATTTTATGGTTAACCTTATTCCATTCTCATTACCATCCCATTCAACATCTCTAATAATAACTCTTCTTACAGGGCTAACATTATATGTACCATCTGGTAGGATATAACCCCATTGTAAAATCAATGGCATCTTATCACCAAATTCTGGTTGGTCTAGTAAATCAATGTTGTCGGTTTCTATAACTATTTCCGCCTTATCACCATCCTCTTCATCATATTCATAAGTAAAGAAAACTACCAACATTCCTATTGGTAGATTATTCTTACCATCTATGATAGCTTGTTTCTTTCCATCGAAGATTGAAACGTATGGTGTGCCCTGTCCTTCGGTTAGGATTTGTTTACTTTCCTCCATAAGGTATGAGTAATGATAAGCCGGGTGTTACTTCTTCAGTGATATCATATATACTGTTTACATCGGCAATGTTTCCCCAGAAGCCAGAGTCACCATAATACTTATGGGCTATGGATAATAGGGTTTCACCTTCCAGTACTACATGAGTTTTATCTAGTTCCGATTTTACATGCTGATATGGAATCCTCTCCAATGAGATGTCCCCTTCAGGGTATGATAAACCATAGGAATCAGAGAATGGATTTATTTTTGACATATTAGCCTATTTTTATTCCTGGTGTTTGTGATAATTTTGTGCTTGGTATTATGGTCTCAGTACTGGTGTTATCCTGGGTTATTTTCTTAAATACTAGAGCTTGGGTTGCATGGTTGGGAAGTAATTTAGCATCTATTATCTTGGAATCTCTAGAATGCCTAAAAGAGTTCTGGAAATTACCCAATTTATACTTTGCTGAATGCAATATAAAAGTTTGCCCCTCAAATAAGCCAGACTTACCCCAAACTATTTCGATAACTGGTGGTGATGCTTTATACCCATCAGCCTTAGTCCAGGATTCTAATAACTTACATTTATTAATAACGTCTTCTCGGTTATCCCCATTATTAGAGTACCAGGATATATCGAATGATATGGTATCTTCCGAACCCGTGAATACATAGAATGGATTATTCCTGCCAATGGATTTAACCACAGCCCAGGAGGATTCTGGGTTACATTCAATTTCAGAAGGCATGCCCTGTATGGTTAATTTAATGTAGGGGCTAGCACTCTTATTTACCAGATGAATGTTATTATCAGTTATCTGAGATATGGTCCTTTGGTTTACATTGTTGGGTATCTCTTCAGTAGCATCTGAGTACCTAGAGGTTTTCCTTTGCTTAAGGTTTATTGTGGTAACCTCTAATGAGATTTGGCCTTCATCCTTAACCAATGGGGTTTTCTCTCTGGCTATGAGTACTGGGTTATTTACTTCCCGGTTCATTTTAGTCAGTTTGGTATTCTTTATCCACTCAACTGATACTGGGGGTGGCTCCTGGTCCATGAATGAGGTGGCCCGGTTTAGTAAAATCTTAGCCCTACCAACTTTGTTTAATACTCCAACTGTTATGGGTATAACATCTGGGTCAGTGGTTATTTGCTGTATCTTTTTTAGTATACTGCCCCTTACTTGTGAAGCTGCCCTGTTCTGAATTAAATCCTGGTAGTTATTCAGAGAGGGTGCTTCCTTGTTATCTTGATAATATCCTTTTAGTCTTGCCATGATTATTTACCCGCTGCGTTTACTGTCTCTTCAATTAAGGTGTCTTTCACTATTTTCTTGATTACCTGTTTACCATCCATGTTTATTACAACGGTATAAGCTGGTTTAACATTACTCTTAAGGCTATTGGTTAAGTCCTGTAGAGCACTTATCATTAGTATGAGTTGTTCCTCACCTGTTAAACCCTTGTTTTTTCTACGTTCCTCAGCTAATTTTTGTCTCTCTATATCTGTAGAGGCTTTAACTGCATTAGTGTTATCCTTGCTAGATGATATCCATTCTGATACCTTGGTGATTAATGGTGGTAATAACATTGTACCGGCTATTAGGGCTAATCCTAATGGGCCCCCAAGTAAAGCTGTTAAACCAGTTAAACCTTTACCAAGTAAACCAACCACTCCTCTTGTACCTAACATATTGCCCATGGTACGAGGTGGATATGGGGCAGAACCAGGTCCAGCATTTAAGAATTGCCTTCTTACACCAACCAAGGCACCCCTGTGGGTTGTACGAGTTACACCCCCATTAGCATCCCTCATAAAGTATCTGGTTCTTGCACCCTGGCCAGTTACCAGCATACCATTTTGCCAAGTACCTCGGTTAGCAGTTGCCATTGCCATTGCACCATGTGCTTGTTGGCTGGCTGCTCTACGTGTTGCAGCAGCAGCACCTATACCGAAAGCTGAGGCACCATTAGCAAATATACCAGCTCTTTGTTGGGTTATTATACCACCTTGCATGGAAGCATACTGAGCAGCTGATATTGTAGCACCCCTCCAGCCAGCTTGCATTACTGTGAACATATTCCTTAATGAAACAAGAGAGTCATTGAAGGTTAGTTTCCAGCTTGCTCTTAATGCTAACAAACCTAACCTTACTGTAGCTATTACAGTGGCTAGTGTTATGAATGAAACAATTAGGTAACCTATTACTGGTGCACCCACTATTGCTCTGATTATTTCAAGGATTGTACCAACAGCTTGGAACATTGGAGTTAGCAATGGAGCTATGGTAGAGGTATAAGTAGTTTGTAAGTTTTCAAAGGTAGAACTCATGGTTTCTATTGCTCCGGCAATAGTTCCCATCCTTTGTTCCATGATGGATTGAGCTCTTCCCTGTGAACCAGTTTGTAATTCCTTTAATAGGTCTCGGTAGTTATCTACTGACCTCATCATTACAGTTGCACCACGTTCACCACGTACACCAAAGATATCAACCAGCTTGTTCATCCTAGTGGTATCACCCATGCCTTTTGTGGCCTCTGATACCCTTACCATGGCTTCCCCTAAATCTATCAGTCTACCTTCAGCATCGATAAAATCCTTTTTACCTAAACCCATACTACTTAATGCTTTGTAGCCCTTATTGTTAGAGTCCTCTATGGAACGGGTTAAGTACCGGTAAGCATTTGATACTGCTGTACCAGCCATTGAACCCTGGAGACCAGCATTACCGAGAATACCAGAGAAGGCAATAATTTGTTCTAGTGAAGCACCCAGGTTAACTCCAGTGGTACCAGCATATTTGATAGTCTCGGCTAAGTCCATCAGGGACATGTTAGCCCTGGTTACCCCAGTGGTAAGTAAGTCAGCTACCCTTGCTGCAGATTCCTTGGATGAGGGTATCTGGAACATCTTCATGATGTTCGTCATTAAGTCGGCAGCTCCCCCTTTACCTCCCAGGTCATGTTTAACAGCACCAGCTAAGTAGGCAGCTCCTGCAATGTTATCCTTGATTTCCTTGGTAGACATACCCGCCATAGCAAAGTATTGCATACCTGAGGCAATGTCTTGAGAAGAGAACATAGTTTCCTTACCAAGAGACTGGGCCATTTTAAATAATTCCTCAATGGTGGTGCCATCCTTTTTAGCAATAGCACCAACCTGAGTCATGGTATCAATGAAATTAGCACCTTGTTTAACGGCTCCCCATAGTCCAACTGTTACTGCTGCACCAATAGCTGCACCTTGAGAAGCCATATCCCTTACGGCATTTAAGTTAGCATTGGTAGCTATCTTGGCTTCTTGATGTAATCTTCTTATTTGTGTTGAGGCTTCTCTGGCTTGATTAGAGAATCTGTCTTGCAATACAAGGGCTATACCAATTTGTAATTGGCCACTGTTTGGGCTTCCGCTAGTAAACATTATTTATATTTTATTAGAATAATGAGGGTGGTAATGGGTTTTTCTTCAAATGCTGGTAATACTCTTCAGCTAGCTTAATGAATTTTTTCCTCTTTGAAAGGGGGAGTTTATATAGGCAAAGGTAATCAACCATTACCTTTGCTCTATGTATGTAAGCTAAGTCTTCTTCTACATCTCCCCCAGATAGAAAAAATCTGGGAGTGACATAATGTTGAGGTATGCTACCTGGCCATTTGTGGGATTTTCTACTTCAGTTTTTGCATAGAATGGTGGGTCTGCCTTTTTTACGAAGTTACGTATTTCTTGCATATCCCTTGTGGTGAACAAGTTGAACCTGTTTACTTTTACCCAAGCATTATCGGTCTCTACATATAACCTTAGATTCCTTACTATAAGTTCAGAGTTTTTAGTTTTCTCATTCTCTGGGATGTTAACCAATTGTCCTTCTGACCTACCAGTTAACAAATCAATCATGATACGCTTGCCTGAATTTAATGTTAGTTCCAGGTCCTGGGTTTTGTCCACACTGTAGTGGGGTAAGGCATCAGGTTTCTGTTCCCGTATTTCTGCAGTTGCCTCAATAGAATAATCTAATAGGTAGTCATTGATGTCTACTTCGTAATCCCTTGGACCTCCATCATCCTTAGACCATTCATATTTAAACTCTAGTATGTCACCCAATGAGTTGATACGTGAGTTTAATAAGATACAGTACCTGTCCAGGGTTGGAAGGTTGTGTGCTTCATCTGGGGTAAGTTTACCCTTGGTGTTTACATCTGTGCCAATTACTATACCTGCAATGAACTTAGAAATGTTCATCAGGTTCTTGGCATCCATTGGGTTAGATAATACATCATCATCTTCACCATTTTGTTCTCTTAACGTATAGCTACTTCCTGAAGGAGCTATGAATGTTACTGTCTTTCCGTTCAATAAAATTGAATCCATGTTGTTGTGTTGTTTTTTGAGGTTATTAAAAAAAGAGGGGGACATATCACTATACCCCCCTCTTCATTGTTTTCTAAATACTATATTTTTTCGCAGGTACCAACTGAAAACTCAAGGCCTTCTATGGTGTTGTCAGAACTCATCCTTTCAAGTGGCTGGCCGTTTACTTTTGTGGGCCAAACTTCCCGGCAATACCATTGGTTTAATACTGATGTACCATCTCCACCAAGTAACATATCCTGGCAAGACATTAACCAATCCCACATGTAAGTATCAGAGCCTGAGGTAGTTTCCAGTTTTTCTGCATTCATGTTTCCTACTGAAACTCTACCGGCTGTTTTTACATCTCGGTTTACATCACCATGACTTACTTGTTCGATAGATACCTCTGGTAAATCTACCTTCTGAAATAAGTAGGGAGATATTGGTTTCCCAACGAACTCGATTGACCAAAGGAATTTCTTTCTTGGGTTCTTTATTTTTGCACTTCCCATTTTATTTTATGTTTACTTGGTTATTAACTGTGTCTATCTCCAAATCGAATGTGATTTCCTGTAAAGCGATAACATCCTTGAATGTCAGTTTAGCTTTATATTTACCCATTCTTACTTCTGCCTCAGTGTTATAGGTTAACTGGGATAAAGAAGTAGCATCCTGGTCACCAGTGTATACTGGGTCGGTAATGCCATTTCTTTGTACCAAGTTATCAACTATAAGCATGATGTTACGGTGTATTCCCCTCCATGTGGTAGGCACATTGGGTTCTTCTAGTGCAGCTTCAAGTATTGGCCTGAATTGTTTCTTCATGTAAAGTATTAACCTTACTACACCAAGATATCGGAATGAATCCGTTTTTAATGATGAGGTGAAGTTATGTACCAACATTACTTGTTTACCAAAGCTACTTGTGTCCTTAATTACTGCCATGTTTACCTTAGCATTAGCCAGGGTATTAAGCTTGTTGTAGTTAGATGGAGCACCATAGTTTGGTGAAACTGTTCCTTTTGCATTTACCACCATACCCCTGTTCTGACCAGAGAAATGATACCAGGGGCCGTAAGTAGATGATGATGTGTCACCCAGTGCTAATACAGTACCCAGGTTAGCAGCATCAGTTACAAAGCCCTGATTGTTGTTATATTTATAACCACCGGCAAAGTATGCAATATACTTAGAGTAACCTAAATTACCAACCATGCTGTTTACCCAAGATATAATATCTTCGTCATCCTTAGATACACCAGACTCATTGTACAATGGTACATCAACATATAATACAAATTCACCAAGTTCATTTGCACTATCTCCCACATAGGTGTAGAGTTCAGTTAAGTCGCTTGCATCAAGGTTCTGGTTTACATGGGATATACCCAATTGATAAGCGTCTGAGTGATCCTTAGTTGCATCATACCCAGCTTTCCAATCAGCTAAGGTGGGAACTCCACCAATGGTACCAATATCGAATATTGTAGCATAGCTATCTCCAGTTCCCATTACTAATTTAGATACAGGGCTGATGATACTACCGGTTGACCATTGGTT
>JFJP01037198.1_pt1 | contig 38651 bp, 11 predicted proteins | sample 431651 | NCBI WGS metagenome assembly JFJP01 (sample SAMN02602958, study PRJNA72255) | Microbial mat metagenome, whole genome shotgun sequencing project. | biome: fresh water; feature: sink hole; material: water; isolation source: purple microbial (photo- and chemosynthetic) mats found in... | reverse complement strand
CCGCCGCGAAAATGTCTTCTTGCCTCATTTCTTTTTTGAGCAATGATAAGCATTTTGCCGTTTTACCCACACACTCTTATAAAGAACCAAATTTCTGAAAAGGGACGGCAACCAGCGGGCGGATCGGGGGCTTTGGCAAAATGCTTACCTTCGCGGGCCGAAGGCGGGTTTACACGAAAAAGAGGAAATCGGAATGGGCCACCTGGACTTGCCCTCGCGGCATCTTGAGCGTGCGGTAGAGGAGATTTCGAGCCTGCCGGGCATCGGCAGCAAGACGGCGCTGCGGCTGGCGCTCCACCTGCTGGGCAAGCCCCAGGAGGTGGTGGATCGCCTTGCCGGGGCGCTGGTGGAGATGCGCCGGGGCATCCGGCACTGCCGCGCGTGCGGGAACCTCTCGGACCACGAGCTCTGCCCGGTCTGCTCGAGCGGCCGGCGCGACGCCAGCCAGCTCTGCGTGGTGGAGAGCTTCCGGGAGATCCTGGCCATCGAGAACACGGGGCAGTACCAGGGCCTCTACCACGTGCTGGGGGGCCTGATCTCGCCCATGGACGGCGTGGGCCCCTCGGACCTGAGCGTGGATCGGCTGCTGGAGCGGGCCTCCGGCCCGGACGTTCGGGAGGTCATCCTGGCCCTGAGCACGACCCTGGAGGGCGACACCACGAACTTCTACCTGCACAAGAAGCTCTCGCCGCTGGGCCTGGAAGTCAGCACGCTGGCCCGTGGCCTGGCCGTGGGCGACGAACTGGAGTACGCCGACCCGGTCACGCTGGGGCGGTCCATCGCGGGGCGGGTCAAGCTGGCGCCCTGAAAAACTGTCATGCACAAGATGCGGCTCTCGGTCATCGTGGTCAACTACAACGTCAAGCACTTCCTGGAGCAGTGCCTGCACTCGGTGCGGGCGGCCTCGCGGGGCCTGGCCGTGGAGGTCTTCGTGGTGGACAACAGCTCGGTGGACGGCTCGTGCCAGATGGTTCGGGCGAAGTTCCCCGAGGTTACGCTGGTGGAGAACAAGGAGAACGTGGGCTTCTCGCGGGCCAACAACCAGGCGCTGCGGGTGGCCAAGGGCGAGTACGCGCTGCTGCTGAACCCGGACACGGTGGTGGAGGAATCGACCTTCCGGAGGTGCCTGGAGTTCATGGACGCGCATCCGGAGGCGGGCGGCCTGGGGGTGAAGATGATCGACGGGCGGGGCAACTTCCTGCCGGAGTCGAAGCGTGCCCTGCCCACCCCGGCGGTGGCCTTCTACAAGATCTTCGGGCTTTCGGCGCTGTTCCCCCGGTCGAGCCGCTTCGGGCGGTACCACCTGGGGCACCTCGACCCGGATCAGACGCACGACGTGGAGGTGCTGTCGGGGGCGTTCATGCTGCTGCGGCAGGAGGCCCTGGCCAAGGTGGGCCTGCTGGACGAGGAGTACTTCATGTACGGCGAGGACATCGACCTGTCGTGGCGGATCGTTCAGGGCGGCTACCGCAACTACTACTTCCCCCAGACGCGCATCATCCACTACAAGGGGGAGAGCACCAAGAAGGGGAGCATCAACTACGTGCTGGTGTTCTACAACGCGATGATCATCTTCGCCCGGAAGCACTTCACGCGGCAGAACGCGCGCTTCTTCGCGCTGCTGATCCGGGGGGCGATCTGGTTCCGGGCGGGCCTCTCGATCGGCAAGCGGCTGTGGGACAGGACGCACCTGCCGGCGCTGGAGGGCCTGCTGGTGGGCCTGGGCTTCTGGCTGCTGACGCCCATTTGGGAGGCCCGGGTGTTCGGGGCGGAGGGCGGGGGCTACCCGGAGGCCTTCTGGCGGGTCTCGGTGCCGCTGTACTGCCTTTCGTGGGTGGGCTCGGTCTGGGCGGCGGGCGGCTACCAGAAGCCCTACCACCTGGCGCGGGTGGCCAGGGGCGCCGGCTGGGGCGTGGTTTTCGTGCTGGCGTGGTACTCGCTCCTGCCCGAGGAATGGCGCTTCTCGCGGGCTCTGGTGCTGCTGGGCGGGCTCTGGAGCCTGGTGGCGCTTCCGCTGTCGCGGCTGGCCCTCGGGCGGCTTCTGCCCGGGCAGTACCCCTTGCGCAGCCAGCGCAAGCCCCGGCTGGCCGTGGTGGGCGGCCCGGCCGAGTGGGCGCGTGTCTCGGCGCTTCTGGCGGAGGTCTCGCCCCGGGTCGAAGTGGTCGGGGCGGTGCTCCCGCGGGCGGCGGCGGCGGAGGAGGAGGCCTTCGACGGCCCGGCCCTGGGCAGCCTGGACCAGCTCGAGGAAGCCATCCGGGTGCATCGGCTGGAGGAGCTGGTCTTCTGCGCCTCCGACCTGAGCTCCGAGCAGATCATCAGCACGATGCTGCGGCTGGGCGACAGCCCCGTGCGCTTCAAGATAGCCCCGCCGGAGAGCCACTCCATCATCGGCAGCAACTCCATCGAGGCGACGGGCGAGCTCTACGCCGTGCGCCAGAACCCGGTGGGCAAGACCTCGAACCGGGCGCGCAAGCGGCTGCTCGACCTGGGGGTGTCCGTGGCCTTTTTGCTGTCGTCCCCGATTTTGGCTTTCGCAATCCGCGAAAATTTTGGTTCATTCGCGAAGCGCTGCCTGGATGTCATCCTGGGCAAGAAGACCTGGGTAGGATACAACCAACTACCTGATAATGAGTTGAAAAAACTGCCCCACCTCCGCCCTGGCATCCTGACGGTGGCCCAAGCGGAGCATGTTTCGCACGAGGAGTTGTTGCGTCGAAACATGCGATACGCACAGCACTATCTTCCGTCGAACGATTTATTTGTTATTTTTAGGCATTTGAAAGAGCTCCGAGCCGGATACGGCCTCCCCCCCCAAGACACCAACCAGAAATCATAACAGAACAGATACAATGGGAAAGATTGAGATCCTGCTGCCCGTGTTGGGCGAAGGCGTTATCGACGCCACCTTGACCAAGTGGGTCAAACAAGTAGGCGACACCGTGGAGGAAGACCAGACAATCGCCGAAGTGGCCACCGACAAGGTCGATTCCGAAATTCCCTCCCCCTACCCCGGCCAGATCGTCGAACTCCGCGCCAAGGAAGGCGACCTGGTGCCCGTGGGCCAAGTGATAGCCATCATCAAGACCGAAGGCCCCGACCAGGAGGAGGAAGCCAAGCCCGCCCAGACCCCCAGCGCCAGCCAGCCCGACGAGGCCGAGCAGGTCGTGGAAGTGGTCACCAAGACCAGCGAAGGCCTGGTCGTGGAGACCGAGGCCGCGAACGACTTCCCCAGGACCTCGCCGAGCGGGCGCTTCCTCTCGCCGCTGGTGCGCAGCATCGCCAAGACCGAGGGCATCGGCCCCGACGAGCTGGACCGCATCGCGGGAACCGGCAAGGAAGGCCGACTGACCAAGGAGGACCTCCTGGCCTACCTGTCCAGCCGCTCGGCCGCGAAGACCGCCGCGCCCGCGCAACCCCAGGCGCCCCAGGCCCAGAAGCCGGCCCCGCAGCCGCAGGCCGCCGAGAGCGCCGAGCCCAGCAAGCCCAAGGTGGCCTACGGAAGCAACTACGAGCTGGTCGAGATGGACCGCATGCGCAAGCTGATCGCGAAGAACATGGTCGAGTCGAAGCGCGTCTCGCCCCACGTGGCCGGCTTCGTCGAGGTTGACATGACTCCCATCGTCGAGTGGCGCGAGAAGAACAAGGCCTCCTTCGAAAAGAAATACGGCACGAAGATCACCTTCATGCCCTTCTTCATCGAGGCCATGGCCAAGGCCGCCCGCGACTTCCCCATGGTGAACGTCTCGGTGGATGGTGAGACCATCGTCATCAAGAAGGACGTGAACATCGGCATGGCCGCCGCCACGCCCGACGGCAACCTGATCGTCCCCGTCATCAAGCAGGCCGACGAGAAGAACCTGGTGGGCCTGGCCAAGTCCGTGAACGACCTGGCCCAGCGCGCGCGGGCCGGCAAGCTGAAGCTGGAAGAGATCAGCGGCGGCACGATAACCATCACCAACATGGGCTCCTTCGGCAACCTTACGGGCGTTCCCATCATCAACCAGCCCGAGGTGGCCATCCTTTCGGTGGGCATCATCAAGAAAAAACCCGCCGTGGTGGAAACGCCCTACGGCGACGTCGTGGCGGTGCGCCAAATGATGGTCATGTGCCTGTCCTACGACCACCGCATCGTTGACGGAATGCTGGGAGGTTCCTACCTCAAGCGGGTGGCCGACTACCTCGAGGCCTTCGATCCCAACCAAAAGATTTAATGGCAGCGCCTGCCATAGCACATTTTTAACATACGATTTTGGGTTTGCGACTTGAATGTTTTACTTTTGCTCTCAGAACGGAAGTGAAGCCTCTAGTCGCCAACCCCTTTAACCCAAACGAAATCCATCATGAGAAGTATTACCCTTTTGTTAGCCTTCTGTCTCTTCGTGGGCACGAGCATGGCAACATCGCAGACGGGAGGGCCTGACCCAGACCAGATGCTTGCCGCCGAGGAGTTCCTTGACAAGATGAACTACGAAGCCGCCATCGAGATATACGAAGCGCTCATCGTTGACTACCCCGAGGACCCCGTCCTGAACTTCTACCTCGGCTATTGCTACCTGAACACCTCGACCCAGAAGAACGAGGCCACCCAGTACCTGCAAAAGGCCGTGGAGAATGGCAGCGCGAGCACCGATGACCAGCGCTTCGCCAACCTCCTGGGAAAACCGGTCGTTCTGACCGGCGTGCCCACCGAGGCCCGATATTTCTATGGAAAGGCCTTCCACATCAACTACAAGTTCAAGGAAGCCCAAGAGGTCTTCGAGGACCTGCTGCCGGATGTTGACCCCAAGGAGACCGAGTTCATCGCCCTGATCGAGAGGTCGATTGAAGAATGCCAGAACGGCATCGCGCTGACCAAGGAAGAGGTTTCGATGACCATCGTCAACCTTGGCCCCAACATCAACAGCCCCTTCACCGAGCACAGCCCCGTCCTGACCGCCGACGAGTCGATGATGTACTTCACCACCAAACGCTCTGATGGCGCCGTCTCGAACGAAAACGGGCAGTTCAACGAGCGGGTTTTCCAAGCCCGCAAGAGCGAGGCAGGCGAGTGGCAGCCTGCCACCGAGGTCAGCGGCCTGGCCTCGGATGGCAACATGGCCACGATCTCCATGACCCCCGATGGCTCGCAGCTCTACCTCTACCGCGAGGAAGGCGGCCACTTCTCCAGCGACATCTTCGTCAGCAACGCCACCGCCGATGGCCTGTCGCAGCCAGAACCGCTCCCCAAAGGCATCAACACCAAGTTCCGCGAGACCCACGCGGCCATTTCGGTCGATGGCAGCACGCTTTATTTCACCACCAACCGCAAGTTCGGCGCCCGCCGCATCCTGGGCATCTGGATTGGCGGCGTCAACCGCGGCTCCGACATCTACAAGGTCAAGCGCCTGCCCGACGGCTCCTGGGGCGACCCCGAGCCGCTCTCCGACGCGGTCAACACCGATTACGACGAAGAAAGTCCCTTCGTGGACGCCGAGGGCAACCTCTACTTCTGCTCCAAGGGGCACAACACCATGGGCGGCTTCGACATCTTCAAGGCCGCCGTCAAGGATGACGGCTCCTTCGACGCCCCCGAGAACATCGGCTACCCCATCAACACCACCTCCGACGACGTCTTCTACGTTACCAGCGCCGGCGGCCAGCGTTCCTACTACGCCTCCTCCCGCGAGATAGAAGGCAACCAAGGCCGCATGGACATCCTGGAGATCACCTTCTCGGATGACAACGCGATGAACCTGGCCGCCTTCAAGGGCGTCATCAACATGTGCGATGGCTCTTCGACAGACAAGGTCCGCATCACGGTCAAGAACTCTGAGACCGAGGAAATCGTCGGGGTTTACAAGACCCGCGCCGACGACAACAGCTACGTGCTGCTGCTCCCCCCCAACAACAGCTATTCCATCGAGTTCGCCGCCGCTGGCTATGTCACCATGAGCGACAGCCTGACGGTCAACCGCGAAGACGCCTACATCAACAGCCTGGGCAGCAAGCAGATGAACGAGGTCGAGCTCTGCACGGCCACCTCCCCCAACGTCTTCTCGGTCGCCAACGTGATGTTCCCCCTGGATGTCTATGACAAGTTCACCGAGCAAAGCTTCTACGACAACCTGGACCGTTTCGCCGAGTTCCTGAAAAGCTACCCTGGCACCAAGATCGAGATCAACGGCTACGCCTGCGAAAAAGGATCGCGCTCTTACAACCTTGGCCTTTCCAGGAGGCGCGCCAACTTCGTCAAGAGCTACCTGGTGCAGAAAGGCGTGAAGGAAGCGAACATCGTCATCCAGGCCCACGGCTTCGACGACCCCATCGCCATCAACCGCAACGCCGACGGCTCTTTCCGCGAAGAATCCATGCGCTTCAACCGCCGCGTCGAGTTCAAGATCATCGAGGCCTCCGGAACCAGCATCTCCATCAAGCAAGTCGAGATTCCCGCGCAGTTCAAGGTGAGCAACAAGTGATCCCCCTCGGGTCCGTCCTTTTCCAAACGGCTGGTGGATTTTCCACCAGCCGTTTTTTGTCTGCCCATCCCGCCTAAAGTCCTAGTTTCGCGAAACACCCAACCCCAATGCGACTATCCAACCACAAGGTCCGCCTCAGGGCGCTCGAACCCGAGGACCTAGACCTGCTTTACGACTGGGAAAACCGAGAGGAGATCGCGAAGGTCAGCAACTTGCTCAGCCCCTTCTCGCGGATGTCCCTGTCGAACTTCCTGAGCGGGCAGACCACCGACCTCTACCGCGACCAGCAGATGCGCCTGATGGTCGTCGAGCAGGAGACGGGCAGGGAGGTCGGCACGGTCGAGCTGTTCGACTTCGACCCGCGCAACCTCCGGGCGGGGATCGGCATCCTGGTGGCCGAGCCCCGCGACCGCCGCAAGGGCCTGGCCCAGGCTTCGGTCGAGCTGGTGGCCGAGTACAGCCGCTCGACCCTGCTGCTCAAGCAGCTCTACTGCGACATCGCGGCCAGCAACCAGGCCAGCCTGCGGCTGTTCGAGGCCGCGGGCTTCGTGCGCACAGGCATCCGGCGCGCCTGGCTCCAGGGCGAGACCGGCTGGGAGGACGTCCACTTCCTGCAAAGGCTCCTGCGCTGAAGGCGGCCAGGGCCGTAGTCGCGTCGATTTCCTATATTCGCGGGGGAGTTCGAACAACAATCCCCCTCAAAACAACACAGCCATGTCGAGATTCTTTCAGGTCCCTCAAGCCTACAACGAACCTGTGCTGGGCTACGCTCCTGGCACGCCCGAACGCCTGGCCCTTGAGGCCGCCCTGCGCGAGGCCAAGTCCAAGACGGTTGACGTGCCGATGTACATCGGCGGCCAGGAGGTGCGCACGGGCAAGCTGATGCCCATCCGCCCGCCGCACGAGCACGCCCACGTGCTGGGCCATTACCACCGCGGCGAGGCCAGCCACGTCCAGGCGGCCATCGAAGCCGCCCTCGCGGCCAAGCCCGCCTGGGAGGCCCTCGGCTGGCGCGACAGAGCGGCCATCTTCCTCAAGGCCGCCGAGCTCATCTCTGGCCCGTATCGCGCCAAGATGAACGCCGCGACCATGCTGGGCCAGTCGAAGAACGCCTACCAGGCCGAGATCGACGCCGTATGCGAGCTCAGCGACTTCCTGCGCTTCAACGTGGAGTACATGACCCAGATCTACGAGAGCCAGCCCGCCAGCAGCAAAGGCGTCTGGAACCGCGTCGAGCAGCGGCCGCTCGAAGGCTTCGTGTTCGCCCTGACGCCCTTCAACTTCACGGCCATCGCCGGCAACCTGCCCTCGGCCCCGGCCATGATGGGCAACACCGTGGTCTGGAAGGTCTCCAACAGCCAGGTCTATTCGGCCCAGGTCATCATGGAAATCTTCCGCGAGGCCGGGCTCCCCGACGGGGTCATCAACCTGGTGTTCGTCTCCGGGCCCGCCGCCGGCGAGGTCATCTTCAGCCACCCCGATTTCGCGGGCATCCACTTCACCGGCTCAACCGAGGTGTTCCAGAACATCTGGCGCGCCATCGGCAACAACATCCACAAGTACAAGAGCTACCCCCGCATCGTCGGCGAGACGGGCGGCAAGGACTTCATCGTGGCCCACCCCAGCTCCAACGCCCGCGAAGTGGCCACGGCCATCGTCCGGGGCGCCTTCGAGTACCAAGGCCAGAAATGCTCGGCCGCCTCTCGCGCCTACCTGCCGGCCAGCCTCTGGCCCACGATCCGCGCCCTGGTGCTCGAAGACCTGGCCACCGTCAGGATGGGAAGCGTGGAAGACTTCCGCAACTTCGTGAACGCCGTCATCGACGAGTCCTCCTTCGACAAGCTCGCCGGCTTCATCGAAAGGGCCAAGCAGGATCCGGAGGCCTCGATCGTCGCCGGCGGCGGCTACGACAAGTCCGTCGGCTTCTTCATCGAGCCGACCATCATCCTGGCCACCGACCCGGGCTACGTAACCCTGCGCGAGGAGCTCTTCGGGCCGGTGCTGACGGTCCTGGTTTACGAGGATGCCGAGTTCGAGACCATGCTCGACTGGGTGGATGGCACCTCCATCTACGCCCTCACCGGCGCCATCTTTGGCCGCGACCGTGCCGCCTTGGCGCACATGGCCCACAAGCTGCGCAACGCCGCCGGCAACTTCTACATCAACGACAAGCCCACGGGCGCCGTGGTCAACCAGCAGCCCTTCGGCGGAGCCCGCGGCTCTGGCACCAACGACAAGGCCGGCTCCATGATCAACCTGCTCCGCTGGGTATCGCCCCGCACCATCAAGGAGACTTTCAGCCCTCCCACCGACTACCGCTACCCCTTCATGGGCTAGGCCGTGCCCCGACTCCCAAAGGCAGCGCCCGGCCATGGCCAGGCGCTGCCTTTTCCATTGAATGTCAAACTTCTAGCCAACATCCCCATGCGCCTCGAAAAGCTACGGAAAGTCAAATGGCTGAGGCTCCTGAGCAACAAGTACGTGTTCCTCCCGCTGAGCTTCTTCATCTGGCTGCTTGTCTTTGACCAGCACAACCTCCTGGATCGTTGGCGGTTGTCCAGGGACATCGAACAGCTCAAGGCCGACAAAATGTACCTTGAGCAGAAAATAGAAACGGACCGCCAGCGCCTGGAGGCACTGCGGTCCGACAGGAGCCACCTCGAAAGGCTGGCCCGAGAGCAGTATTTCATGAAACGCCAGGGCGAGGAGATCTTCGTGGTGCTCAGCCGCCCCGAGGAGGAGGAGGAGGAGGCGCCCTAAGCCGGCCTAGCCTCGGCAGTTGCCGCCGCCATTGCCATTGCCGCCGCCGCCATTGCCGCCGCCATTGCCATTGCCGCCGCCGCCATTGCCATTGCCATTGCCGCCGCCGCCATTGCCATTGCCATTGCCGCCGCCATTGCCATTGCCGCCGTTGCCGGTGCCGTCGCAGTCGCCACTACCTTGTCCGTTGCCGTTTCCGCCTCGGCCATTTCCGGTGCCTTGGCCCTCGCAGGGGCATCCGGCAGCGATGCCTGTCTCGTGGGGCTGCGCCAGAATGGCTTCGTAGGTCTCCGATGAGATGAACTGGGGCACGTAGGTCATGTCCATGCGCTCGAGGTTGCGGCTGAAAGCCCTCATGTGGTTCCGGCTTCCCAAAGCCAGGCAGGCGAAGGTCTCGGAAATCGTCCCGGGTTCCAACTCGGCCATGAAAACGCCCAAGTCGTACAGGTCGGCATCTTCGACCGTCGCGCCCACGACCAGCGCGTCCAGGTAAGAAAGCTGGCCCTTGGCCCAAAGTTCGTCATAAAGCGCTTGGATTTCGGCATCCTGGAAAACGCCCGCGGCCGCGTCGGCCGTAGGATCCTCCAGGCCTGCGGCAGCCAGCAGGGCCCTGACCTGCTCTTGGTGGCGGCGCTCTGCCTGCTCGATGTTCGCGAACACGCGCGCGCGCCAAAGTCCTCCCAAGGCCTGGTAGAGGTCGCCCGCCATCTTTTCTTCCTCGACCATCTTGAGCAGCATCTGGCCTTCATCCTGCGCCAGTTCGAGGGCCTTGGTCTGGAACGCCATGTTTTCTTGGCTCTGCGCGTCATCCTCACAAGAGGCCAAAGGCAGCGCGAAGGCCGCCATCATCAAAACTGTCATTAGCTTTTTCATGATAAGGGGAAATTGGTTTTGCTGGTTTGACAAGCCCACCTTCCCATTCATTCCCTCCCATCTTGGCAAAAGGGCATGTTCTTCAGCATCCCCTTTGCAGCGCCCTGAACCAGAGCAGCCATTCCACCGGCCCGGCGTGCCGCTCCTGGGGAAATGCCCCGGCCAGGGCGTCCATGATCTCGGGCCGGGACAGGACGCCCTCATGCAGGTGGTTGAGCAGCCGGAGCATCGCGAAGGCGTTGCAGCGCGCGGTGTAGGCCTTCCGAAATGACGAAAGGGAAGCGCAATTGCCGCGGATCTTGAGCACGTCGCGGGCGAATCCGTCCGCCGCGAGAAAGCCGCGCAGCGCGACGGGCATCCGCTCCAGTGCCGCCTCGGGCGCCTCCCAAAAGGCGTCGGCCGCGTCGAACCAGAGCCTGGCCATGTCGAAGGCCTCCGGGGCGTAGGTGGCGTAGCCCGGTGGCGGGTTCTCCACCATCTTCCGCAAGGAAGGCCCGGTCCCGAAGACCACGCGGCCGGAAAGCCTTGGCGAGGGCCTGACGGTCGTCGAGCCGACGCGCACCACCTTGCCCTGGGGGGCGAGCTTCTGGATGAAGTAGAAGTCCTCGCCAGCGCTTTTGGGGGGCATCCCCCCCACCCTGACGTAGGCCTCGGCCCTGACGGCGAAGGCCGAGCCCAGGGTGTGGAACGCGTAGGCGAAGCCCACCCGTTCGAGCTGGTGGACCAGCCAGCGCTGGTGCAGCTCATACTTGGCCATGGCCAGGCGATGGTCGCCCTGGGCCTCCTCCAGGCGGTGCTCGAAGTGCAGCACGGCCAGGTCCGCGCCTTCCTGCCCGAAAGCCTGCTCCAAGGCCCTGAAGTAGCCGGGCTCGACCCAGGTGTCGGCATCCAGGCTGGCGATGATGCCGCCAGGGCGGCCAGCCCTACAGAGCCGGGCGGCGGCCAGGTCCATGCCATGCTTGCGGGGGAAGCCTGCCCCGGCGCGCTTGTGGGGCAAGGCGCCCAGGTCATGCACGGCCAGCGAGAAGTCGGGCGACGCGTTGCGCTCCGCCCAGAGCCTCGCCTCCCGGATTCCAGCCTCGTGGGAGGCCTGCTGGGCGGCCGTCGCCGCCTCGGGTTGGTTGAACACCAGGTGCGCCTCGACAAGGCATCCCGGCGGCTCGCAGCGCCAAATCGAAGCCAATGTCCGCCCGAGATCGTCCTCGTCGAAGCAGGGCACCACCACGGCCATGCCCAAGCGAGCGGGGGGCGGAGCCATGGCCCCACCCCCCGGTTGGTTGCGCGAGAAGTATTTCCGGAAATCCGCCAAAGCGTCCTTAGTCTTGGGCTGTGGTGCTGGCTTCGTAGCGCTGGTTGAGCGTGGAGAGCACCTGGTCGGTGATGTTGAAGCTGTCATCGCCGAACAGGAGCACTCCGCCCAGCGAGTTGCTGATGATGAAATCGTAATGGGCCTGGCTGTTGAACTGCCCGATCACGTTGTCGATGCTGTCCAGGATCCGCTTGGTCATGTCGTCCTGCTCCTTGACCAAAGTGCTGGAGAGCGTGGCCTCGAGCTGCTGGAGGTTCTCCTGCTTCTTGACGATCTCGTTCTGCGCGTACTCGGCGCTCTGCTGCGTGAGGAAGCCACCACGCTCGACTTTCTCCATGAACTGCTGGTACTCTTGCTGGAAAGCCGTCGCCTCGCGCTCGAACTGGCCCTCCATCTGGGTCTGGCGCGAGGTCATGGCGGACTGCAGCTCGTTGTACAGCTTGTAGTTGTCCAGAAGCACGTCCATGTTCACGAAAGCCACCCTGAGCTGCCCGTCCTGTGGGATTCGCTGCACAGAATCAGACACGGAAACAGGCTCGGCCGCGCCTTGGTCGGCGGAGGGCTTCTTGTCGCTGAAATGAAGAACAAAAAGGACGATGACGGCTACCAGCAAAATGATGTTGAGGACGGAGGATAAATTTTTCATTTCTAAACGGTTGGTTTTTAGGTTTCGACTTTTTGAGGCCGCGAAGATATATGATTCGGACCACCACGGAAATCCCCTTCGACAAAAGATGAAGCGAGGAGAGATAAAAAGGCCGCCCTCCTGGTTCGGAAGAGCGGCCTTAGGCTAGGAAAATTAGGACTCCGGGCATCAGAAGACCGGACAACTGACCGCTCCGCGTCGCCTGTTCTGGTTGCGGGGCACGTTCATGTCGAACTCGTACTTTATGGAGACCTCGTGCGAGCCCTTGCTGTTGGGCATGAGGTCCGAGACGGTGATGTCGTAGCTGTATCCGATGCTCATGTTCAGGACTTTGAAGCCCAGGAGCAGGATGACGGCGTCGGTGGTGTAGAAATTCTCCGCCGGGTTGTTCAGGAATGGGATTCCGCGGTACCACGCCCCCAGGACGAAGGGGTCCTTGGTCCAGTAAACGCCCATGTCCATCTGCGAGAATCCCGCCTGGTACTTGTAGATGCCCGTCACGGTCAGGGTCTCGTCCCGGCGGCGGTTGCGCCGGGGGTCGCGGAGGGGGAAACGGTATCCGCCATAGACCGAGACCATCATGGGCAGGCGCGCCTCGAGGTCGCCGTAGTTCTCCATGGACTGGTCCGGGCGCAGCAGGTGGTCGCCCGTGAATCCGAACCACCATTTCTCGCCGTAGAAGAGGCCGGAGGCGGTGGCGTCGATGTACCAGTTGATGCTGGGCTTGTTCTCGATGGTGGAATTGGCGATCCCGTTGAAGTCAAGCTGGTCGTTGAAGACCAGTCGGTAGAAATCCAGGCCCCGCTGCGAGAATGAGAACGAAAGCCCAGGGCGGAAATGCACGGCGTTCCGCGAGAAGCCGAACAGCTTCAGGTCGTAAGAATACTGCAGGCCCACGTCCGTGACGCTCAGGTTGCCCGAACCGGCCTCGTCGCGCATGACGGACAAGCCGATGCCGCTGTTCCGCTTGTAGAGATAGTGGTCCATGGCGAAGGCGAAAGTCCGGAATTGGACTCCGATGCCAGGCCACTGGTCCCGGTAATTGAAAATGGCCCTGGTTCCTCCATTGATGCCCGCGAAAGATGGTCCCAATATCGCCGGAGAGGAGTAGTACTGGGAAAAATGGATAATCTGAGCGTGGCTCTGATACGCCCCAATGAGCAAAAGCAGGGCGATGATGGATATGTGATAAAACCTTTTCAATGTATTCAGCTTTTAATTTGACAAACTGGGACGCGGAAAGTAACCTGGCACGATTGAGCGCAAACCATTGAATTTGTTCATCCCCAAAAATCACATCATCTCTCTCTGGTCAGAATGCCAATGAATTGGCAAACAATGACTTAAAGCACAAGAAGTGATTGAATCGAGGGCTTTCTGTTTATTAAAAATACAAATATCGAACCAAAAGAGAAGCCAAAAAAAAGTCGGACGAGCGTACATGCGAACCTAGAAAACAGCCGCCCGTCTGGCATTGAGAGAAAGAAGGAGGCAGGAGCCCTCGCGTGGGGCTCCTGCCTGGCTTCTGTCATCGCAGCAGCGTAACGTCGCCGACCTTCTCGAACGACACGCCATTCTTGTACTTGCCGGTAACCCTCCAGACGTAAACGTCTTGCGGTAGGAGCTCGCCACGGAAGTAACCGTTCCAGCCGATGTTGATGTCCTCGGTAACGAAGATCTTCTGGCCCCAGCGGTTGAAGATTTCGAGCTGGTACTGCTCGACCCCGCGGCTGATCGGGTGGAAGATGTCGTTCGAGTAGCGGTCGTAACCGGCAGTGTTGTACTCACCGCTAGGCTCACCGGCCTGGTCGGGCGTGAAGGCGTTCGGGAAGAGGATCTGCCCTTCAGCCTCAGCCACCACGGCGGCCTGCATGGTCAGCGAGTCAACGCAGCCGTAATCCGTCCAGACGGTCAGCGACACATCGAAGGTGCCTACCTGGTCGTAGTAGTGGATCGGGCTGATCTCGGTAGAGGTGTTCCCGTCGCCGAAGTTCCAGACGAAGGACATGCCGTCCTCGACCGTCACCAAGTTGAAGAAACGGACGGGGAAGTCGGGCAGCATGATGGTGTCAGGAGCCACGTCGAAGGTTACGGAGGGCACGCCATACACGAAGACCGAGTCGGTGATCACAGTGGCGGTTTGAACACCGTCAGGACCAATCTGCGTCAAGGTGATCGGGTAAACGCCCGGGGTCGTGAAGATGTACTCGGGCTCGACCAACTGCGAGGTGCCTCCGTCGCCGAAGTCCCAGAAGAACTCGGAACCTTGCTGGAAGAGCGAGTTGTTGATGAAGGTGACCGACAGCGGCGCGCAGCCCTCGAGGATGTCGGGCTGGTAGGCAGGGGCCGGAGCGGGCGGAATCACTCGGACGGCCTGGGTCGTGGTGTCCGTGCAGCCGAAGTCGTTGGTGACAACGAGCTCGATGGTGAAATCGCCCCAATTGCCGTACTCGTACTGGCCGGGGTTCTCGCCGAAGATGTTCTCCCCATTGCCCATGCCCCAGACGTAGGTGTCATAGTTCTGGCCGCTGAAGTTGTCGAGGAAGACCGTGCTTTCCGGATAGACCTGGACAGTCGGGGCGGCGGAGAAGTCAGCGTAAGGCTCGGGGTTGACCGTGACCGTCTGGATGACCGTGTTGTCGCATCCGTTGAGCATGTCGGTTACAGTCAGGCGCACGTCGTAGGTGATGGCCTCGAGCGTGGTGTTGCTGAAAGTGTACGACGGGTTCTCGTTGGACGAGCCGACACCGTTGCCGAACTGCCACAGCCAAGTCACGTCCGTGTTCGAGCTACCGTCGAAGTTGACCAGCAGCGGCGAGCAGCCGGTGAGGGCGGCAGGCGTGAAGGCGACCGCGGGAGGCTCGTGGCGGATGATGGTGTCGTAGGCCTCGGCCACGCAGCCATACTGGGTGACCGTCCAGCGGAAGACGTTGCGTCCCACGCGCAGGCCTGAAACCCAAGTGTTGTAGAGCGTCGGGGCGGCGAACACACCCACACCCTCAGCCACTGACCAGAGGCCTTGCGCGTCGGCGAAAGGATCGGTGGCCAAAGGAGTGCCGTAGAGCTGGATGGCGTCCGTGCAGGTCGAATCCACCTTGCCAGCCACCGAGAAGGTGCGGTTCCAGACGTTCACGTCATCGAAGACCGTGTAGCCGTTGTGGGTTACCGACCAGCGGAAGACGTTGAGGCCCTGCTGCAAGCCGGAGACCGTGGTGTTGTGGAGCGTCGGGTTGGCGATGGCGCCACTGCCGCTCAACAGCATCCACCGACCGCTGCCCATGATGGCCTCGTCGGCGTTCAGTGTCGCGTCCGAGCCGCAGTTGTTCTGGTCCCATCCTGCGAACACGGGGATGGCCGTGTAAACCACCATGACGTTGTCGTAGCTGGTGCACTGGCCCTGGGTCACCGTCCAGCGGAAGGTGTTCGGGCCAATGGTCAGGCCATACACTTCGGTGTTGGGCGAAGTGGCGTTCAGGAAGTTGCCCGATCCGCTCAGGACCGACCACACACCGTTGGAACCAGAGGGCAGCAGAGCGGTCAAGACCGTGTTCGGGCCGTTGACCGTCTGGTCGGACCCGGCGTAGATCTGGTAGGTCTGCATCTCGTTGTTCACGATGGTGACCAGGGTTGAGCTCGTGCAGAACGTGTTGGAGACAGTCCACTCGAAGGTGTTGGCGCCTTCATACAGGCCCGTCACCGCGGTGTTGAACACGGTCGGGTTGGCGAACACGCCGTTGCCGGCGGCCACCGTCCAGACACCCGTCGCGGCATAGTTGCTCAGCGAAGGATCCTCGGCTTGCAGGATCGTGTTGGGCTGGCAGACCTCCTGGTCGAGGCCAGCGGTTGACTCGATCTGCCAGTTGTCGATGACCACGTCATCCGTTGACAAGCAGCCCGCGTTGTTGACGGTCCACCTCAGGACGTTCGGGCCGATGGCCAGGCCGGTTACCTGGGAGTTGGGCAAGGTCGGGTTCGAGAAGATGCCGGAGCCGCTCAGGATGGTCCAGCCACCCAAGCCTTGCGCAGGAGGCGTGGCGCCCAGGACGGCGAAGTCAACGCAACGAACCTGGTCGCTGCCCGCGTGGGAAGCGTAGAAGTTGTTGGTGATGGAGACCGTGGCGGAGGCCGAGCAGCCATTCTTCTGGACCGACCAGCGGAAGGTGTTGGCGCCCGAGCCGAGGCCCGTTACCATCGTGTTGTGCAAGGTCGGGTTGGCGAACACGCCGGTGCCGCCCTCGATGGACCACTGCCCCACGCCCACGCCCGGGTTGTTGGCCTGCAACTGCGCGGTGCGACCGCAAACAGTCTGGTTGCCGCCACCTGACACGGTGAAAGAGTTGTTGGAAATCAGGGCGATGTCGGATGACGTGCAACGCACGCCGTCGATGGCGGGACCCGTTATCGTCCATTCGATGGCGTTGGAACCATTGCCCAAGCCCGTGATGAAGGTAACGTTGCTGGTCGGGTTGTCGATGATGCCGCTGCCGCCGTTGACAGACCAGATGCCGAATCCACCGGCAGGCGGGTTGTTCGCGACCAAGTTGGCGCTGCTGCTGCAGACAATCTGGTCTCCTCCAGCGAACGGATCGACCGAGTTGTTGGTGATGACCATGTCGTCGTAGCTAGAGCAGCCGTCCACGCTGACCGACCAGCGCAAGGTATTCGCACCCTGGCCGAGCTGCCGGACGTTGGTGCTGAACAGCGTCTGGTTGTCGAACACGCCCGATCCACCCTCGACGGTCCACAAGCCCATGCCGAAGCCTGGAGGAGTGTTGGCCACCAGGAAGGTGTTGTCCTCGCAGATGACCCTGTCGGCACCCGCTTGGGCGACATACTGGTTGTTGGTGATGATGATCTGCGAAGAAGAAGAGCAGTTGTTCGAGCCCGTGCCGTTGACCGTCCAAGAGAAGGTGTTGGCGCCCGTGTTCAGACCCGTGACGAAGGTGTTGAAGCTGGTCAAGTTGTCGATGACGCCCGCGCTGCTGACCACCGTCCAATAGCCCACGTTCGAGCCTGGGTCGTTGGCCGAAAGCGAAGCCCCGGTCCCGCAAACCTCGCGGTTCACCCCAGCGCTGGCCTCGACGCGGTTGTTCAGGATGACGATGGTGTCGGCGCTGAAGCACTCGCCTTGCGATATCCTCCAGACGAAGGTGTTCACGTTAGGGCCGATGTCGTAAACCTCGGTGTAGTACGAGAGCGGGTTGTCAAAGGTGCCGCTGCCTCCAGCAACCGACCACTGGCCGATGCCGTACTGCGGCGGGTTGCCGGTCACGGTGGTGAAGTCCACGCAGATGATCTGGTTCTGCTCGACCAAGGCCTGGCTGGGCTGGTTGTTGGTGATGACCACCAGGTCGTTGTCGGAACACTGGCCCTTGGTGATGGTCCAGCGCAAGGTGTTGGCACCGTTGCCCAGGTTGGTCACCGAGGTGTTGTTCGAGTTGGCGTTGGCGAAGGTCGCCGAACCGCCAGCCACCTGCCAGAAGCCCGTGGCCCCGAAGGTCGGCGAGTTGGCGGTCAGGATGGACGTGACGCCGCAGACGGCCCGGTCTGGGCCAGCGTCGGCCAATACAGCGCCATTGAACACCACCATCGTGTCAACCGAGCTGCAATTGCCTTCCGTAATCGTCCAGGTGAGGGTGTTGTTGCCAACGCCCAGGTTGGTAACCGTAGTGCTGAACGACGTCGGGTTGGTCACGATGCCCGAGCCACTCTCGATGGCCCAGACGCCAGTGCCGATCAACGGCGTGTTGGCGACCAAGGTGGCCACGTTCCCGCAGACGTCCTGGCGGTCGGTGCCCACGACCGCCTCGGTGGGCAGTTCGTTGGTGATGGTCGTGGTCGCGCTGTTGACGCATCCGTTGCGGGTAACCGTCCAGCGCACCGTGGTAGAGCCGTTGCCCAGGTTGCGGATGGTCGTGTTGTTCTGCGTCGGGTTGTCAATCATCCCGAAACCACCCTCGACCGTCCAGAGGCCTGTGCCGCCGAGGCCTGGGGCGCTGCCGTAGAGCACCGCGTTGTCGGCGCAGACGGCGTAAGGCAGGTTGGCGGAAACGGCCACGAAGTTGTTGGTGACGACCACCTCGTCGAAGCTGGAGCAGATGCCGTTGGAAATCGTCCAGCGGAAGGTGTTGTTGCCCAGGCCGAGGCTCGACACCGCGGTGTTGAAGCCCGATGGGTTGGCCAAGATGCCCGAGCCGCTCTCCAGCGTCCAGCGTCCGTTGCCTTGGATGGGCGCGTTGGCCGTCAAGGTCGTGAAGTTGGTGCACACGGGGTAGTCCGGAGCGGCCAGCGCCATGGTGGGCAGGTTGTTGATGATCTGCACGTCAGCCGAGGACGAGCAGCCTTTCTCCGTCACCGTCCAGCGCAAGGTCGTTGAGCCGGGGGCCAGGTTGGTCACCGTCGTGGCGAAGGCCGACGCGTTGGTGATGACACCAAAGCCACCCTCGACGCTCCAGACACCGTCGCCCAAGCCAGGATCGTTGCCCTGGATGGTCGCGAAGTTCTGGCAAAGCTCCTTGTCAGGCTCGACCGTGGCGATGACCGAGTTGTTGATAACCGAGACCTCGTCGAAGGCAGAGCAGCCGCCACCCGTGACCGTCCAGCGGAAGGTGTTGGTTCCCAGGCCAAGGTTCGCGACGTTCGTGAAGTAGCTCGTCGGCGTGGCGATGACGCCAGAGCCGCTGATCTTGTTCCAGACACCGGTCGAGCCAAGGTCGAACAGCTCGTTGCCCTCCAGTATCGTGCTGCTTTCGCAGAGCACCTGGTCGAGACCGGCGTTGGCCTCGGGCAGGTTGTTCGCGATGATGACATCGTCGAAGGCCACGCAACCGGCGCGGGTGACGGTCCAGCGGAAGGTGTTGAAGCCACTGGCCAGACCTTTGACCACGGTGTTGGGCACCGAGTTGCTGACAAACGAGCCAGAACCGCTCACCACCGTCCAGATTCCGTTTCCGCTGCTGCCAGGGTCGCTACCGTTGAGCGTGGTGGACGTGTCGCAGACTGCCTTGTCAACACCCGCCGATACCCTGATCGAGTTGTTGGTGATGACCACCTCATCGGTCGCCGTGCAGCCATTCCGGCTGACGGTCCACCGCAGGGTGTTCGCTCCCGTGCCAAGGTTGGAGACCGTCGTGTAGAAAGTGGTAGTGTTGGAAATGGCACCAGCGCCACTGACCAAGGTCCACAAGCCCGTTCCGGTTCCGGGGTTCGAGCCGGCGAGGTTGTATGTGTCCGTGCAGATGGACTGGTCAGCGCCAGCGCTGGCAGTCAGAGAGTTGTTGGTAACCTTCACGTCATCGAAAGCCGTGCAGCCGTTCTCCATCACCGTCCAGCGGAAGGTGCTGGCACCGCCACCCAAGCCAGCCACAGGCGTGTTGAACTGGGTGGGGTTGGAGATGCTGCCCGTGCCCGTAACCAAGCTCCACTGGCCCGTTCCCGGGAATGGGTTGTTGCCAGACAGCTCCGTGAAGTTGGTGCAGAGCGACTGGTCGAGACCCGCGTCAACGTCAACCGTGTTGTTGACAATGTTGACGTCGTCATTGTCAGAGCAGCCTCCTTGGCCCATGATGGTCCAGCGCAGCGTCACGACTCCTTCGGAAAGGTTGGAAATCGACGTGTTGAAGAGGCTAGGAACGGTGATGCCGGCCGAGCCGCTGACCACTGACCACTGGCCACTGTTTGCGCCAGGGTCGTTGCCCTCGAGGATGGTGAAGTTGCGGCACAGGGTCTGGTCGAAGCCGGCCACCGCGTCAACCGAGTAGTTCACGATGGCGACCTGGTCGGCAGCCGTGCAGTTGTTCCAAGAAACCGTCCACTGGAAGATGTTCTCGCCAACGTTCAGGTTCGAGACCGGAGAATTGAACAGGTTCGAAACCGTGATCGTGCCGCCGCCGCTAAGCAGGCTCCAGACACCGCTTCCACCCGTCATGGGCTGCTGTCCGGCGAGGGTCACGGTTCCATCGCAAGTGCTCTGGTCGAGGCCCGCGCCAATGGTGAACGAGTTGTTGGTGATGACCAAGTTGTCGCTCGTGCTGCAATTGTTGCCCAAGTCCTTGATGGTCCAACGGAAGGTGTTCGACCCAAAGGCCAGGTTGGACACCGTCGTGGTGTTCGAGAACGGATCGGCAATCGAGCCGCCGCCTGAAACCAGCTTCCACTCGCCCACACCGATGGTCGGGTTGTTGGCGATGATGGTGGTCGCGTTGGTGCAGATGGCGTTGTCCGGACCAGTCGTCGCCTGTGAAGGCAGGCCATTGGTGATGATCACGTCGTCGGAGACCGTGCAACCATTCTCAACGACAGTCCACCTCAACTGGTTGGCACCGGAGCCGAGGTTGTTGACAACCGTGTTGTTCAGGTTCACGTTCGCGAAGCTCGCTTGGCCAGAGCCGACGGTCCATGTTCCGATGCCGCCACCCGTGGGCGCGCCAGCGGTGAGTTGGGTCGTCGTTCCGCAAACCACCTCGTCGATGCCCGCGTCCACCAAGAACGAGTTGTTGGTGACCTTGACCTCGTCGAAGAAGTTGCAACCGTTGGTCGAGATGGTCCAGCGGAAGGTGCTGGTACCGTTGCTCAGGTTGGTGACCACCGTGTTGAAGTTGGTCGGGCTGGCAACGATGCCAGCGCCGCTTTCCACTGACCAGCGGCCGGCGCCAAGTCCGGGGTTGTTGCCCAAGAGCGTCGTGGTGTTCGAGCAGAGGACCTGGTCGAGGCCAGCGTCGGCGTCGTACTCGTTGTTGGTGATGATCACGTCGTCGAAGCCCGTGCAACTGTTGTCGGAGATGGTCCACCGGAACGTGTTCGCTCCATAGCCCAGGCTGGTGACAGGAGAGTTGTACTGGGTCGGGTTGGCAATCACGCCCAATCCCGTCTCGCGCGTCCAGACGCCACTGCCCGTGCCCGGCTGGTTGCCTGCCAGGCGAGTCGAGTCGATGCAGATGTTCTGGTCCAGACCAGAACTCACGAAAACCGTGTTGTTCACGACTTGGACATCGTCAGAGTCCGAGCAGCCGTTCTCGCTGATGGTCCAGCGGAAAGAGTTCGGGCCAGGGCCGAGGTTGATGACCTGCGAGTTGAAGTTGGTCGGGTCCACGATGGTGGCCGTGCCGCTCAGGAGAGTCCACAAACCTGATCCGATGGTCGGGTCATTGGCCAGCAGCGGGTCGTTGCCCGTGATGGTCGAGACGTCGGTGCAGACGATGCGGTCCGAACCAGCGTTCGAGTATATCGCGTAGTTGGTCAGGTTGACGTCATCGGAGAAGGTGCAGGCATTGTCCGTGATGGTCCAGCGCAAGGTCGTAACGCCATAGCTCAGGGCCGCGACCGTCGTGTTGAACAGAGAAGGCGAAGTGATGGTGGCACCACCGCTGATGTAGGTCCAGTTGCCAACGCCCGAGGCGGTGGGTTGCGAACCGCTCATGATGGTGTTGTCCACGCAGAGCGTCTGGTCAATGCCAGCGTTGACACTGAAGGCATTGTTGGTGACCTGCACCTCGTCAGAAGAGCTGCAGACCCCTTGCGAAATCGTCCAGCGGAAGGTGTTGATGCCCGGGTTCAAGCCTGACACGGCGGTGCTGTAGGACTGGTCGTTGGCAAAGTTGCCCGAGCCGCTGACCACGGTCCACTTGCCCGTGCCGATGATGGGGGCGTTGGCCACCAGGGTCGTGTTGGCAGCGCAAACCGGAGCGTCCACGCCAGCGTTGGCGATGGTGGGCAGACCGTTGGTGATGACCACGTCGTCGGAGTTGCTACATCCGCTGTCCGTGATCGTCCAAGTCAAGGTCGTGGCGCCGTTGCCAAGGTTGGTCACCTGGGTGTTGTACTGGGCCGGCGTTACGATGACGGCCGTCGGGGCCCCACCGCTGCGCGTCCAGACGCCAGCTCCTGTCGAGCTGGGAACGTTGCCAGAGAGCGTGGTCTGGTTCGAGCAGATCTCCTGGTTGAGGCCCGCGTTGACAGAGACCGAGTTGTTGCTGATGATCACGTCGTCCGAAATCGTGCAGATGCCGTCGCGAACCGTCCAGCGGAAGGTGTTCGCGCCAAAGCCTAGGTCTGTCACGCCCGAGTTGTAAAGCGTCGGATTCACAACGTTGCCGAATCCACCGACCGAAGTCCAGGTGCCGCGGGCGCTGCCTTGCGGGTTGTTGCCAGCCAAGAAGGTGGTCGTGCCGCAAATCAGTTGGTCGCCGCTTGCCGAAGACGTTACAGCCGTGTTCGTCACCTCGACGTCATCGAAGGCCACGCAAGAGCCGATGGTTACCGTCCAGCGGAACGTGTTGGTTCCATAACCCAGATCCGCCACCGTCGAGTTGAACAAGGTCGGCGAAGTGACCACGCCCGAGCCACCCACCGGCGCCCAGATACCCGTCGCAGGCGAGGGGTTGACCGCCGCCAAGGTGGTAGAGTTCTGGCAAACAGCCTGGTTGGTGCCCGCGTCGGCGCTCACGTTGATGTTGAAGATGATCACGTCATCCGTCTTGCTGCACCCTCCCTCGGTTACCGTCCAGCGGAAGGTGTTCGAGCCCGGGGCAAGGTTGGAGACCGTGGAGTTGTAGAGCGACGGCGTCGTGATGCTGGCCGTGCCGCCCACGCGCGACCACTCGCCGCGACCGACACCAGCGCCCAGGGCGGGGTTGTTGCCGCTCAGCGTGGCCGTCGTTCCGCAAACCGTCTGGTCAGGTCCAGCCGTGGCCACGACCTCGTTGTTGGTCACGACCACGTCGTCGCTGAAAGTGCAGCCGTTGCGCGTAACGGTCCACGAGAACTTGTTCTCACCAGAGCCCATGTTCCCAACAGTGGTGTTGAACGACGTAACGTTCGAGATGACACCGGTTCCGCCTTCCACCGTCCAGAAACCAGTCCCCGCGCCTGGGTTGTCGCCCGTCAGGCTGGCCGTGTTCTGGCAGACAACCTGGTCAGCACCCGCGTAAACGGTGAAGGCCCTGTTGTTCACGATGACGTTGTCGAAAGAAGAGCAGCCGTTGTTGGTGATGGTCCAGCGGAACGTGTTCGCGCCAGATGCTAGGTTGGCCACTTGCGTGTTGTACTGGTTCGGAGTGGCGATCGTGCCGAAGCCACCTTGCAGCGACCAGGTTCCGACGCCAATCACCGGGTTGTTGGCCGACAGCGTGGCTGTGTTCACACAGACGTCGAAGTCGCTGCCTGCGTTGGCGACAGTCGGGCTGTCGTTGCGGACGATGACCAGGTCGCTGTCCGTGCAGCCGTTCGCGTTGACCGTCCAGCGGAAGGTGTTGATGCCGTTGCTCAGGCCCGTCACTCCCGTGTTGAACAGGTTCGGATTGGCGAACACGCCCGAGCCGTTGGCCACGGTCCAAGTACCCACGCCGGGAGTCGCATCGACAGCGGCCAGTGAAGAGTTGCTCCTGCAGATGACCTGGTCGAGACCAGCGTCGGCGTTCACCGAGTTGTTCGTGATGACGATGTCGTCGAACGACACGCATGCGTTGTTCGTGATGGTCCAGCGCAAGGTGTTCGTGCCGGGGCCGAGGTTGACGGCCGTGGTGTTCTCCTGCGCAGGGTTGGTGATGCTGCCAGAACCGCTTTCGATGGTCCAGAGGCCCGTGCCAATCACCGCCACGTTGGCGCTGATGTTCGTCGCGCTGTTGCAGATGGTCTGCGTGGCCAATGCGATGTCCGCCGTGGTCGGCAGGTCATTGGTGATGATCACGTCAGCCGAAGCGGTGCAGCCATTCTTGGTCATGGTCCAGCGGAAGGTGTTCGTGCCTGCGCTCAGACCCGTGACGTCCGTGTTGTAGAGCGTCGGGAAGGTCGGGACACCCGAACCGACGACCGTCGTCCAGAAGCCCGTGCCCGGAGTCGGGTTCGCGCCCGAGAGCACGGTCGTCGTCTCGCATACAGATTGCGGCAAGCCAGCGTTGGCCACGAACGAGTTGTTCGTGACGATGACATCGTCATTGGCCGAGCAGCCATTGGCGGCCACCGTCCAGCGGAAGGTGTTCGGACCGGCTGACAAACCATTGACCTGCGTGTTGTACAGGTTGGCGTTCACGAAGCTGCCAGTGCCACCCTGCACGGTCCACGTTCCACCAGCGGAGCCGGGGTTGTTGGCCTCGAGGTTGGTGCTGCTGCCACAAACCGACTGGGCATTGCCAGCATCGGCGGAAACCGTGTTGTTCGTGATGGTAACATCATCGAAATCAGAGCAACCGTTTTGCGTGATTGTCCAGCGGAACGTGTTCGTGCCCGGAGCCAGGCTTTGGACGACCGTGTTGAAGGACGTCGGGGACACGATTGTTCCGCCACCGCCCACCGGCGTCCAGGTACCCGTGCCAGGAGCGGGATTCACCGCCGCGAGGTTCGTCGAGTTCGCGCAAACGGCCCTGTCAACCCCAGCATCGGCGAACACCGAGTTGTTGGTGATCACAACCACTGCCGAAGCGCTGCAAGCACCTTCGGTAACCGTCCAGCGGAAAGTGTTAGCTCCCACGGCCAGACCGTTGACGATGGTGTTGTAAACAGAGGCGTTCGCGAACGCGCCAGCACCACCATCCACGCTCCAGGCACCAACACCCGAGTTGGGGTTGTTGCCAGCCAGGTTGGCCGTGATGCCACAGACGTTTTGCGGTGAACCCGCGTTGGCCGTCACCGCGTTGTTCTTCACGGTAACCTCATCCGAGGCCACGCACCCGTCCTTGGTAACCGTCCAGCGGAAAGTGCTGTTGCCCAGACCCAGGCTGGTCACGGTGCTGCCATAGAAGGTGGGCTGCGTAACCGTTCCCGAGCCGCCGACGACCGTCCAGACGCCCGTGCCGGGAACCGGATCGAGACCCGACAGCGTGACAGAGTTGGCGCAAACCGACACATCGGCGCCAGCGTTCACCGTGAACGAGCGGTTGTTGATGGTCAAGTCGGCCGAAGAGGAGCAGCCGTTGTTCATTACAGTCCAACGGAAGGTGTTCGCTCCTACCGCGAGGCTGCTGACCGTGGTCGTGAAAGCGGTGGGAGAGGCGATGTTGCCAGAGCCGCCCTCTACCGTCCACAGGCCGGTGCCAATCAGCGGCTCGACCGCCGACAGGTTGGCATTGTTGACGCAAATGTCCTGGTCGGCCCCGACGCTCGCGTTTGAAGGCAAGTTGTTGGTGATGTTGACCTCGTCGAAGGCGGAGCAGCCGTTGGCCGTTACCGTCCAGCGAAGGACGTTCAGACCAGCGTCCAGGCCCGATACCGTGGTGTTGAAGAGGCTCGGAGTGGCGATGGATCCGTTGCCCGATGCGAATGTCCACTGCCCAGAGGCGGGCGTCGCATCGACAGCCGAGAGCATCGTGCCGTTCGCGCAAATGGCCTGGTCAAGACCCGCCAGAGCGGAAACCTGGTTGTTGGTGATGACCATGACGTCGCTGGAGGTGCAACCGTTGTTGGTGATCGTCCAGCGGAAGGTGTTGCTACCCGCGCCCAAGTTGTTGACCTGGCTGTTGAAGAGGTTCAGGTTAACGATGGTGCCCGAACCGCCTTGAAGCGACCAGGTGCCCACGCCGACCGTCGGGTTGTTGGCCGACAAGGTGGTCGTGTTCTGGCACACGATCTTATCGGCGCCAGCCACTGCCGTGCTCGGCAGGTCGTTCACGATTGTCACGTCATCAAAGGCCGAGCAACCATCGCGGCTGACCTCCCAACGGAAGGTGTTCGTTCCCCGCTGCAAGTTCGACACGGCAGAGGTGTTCAAGGCATTGTTCGCGATAACACCGGTACCGACGATGGTAATCCAGTTGCCTACGCCCGTTCCCGCCGCCTCTGCGTCGAGGACAGAAGACGCAGCGCAGATGTTCTGATTGAGACCAGCGCTGACCGTGAACGAGTTGTTCGTTACCACCACGTCGTCAGAGCTGCTGCAACCGTTGCGCGTGACCGTCCAGCGGAAGGTGTTCGGCCCGACACCGAGGTTGGAGACGCCCGAATTGTAGAGGCTCGGGGTCGCGATGCTGGCCATGCCGCCAACGGCTACCCACGTTCCATTGCCAGCACCCGGGGCGTCGCCTGACAGCGAGGCGGTGCTGCCGCACACAGCCTGGTTAGAACCCGCGTTGATGGTGAACGAGTTGTTGGAGATGATCACGTCATCGGAATCGGAACAGCCGTTGAACGTGATGGTCCAGCTAAAGGCATTGGCGCCAGAACCAAGACCCGTCACGCCACTGTTGTAAAGCGTCGGGTTGGTGAAACTGCCCGAGCCGCTCGTAACCGTCCACAGACCGGTGCCAGAAGTCGGCTGGACCGCGGCCAAATTCGTGCTGCTCGCGCAGATGGCTTGGCCCAGTCCCGCGTCAGCGGTCACGGCGTTGTTGGTCACCACAACGTCATCGGCGCCGACGCAACCATTGTCCGTGATGGTCCAGCGGAAGGTGTTGCCACCCGCGCCAAGGTTGGACACGGTCGCGTTCGGTGAGTTCGGATTGGTGATGTTGGCGCTGCCGCCTACCGCTGTCCAGACACCTGTTCCCGAAGCCGGGGTGTTGCCGTCCAGAGTAGCATTCGGAGTGCAGACCGCGATGTCGATGCCAGCCTGGGCGATGACCTGGTTGTTCAGGATCACCACGTCGTCAGAATCCTCGCAGCCACTCATGTTCACCGTCCAACGGAGAATGTTCGAGCCGATGCCCAGATTCGTAACCTGGGTGTCGAAACGCGTGTTGTCAACGATGGTGCCAGTGCCGCCAACCACCGTCCAGACACCCGTGCCTGGCAGCGGGCTTGAACCAGCCAAAGTCGCGCTGGAGACGCAGACCGCCTGGTCGAAGCCAGCCTTGGCCTCGAACGCGTTGTTGGTAACCAGCACGTCGTCCTGCGAGGTGCAGGCGTTGTTCGTGATGGTCCAGCGGAAGGTGTTCGCGCCTGAACTCAGCGCGGTGACGGCAGAGTTGAACAACGCGGGGCTGCCTACTGTGCTCGTTCCGCCGACGACTGTCCACGCGCCCACGCCGATGGTCGGGATGTTGCCTGCCAGGTTGGTCGCGCTTCCGCAGACCGCGAAATCGGCGCCAGCGTTGGCTTGGCTGGGAGAATCGTTGGTGACGACCACGTTGTCAGATGCCGTGCATCCGTTGGCGCTCACCGTCCAACTGAACTCGTTCGGGCCTGCTACCAGGCCAGTCACCGCGGAGTTGAAGGCCCCCGCGTTCGTTACCGTGCCTGTGCCAACCTCAACGGCCCAGACACCCGACATCGGAGAAGGATCGACTGCGCCCAGGGTAGCGGTGGTTGAGCAGACGGACTGGTTAGAACCAGCGTTCGCTGAAACCGTGTTGTTGTTGATGACAACCAAATCAGAAGATGTGCAACCATTGTTCGCGATGGTCCAGCGCAAAGTGCTTGAGCCAGCTCCGAGAGCCGTCACCGTGCTGTTGAACTGGTTGGCGTTGGTGATGGTGCCCGCGCCACTTACCAACGACCAGCTACCGTTGCCGATAAGCGGCTGGTTGCCAGCGAGGATGGCGCTGTTGGAACACACGCTTTGATCCGTGCCCGCGGAGGCGGCTGTCGGAAGGTTGTTCGTCACTACGACCACGTCGCTGGCCGTGCAGCCATTGCGAGTCATCGTCCAGCGGAACTGGTTGGAACCCTGGTCAAGACCCGTTACGGCAGAGTTGAACAGGGTCGGGGTGGTCACCGTGGCCGCTCCCAGGACGACGCTCCAAACCCCGGTGCCCGGAGTCGGGTCAACGCCTGACAAGACAGACGTGGTGGCGCACAAGGTCTGGTCAACACCCGCATTGGCAGTGAAGCTGTTGTTGGTGATGACAACGTCATCATCAGAGCTGCATCCATTGTTGGTGATGGTCCACTTGAAGGCGTTGATGCCTGCGCTCAGGCCAGAAACGGTAGAGTTGAACAAGGCAGGACTGCCAATCGTGCCCAGGCCGCTGACCACTGACCACGCGCCCGTGCCAAACGAGGCCGGGTTGCCTGAAAGCGTCGCGCTGTTCGTGCAGACCGCGAAGTCAGAACCAGCGTCCGCGGTGGTCGGAAGGTCATTGGTGATGGTAACGTCAGCGAAAGAGGAGCAGCCGTTCCGCGTGATTGTCCAGCGGAAGATGTTCGCCCCTGGGTTCAAGCCAGCGACAGCCGTGTTGAACAAGGTCGGGGTCGTGATGGAGGCCGAGCCAACCACGTTCGTCCACAAGCCCGTGCCCGGAGTGGGGTTCTGGCCCGCCAAGACAACGCCGTTCGCGCACACGACCCTGTTGAGGCCCGCGCTGGCGACAAAGCTGTTGTTGGTCACGATGACATCATCCGTCAGGCTGCACGCGCTGTTGGTCACCGTCCAACGGAAGGTGTTCGGGCCGGAGTTCAGAGACGAAACCGAGGTGTTGAACAAGGTAGGCGTAGCGAGCACCGCTGAACCGCTCACCACTGACCACTGGCCTTGGCCGATGATCGGCGTGGTGGCGAACAATGAGGCGCTGCTGCTGCAAACCTGAAGGTCGGCACCCGCATTCGGAGAGCTCGGCAGGTTATTCACGATGGTGATCTGGTCGAACTCGGTGCAACCGTTCTGGACGACCGTCCAGCGGAAGGTGTTCACACCACGGTCAAGGTTGCTGACCGAGGAAGCGAAGTTGGTCGAGTTGGTCACCAAGGCGCCACCAATCAAGGTCGTCCAGGTTCCAACGCCAGGCGTAGGATCGACAGCCGACATCACGCTGCTGGCGGAGCAGACCGTCTGGTCAGCACCTGCGTTGGCCGTGAAGTCGTTGTTCACGATGGTAACGTCATCGCTCGAACTGCAAGCGTTGTTGGTCAAAGTCCAGACGAAGATGTTCGCCCCTGAGCTCAAATTCGAGACGGCGGAGTTGAAGAGCGTAAGGTTGTTGACGGTGGCCGAACCACTTGAAATCGTCCACAAGCCCGTGCCCACAACCGGCTGGTTGCCCGTCAGCGTGGCGGCGTTCACACAAATCGACTGGTCGCCACCCGCGTTGGCCGTGGTGGGCAAATCGTTGACGACGGTTACATCGTCGAATTTGGTGCAGCCATTCTGGGACACCGTCCAGCGGAAGGTGTTCACCCCTGCGCTGAGGTTCGACACGGAAGTGTTGTTCAGCGTAGTGTTGGCGAGCGACGAGGCACCAATCAAGCGCGTCCAGGTACCGATGCCTGCCGTGGGTGCGACAGCGGCCAAGGTCGTGCCCGTGGCGCAAAGCGTCTGGTCAGGACCAGCGCTGGCCGTGAAAGTGTTGTTGGTGATGACCAATTCGTCGCTCGACACGCAACCGTTGTTGGTGATGGTCCACTCGAAGGTGTTGATGCCCGAACTGAGGTTCGTCACCGTGGTGTTGAAGTTGTTCGGGTTGGTGATGGTCGCGAAACCAGAGGTGCGCACCCACAAGCCTGAGCCCACGACAGGGGCATTGCCAATCAAGGTGGCGTTGTTCACGCACACGCTCTGGTCAGAGCCCGCGGAGGCGGCCGTCGGAAGGTCGTTGACGATGCTCACGTCATCGAAGCTCGTGCAACCGTTGATGGTCATGGTCCAGCGGAAGTTGTTGAGCCCCCTGACCAAGCCAGAAACGTGAGAATTGAAGGCAGTCGGGGCCGCAACCACGGCGGAGCCTACCAGGGTCGTCCAAGTGCCTGTGCCCGGGGTCGGATCGGCAGCAGAGAAGGTGGCCGTCGTGGCACAGACCGTCTGGTCAACACCCGCGTTGGCCGTGAAGGCGTTGTTCGTGACCGTAACGTTGTCCTCAGACGTACAGCTATTGTTGGTAACCGTCCATTTGAAGATGTTCAGGCCGGAGCTGAGGCCCGTAACGGTCGAGTTGAACAGCGTGGCCGAAGCTAGGCTTCCGGTTCCGCTGACCACTGTCCACTGGCCAGTGCCCTTGGTCGGGGCCGTCGCCCCCAAGGTCGCCGCCGTCAGGCAGACGTCCTGGTCCGCGCCAGCATTCGACGCGCTGGGCAAATCGTTGACGATGGTAACCTCGTCGAACTCCGTGCAACCGTTCTGGGTCATGGTCCAGCGGTAGATGTTGGCCCCTGCAAGCAAGCCACTGGCAGAGGTGTTGTAGAGCGCGGGATTCGCGATCGAGGTTGAGCCCAAGACCGTGGTCCAAGTGCCGGTGCCAGGAACTGGGTCAGCGGCTGCGAAGGTAGCTGTGGTGCCACAGACCACCTGGTCAACACCCGCGTTGGCAACGAATGAGTTGTTCGTGATCGTAACGTCGTCGCTCAATACGCAGCCATTGTTGCTTATCGTCCAGCGGAAGGTGTTCGGGCCAGAGGTCAAGCCGGTTACGCCAGTGCTGAACACGCCGGGGCTCGTTATGCTGGCTCCGCCGCTGATTACGGTCCAAAGACCAGTGCCAACGTTAGGCTCGTTGCCGGTAACCGTCGCGGAAAGCGTGCAAACAGCATAATCGGTGCCCGCGTCTGGCGTGGTGGGCAAGTTGTTGGTGATGCTCACCTCGTCGAACTCGGTGCAACCATTCCGCTCGATGGTCCAGCGGAACACGTTGACGCCTTGGCCCAGGTTGCTCACCGTGGTGTTGAAGAGGTTGATGTCCGCGAAAGTGGCAGAACCAACCGGAGTGCTCCAGGTTCCCGTTCCGGTGCCAGGGTTGGCCCCCGTCAAGGTGGCCGTGGTCGAACACAGCACCTGGTCGATGCCAGCGCTCGCCGTGAAGGCGTTGTTCGTGATCACCACCTCGTCCTCGAGGGAGCAGGCATTGTTGGTGATGGCCCACTTGAAGCGGTTCGTGCCAGCGGAGAGGCTCGTAACCGTCGTAACGTTGCTCGTCGCGTTGGTTATCGTGCCCAACCCAGCAGTGCGCACCCATAGGCCAGAGCCTACCGACGGCGCGTTGCCCGCCAAGGTAACCGAATTCACACAAACGGACCGGTCAGCTCCCGCGTTGGGAACGGTCGGCAAGTCGTTCACGATAGTAACCTCGTCGAACTCCGTGCAAGCATTCTGCACGACAGTCCAACGATAGCGGTTCGTGCCTTGGAACAAGTTCGAGACCGTCGCGGTCGCGTTGTTCGTGTTCGAGATTGTGTTGGAGCCCACTACCGTGGACCAGGTTCCCACACCCGAAACATGGACACTCGCCGCGAAGGTGGTGGTGCTGGCGCAAATGGTCTGGTCTGCACCCGCATCGACAACGAAGTCGTTGTTCACGATCTCAACCTCATCCTCGCTCACGCAAGCATGGTTGGTGATGACCCACTTGAACACGTTGCTGCCAGCAGACAAGGAGGTAACCGTGGTGTTGAAAAGCGTCGGGGTCGTGATGGTTCCCAGACCGCTGATGCGCACCCACTGGCCACCGCCGATGGTCGCGTTGTTGCCCGCCAAGGTGGCGCTGTTCACGCATACGGCCTGGTCGGGCCCTGCGCTTGACGGCGTAGGCAAGTTGTTGGTGATGTTCACCTCATCGAAGGCGGTGCAACCATTGCGGGTCACCGTCCAACGGAAGGTGTTTGTGCCTGCGTTCAGGGCCGATACGGCCGAGTTGAAAAGGCCTGAGTTCGAGATGATCCCCGTCCCGACAGGAATAGACCATGTCCCAACGCCGACACCGGGGTTGTCACCGGCGAGCGTGGTGCCGCTGGCGCAAATCGTCTGGTCCACCCCGGCGCTGACCGTGAACTGGCTGTTCGTTACCACAACGTCGTCGCTGGTTGAGCAAGCGTTCTTGGCAATCGTCCAGCGGAAGGTGTTGATTCCCGAGCTCAGGTTGGTAACACCGCTGTTGAAGTCCGTGGCGGTCGTGATCAAGCCCAAGCCTGTAACCCTGGTCCACTGGCCGGCGCCAATGGCGGCCGAGTTGCCAGCCAAGGTCGTCGTCGTGCCACAGACGTTCTGGTCAGGGCCAGCGTTGGCCACGGTCGGCGAATCGTTCGTGATGACCACGTCATCCGAGAAGGTGCAACCGCTCTGGCTGACCGTCCAGCGATAGACGTTCGTGCCTGCGCTCACGCCGTTGACCGTCGCCGAGCTGTTGTTCTGGTTCGAGAACACACCCGTTCCCACGCCCACCGTCCAGGTGCCACCCGCAGGAGTGGCGGACAATGCCGCCGTGGTGGTGCAGATGCTCTGGCTTACACCAGCATCTACCACGAACTGGTTGTTCGTGACGACCACTTCGTCAGATGAAGAGCAACCATTCTTGGTGATGGTCCAACGGAAGGTGTTCGGCCCGGAGTTCAGGCCCGTAACCGTCGTGTTGAAGAGCAAAGCCTGGGAGATGGTCGCCAAACTGCTGACAACCGACCAGTTGCCCGTGCCAATCGTGGCAGGGGTAGCAGACAGGGTGGCGCTGTTTTGGCAAACGTTCTGGTCGCCACCAGCCGCGGCAGTGGTCGGCGTATCGTTGACCACGACAACGTCGTCGAACTCCGTGCAACCATTCTGAAGCACCGTCCAGCGGAAGATGTTCGTGCCTGCGCCGATGCCCGTGACGTTGCTGTTGAACAGCGCCGCGTTGGAGATGTTGGCCACGCCCACAACCACAGACCAAGTCCCAGCGCCCGAAGTCGGGTTCGTAGCGGACAAGGCCGTGAAGTTCTGGCAGAGCGTCTGGTCTGTGCCAGCGTTCGCCGTGAACGCGTTGTTGACAACAGCAACATCGTCGCTCCTGCTGCAACCGTTGTTCGTGATGGTCCAGCGGAAAGTGTTCGTGCCAGAACTCAGGGTGCTGACCGTCGTGTTGAACTTGGTCGGGTCGTTGACCGTGCCAAGCCCTGTGACCCGAGACCATACGCCCGAGCCGATTGATGGGTCGTTGCCAGCCAAAATCGTGTTGCTGACACACAAAGTCTGGTCAGACCCCGCGTTGGGAGTCGTGGGCAAGTTGTTCTCTACAGCAACCTCGTCCGACGCGGTGCAACCGTTTTTGGTAACCGTCCAGCGGAAGATGTTCGTGCCTTGGCTCAAGTTCACAACTTGGGTCGTGTTCAAGCCGCCGCTGACGAACGAGCCAGAACCGAGCACGGTGCTCCAGACACCCGTTCCGGGCGTCGGGTCCGCACCCGCCAGGGTGGTGTTGTCAGCACATACATTCTGGTCAGAACCAGCGCTGATGGTGAAGGTGTTGTTCAGGACGGTGATGTCGTCCTGCGAAGAGCAACCGTTGTTCGTGATGGTCCAGCGGAACGTGTTGGTGCCCGCGCTCAGGCCCGTGACGGTGGTGTTGAAATCGCCAGGGGTAACGACGCTGCCAGCGCCGCTGATCCGCGTCCAAACTCCCGTGCCAATGGCCGCCAGGTTGCCCGCGAGGGCAGTCGAGGTGCCGCATACGTTCTGGTCAACGCCCGCATCCGCAGCGGTGGGAGCGTTGTTGAGCAAGGTTACATCATCCTCGTCAACGCAGCCGTTTCGCGTAACTTCCCAGCGAAGGATGTTCGTCCCCGCGTCCAAGCCAGCCACTGCCGTGTTGAACAAAGTAGCGTTGGTGAAGGTGGCAGCTCCTGCTATCACACTCCAAATGCCTGAACCACCGAGTCCCGGAGCGGTAGCCGAAAGCGTGGTGCCGTCCACACACAAGGTCTGGTCGATGCCAGCATTGGTGGTGAAAGAGTTGTTCCTGACGACCACGTCCGAGCTAGAAGAGCATCCGTTGTTGGTGATGGTCCAACGGAAGCGGTTGGTTCCTGAACTCAGGTTCACAACCGTAGAGTTGAACAAGCCAGGGAAGCTGACCGTGCCCAGGCCGCTGACAACAGACCAAGACCCCACACCAACGGAAGGCTCATTGGCCGCCAAGGTGGAAGTGGTAGCGCAAACGTCCTGGTTAGCACCAGCTATCGCAGTGGTCGGCAGGTTGTTCGTTATCGTAACCTCGTCAGAAGAAACACATCCGTTACGGTTCACCGTCCAGCGATACACGTTCGCACCTTGGTTCAAGTTGCTCACCAGCGTGGTGTTCATGGCAGGTATGGCGATGCTGTTCGAGCCAACGATGGTCGTCCAAACACCGGTTCCCGGAGCTGGGTCACCACCAGCCAAGTTCGTGCTGCTCGCGCATATTGTCTGGTCAACACCCGCGTTCGCGTTGAACGAGTTGTTGGTAACCGTAACATCATCCTGAGACACACAACCATTGTTCGTGATAGTCCACAAGAACGTGTTCGTGCCCGTGCTCAGGTTCGTAATTGTCGAGTTGTACTGGGTCGAGTTGCTGACCATGCCCAAGCCGCTGACCGTGGTCCACAAGCCAGAGCCTATGGCAGGATTGTTTGCAGACAAGGTAGCCGTGGTGCCGCAAGTCGATTGGTCCAAACCGGCAGCCGCCACAGAAGGCAGGTTGTTCGTAACGTTCACCTCATCAAAGACCGTGCAGCCAGTACGGGTCACCGTCCAGCGGAACACGTTGGTGCCCGAGTTGAGGCCCGTCACGGCCGTGTTGAACAGCGCCGGATTCGCAAGCGTGGCCGAACCTACTGGAATCGTCCAGACTCCAGTTCCTGAAAGCGGATCAGTGCCATCGAGAGAACTGTTGGCCGCGCAAAGAACCTGGTCACCACCCGCGTTGACCGTGAAGGAGTTGTTCGTCACGACCAGTTCATCCGATGAAGAACATCCACTATTGGTGATTGTCCAGCGGAAGCGGTTCACTCCAGCGCTCAGGCCTGAAACGCTCGTGCTGAAGTTCATCGGAGAGGTGATCGTGCCCAAACCCGTTACCACAGACCACTGCCCACTTCCGTAAACAGGGTTGTTGGCCGAGATTGAAGCCGTGTTCGAACAAACCGGCTTGTCCGCCTCGGTGGCGGCGACTGTCGGCGAGTTGTTCGTGATGGTAACATCGTCGAAGTGATCGCAACCATCGCGCTGGACCGTCCAGCGGTAGATGTTGATTCCAGGGTTCAGGTTCGAGACCGCCGAATTGAACAAGTTAACGTTGACGATGTTCGTCGAGCCAATCACCGTGCTCCAGGTTCCTGTTCCTGTTCCAGGGCTGGTTCCTTCCAGATTCGTGGAGTTGGTGCAGAGGGTCTGGTCAACTCCAGCGCTGATGGTGAAGGAGTTGTTCAGGATGTTCACGTTGTCCGAAGAAGAGCATGCGCTGTTCGTGATGGTCCAGACCAACGTGTTGGTTCCGGCGCTCAGATTCGTGACAGCGGAGTTGAACTGCGAAGGAGTCGTCACGACCGCAAGGCCGCTCGCGACAGTCCAGAGACCCGAGCCATAGACAGGGCTGTTTGCTGCCAAGGTAGCAGTGGTTCCACAGGTTGACTGGTCAACGCCAGCGTTAGCGACCGTCGGCAAATCATTCACGATGGTGACTTCATCAGACGACTCGCATCCGTTCTTGCTGACTGTCCAGCGGAACACGTTGGTGCCATTGGCAAGGCTCGAGACAGTGGTGTTGAAACGAGTGTCTGAAGCGAATGCGCCAGACCCGAGCACTTGGCTCCAAACGCCCGTGCCGGGCACCGGATCCATGCCAGCCAGAGTCGCATTCGTCGAACATAGCGTCTGATCCGATCCCGCGCTAGCCGTGAAGGAGTTGTTGGTCACTACGACGGTGCTGTTGCTGCTGCAGGCGTTGTTCACGATGGTCCAACGGAACGTGTTCGAACCTTGGCTGAGACCCGATACGCTTGAGTTGAACAACGAGGCCGTGTTCACCACACCCGTTCCAGAAACGGTTGACCATGTTCCCACACCAACGGAAGGATTGTTCGCCGACAAGGTCGCGCTGCTTCCACAAACTGACTGGGCAGCACCCGCGACCGAAGGAGTCGGAAGATCGTTGCGCACCGTCACGTCATCGAAGGCCGTGCAGGCATTGCGCTGAACCGTCCAGCGGAAGATGTTTTCACCTTGCGTCAAGTTAGATACCAGAGTATTGAACAGCGTGTTGTTCGCGATGGTAGCGCTACCCAGCAGCCTTGTCCATACGCCAGTGCCAGCTCCAGGAGCCTCGCCTGCCAAGGTGGCAGACGAGTTGCAAAGAACCTGGTCGATTCCAGCAGAAATCGTGAAGGAGTTGTTCACGATGACGACCTCGTCCGCCGTCGAGCACGCATTATTGGTGATGGTCCACCTGAACGAGTTCGTTCCAATTGTCAAGCCTGTTACACCAGAGTTCGGAGTCAAAGGCGTAGTAATCGTGCCCAGACCCAACACCCGGCTCCAAGCACCCGTGCCGATGGTAGGGATGTTGGCAGCAAGAGTGGCAGTGTTTGCGCAGACATCCTGATCGGTGCCGGCATCCGCGGTCGATGGCGAATCGTTAGTGATGCTCACCTCGTCAAAGGCTGAGCAGCCATTGCGCGTTACAGTCCAACGCAACGTGTTGAGGCCAGGGTTGATGGCTGTGATTCCAGTGTTGAAGGCGGTAGGCTGGGTAATGCTGACCGCGCCCGCAACCGTGGTCCAAAGGCCCGTGCCTACACCCGGAGTTGTGCCTGCGAGCGTGGCAGTGGTGCTGCACAAAGTTTGGTCGAGTCCAGCCGTAACAACGAAGGCGTTGTTGTTCACCGTAACCTCGCTGATGTATGAACACGCGTTGTTGGTGATGGTCCAACGGAAGGTGTTGGCTCCAGCGCCAAGTCCTGTTACAGCAGAATTAAATGCCGTTGGAGCAGCAACCGTTCCCGAACCAATCAAGCGCGTCCAAACCCCGTTGCCGATTACTGCCTGATTGCCCGCCAAAGTGGCTGTCGTGCCACAAACCGTCTGGTCAGCTCCTGCGCTGGCGACAGTAGGCTCATCATTCGAAACAATCGTCTCGTCAGAGTAAGTGCAGCCATTTTGAGTCACTGACCAACGGAATGAGTTCGTGCCACTAGTCAAGTTAGTCAGCGTCGGGTTCGAAACCGCAGTCGATGAGAAGGTCGCGTTGCCTGCCGTTATGGTCCAAATGCCTGTACCAGTGCCGACAGACGAACCTGTCAGCGTGGTCGTATTGGTGCAAATCGCTTGGTCAGCACCAGCGTCCACAACAAATGAGTTGTTGGAAACGCTCACCTCGTCCGAACTGCTGCAGCCGTTGTTGGTGATGGTCCAGCGGAACGTGTTGGCACCCGTGCTCAGACCAGTTACGGAGGTCGTGGGGTTCGACGCTGCCGCGATGGTTCCAAGACCCGTCAAGCGAGTCCAGGCACCGGTTCCAATCACAGGCGCGTTGCCAGCAAGGTTGGCGCTGTTCGCGCAAACCGAGAAATCGGCACCTGCGTCGGCGACAGTAGGCACATTGTTGACCAAGAGGACATCGTCGAAAGACGTGCAACCATTCCGAGTCACGGTCCAGCGAAGCACGTTGTTGCCACTGGCAAGGTCAGAAACCCCTGTGGTGTTGAGCGTGTTGTCGGCGAACGTGGCATTGCCTACGCTGACAGACCAGGTTCCCATGCCACCAGTTCCAGCGGCAGTGGCAGAGAGCGTGGCAAAATCAACACAAAGATTCAGGTCGAGACCAGCGTTCGTAACGAAAGAGTTGTTCCGTATGGTAACGTCGTCGCTGCTCGTGCAAGAGTTGTTGGAAACCGTCCAACGGAACGTGTTCACACCGCTGCTCAAGCCAGTAACACCAGAGTTGAATACGCTCGCGCTGGTTACGCTGCCAGCACCAGAAACGGTTGTCCAAGAACCAGTTCCGACAGTGGGGTTGTTACCCGCAAGTGTGCCGACGGTCGAGCATACCGACTGATCCGAACCTGCATTCGCAGCCGTCGGAGAATCGTTCACGATTGAGACATCGCTGCTCGAAGTGCAGCCATTGCGGCTTACGGTCCAGCGGAAAGAGTTCGTGCCTTGTGCAAGATTGCTGACAGATGAATTGAACAAGCTGGGAGTCGCCACGATACCCGTGCCGAGCACAGAAGTCCAAACGCCTGTTCCGACACCAGGCTCCTCGCCCTCCAGCGTCGCAACACTACTGCATACGGTCTGGTTGGTTCCAGCAGAAATCGCAAAGGCGTTGTTCGTAACCACGACCTCATCCTCAAGGATACAGGCGTTGTTCGTGATGGTCCACTTGAAGGTGTTCGGTCCAGAGCTCAATGCTGTTACAGTCGTATTGAACTGACTAGAGGCCGTAATCGTAGCAGCACCAGTGACGCGCGTCCAGAGACCAGTGCCCACCGTCGGGATGTTGCCGGCCAGCGTGGCCGTCGCGCCGCAGACCGACTGGTCGGCGCCCGCGGTGGCCGCCGTAGGCAGGTCGTTCGTCACGTTCACCTCGTCGCTGGACGCGCAGCCGTTCTGCGTCACCGTCCAGCGCAGCGTGTTCAGGCCCGGGTTGACAGAGCCCAGCGCGCTGTTGAAGGCCGTCGGGGTCGAGATGCTCGCCGAGCCGACCACAATGGTCCAGAGGCCCGTGCCGGTGGTCGGGGCTGTCCCTGCCAAGGTGGCCGACGTGCTGCACACGGTCTGGTCAACCCCGGCCGTGACCGTGAAGGCGTTGTTGCTCACGACGACCTCGTCGAAGTACGAGCACGCGTTGTTCGTGATCGTCCAGCGGAACGTGTTCGTGCCGGAGCCCAGGCCCGTCACCGCCGAGTTGTACTGGGCGGGCACGGAGACCGTGCCAGAGCCGACAAGGCGGGTCCAGAGGCCCGCGCCGATCGTCGGCTCGTTGCCCCCCAGCGTGGCCGCCGTGCCGCAGACAACCTGGTCAGCGCCCGC
>JFJP01038361.1_pt1 | contig 38693 bp, 28 predicted proteins | sample 431651 | NCBI WGS metagenome assembly JFJP01 (sample SAMN02602958, study PRJNA72255) | Microbial mat metagenome, whole genome shotgun sequencing project. | biome: fresh water; feature: sink hole; material: water; isolation source: purple microbial (photo- and chemosynthetic) mats found in... | reverse complement strand
CCGGTCAGGCAGTTTGCCGACCTCTCGGGTTGGGAAGGCAATGATTATAAGTATAAGGTAAGGGGAATTGCTGAAGAGGGTTTTTTGTTTGGGAAAAAAATGAGAATGGAGCGGGAGATAGCTTCAATAAGCGGGGAAAATGTGATTCGTATAACTGATAAGATAACCAATTTCGGAAACCAACCAAGTCCATATACCATACTGTACCACATGAATTTCGGTTACCCATTGTTATCGGAAGATACTGAACTGGTAATTGATCCTTTGAATACGGTACCTCATGATGTGAATGCCGTTCCCGGTATTAAAGAATTCAGAAGTTTTATCAAACCTCAACCATCTTACAATGAAGAGGTATTCTTTCATACAATGAAAGGAAACGATAAGGGAGAAACTGGCGTCACCATAATAAATAAAAAGATTGGAACTGCTGTCAGCATCAATTTCAACATCAGACAACTTCCCTATGTAAGCGAGTGGAAAATGATGGGTTACGGCGAATATGTCCTTGGCATCGAACCGTGTAATGTTCTCTGTAAATCACGTAATGTACTGCGGGAGGAAAATAGATTGCCCATGTTAAAGCCAGGTGAAAGTACAACCAATGTTTTAGAGGTTTCAGTAAATGATATTTAGTAAATAACCGTGTTTATAATGAAGAAGCTTGTACTCTTTGGAGCAGGTAAGATTGGACGATCATTTATTGGTCAGTTATTTGCCCTGTCGGATTATGAAGTCGTGTTTGTTGATGTTTATGAGCCTGTAATTAGAGAGCTGAACCGTTTAAACGAGTATAAGGTTGTAATTAAAAGTTCACAGGCCGATGAGATCATCTATGTTCGCAACGTCAGGGGTGTTATGGGAACTGATACGGATAAGGTGACTGAAGAGCTATCGGACTGTGACATTACAGCCATCTCAGTGGGCCAGCGAGCTTTACCACAAGTAATTCCCATAATAGCGAAGGGACTTTCACAACGATATAAGAAATTTGGGAGAAAACCATTAGATATCATTCTGGCTGAAAATATGCATGACGCTAATCTTTACGTACGGGATATGCTATGCAAGGTTATGGATCAAGACTATCCATTAGACGATCTTGTGGGACTTATTGAAACAAGTATTGGCAAAATGGTGCCAATAATGCCAATAGAAGAGCAGGAAAAAGATCCACTCCTTGTATATGCAGAGCCATATAATACATTGATACTGGATAAAAAAGCTTTTAAAAATCCGATCCCTGACGTTAAAGGGCTTGCACCCAAAGACAATATTAAAGCCTGGGTTGACCGTAAATCACACATTCATAATTTTGGCCATGCTGCTGCTGCATATAGCGGATTTCTGGTTGCCCCTACAGTTATTTATCTAGCTGACATATTGAAGATCTCTTCTGTCAAAAAATTTACCCGGAGTGCCATGCTGCAGAGTGCTAATGTTCTAATGAGAAAATATCCTAATGAGTTTACCCTTGCAGAACTTACCGATCATACCGATGACCTGTTATTCCGTTTTGAAAACCGTGCTTTAGGTGATACTGTCTTCAGAGTAGGTTGCGATTTGAAAAGGAAACTGCACAGGAATGACAGGATTCTCAGTCCGTTTATTGACGGTATGCAAACTAAATCGCCAGTAGATAAAATATTGCGGACTTTTACTAATGGTCTTTGTTTCAGAGCTAAAGACGAAAGAGGGAATATGTTCCAGGGTGATATAGAATTTTCGGAAACACTCTATAAAAGAGGCCTTCCTTATGTTTTAAACAATTTGTGTGGATTACATTCGACCGATGATCGCAAAGTAATTACCAGAATCCTATCTTCAAGCTGTATTTATCACATTTAAAAATATCACAGTCTCTTATTGCTCCGGGCATTGCGGCCGTGTTTATTTTAGGAGTATTTAACCGCAAAATAACACCAAAAGCAACCGAAACGCAACTAAAGGGAATTACTTATTTCTCCCAAACTCCTGAACAAGTCGCTGAAACACGCAAGAGTTGGAATAATTGGGATGTCATTTTTTCAGCAGGAGTAGTGGCTCTTGTGATTATTTTTTATTATTATTTCTGGTAGCTTATTTTACTATTGCCCTGAATGTCATAGGTGATACTTTACAGAAAAGTCGGAACTGACGATTAAAATATGAAGTATTCAGGTACCCGCAGTCAAAAGCTATCTCAATAATTGTTTTATCTGTTTCAGCGAGCAGTTTTTGTGCATGCATGATCCGGGTTTCGTTTACGAAATGTGTAAATGTTTTTTTCGTTTTTCGCTTGAAATACCTGCAAAATGCGGATTTCTGCATATTGGCTCTTGAGGCAGCTTCCATTAAACTAATTTCCTGCTGGAAGTTTCCAGCAACATAATTGAATACATCATTTATAATCCTGGAATCCACCATACTTGAAGATGAAAACATATCGCCAATACTAAGCACTTTAGCATTCTTAGTAATTGATAACTCATTTAAAATCAATAATAAATCGGAGACTTTTTCAAGATTTGTCTTTCGAGATAAATTAAATATCCTTTCAATAAGAGACTGTGAAGGATGAATAATTTGAATGCCTCTTTCTGATTTTTTTATAAATTTATTAAGTATAGTACTTTCAGTTTTCTCAAAAAAATCATTTCCAAGAAAGTCTTTCTTAAAAAATATTGTAATAGCATGGGCCATTTCATTTCCTTTTTCGTAACCATGTGTATTATAGAAACAATGGGGCAGTCCGCAAGCGAAAAAGTACAAATCTCCATCATTGAAATTGGTAACATTTGACCCTACGTAAAGTTTGCCATGACTTTTAACGATTAAAATAATCTCAAATTCATCATGAAGATGAAAAGGTGATGTAAAGCGTGGCTGCTTAAATTCCTGATAATGAAAGACGCCATGTTCGTCAACTATAAGTTTTTCAAATGTAACATCCATAATATTAACACATAATTAAGAATTATTATTAATTTCTGTAAATATAGTTCATAATTTAGTAAATTAATTCCTAAGTCTTAAATTAATTAAGATCTAATTTTAGATAATCCAATCAAATGGTAAGAATGTTTTGAATGGTTTTTTTGAAATTAAATTTCTACTGATTATCAATTAATTATCAAATCGTTAACCAATTAAAAAAGTAATCTGGGCGGTTTGTTTAGTTAGAATAGACTTTTTCTTGGTTCAGAGTTTTAATAATATTACAAAGGAAGAAGCAGCCTTTTGAGCTCCTTCTTTTGTCTCGCTGCGTTTCTTTATTGGGAAAAAAGCTGTATGATTATCAAGATTACGGCTCTCCTGCATTTTAATCAACTAAGATAAGGTATTAAACTACCTTTATTAAAATTCCTGCAGCAAAAATAATTTTTTGGGATATGTGTGCCACTCAATTTAGTCGTCTTATTATCAAATGTGGGAAACGCATATAGAGATTTATAACTAAGTGAAATTAAATAAAAGAGGATTTACAAATTGTTTGATCGGTACTATCAGTTACTATAAATCGGAAAATTTTTCCTTGTTCATATCAGGGAATTTATTACAAATAGAAGTCACAATGGTTTCATTTTAGTCTTTTGAAATGAAGAGCAGGTAGGTTGGAATTGGTTAGTTAGTTGGTGTGGTTAGGGTTGAGGCTGTCTCAAAAGGGCAGCCTCTCTTTTTTAAATCAGAGATTTGATAATACTGACTGATTATGCAGGCATGCATAAATTGGAGTATGATATATAATTGTCTGTTCGAAAAAAAATCTGCCAAAATACAATCTATTAGAAATTTTATTATATTTAGCAAGCCTAAATGACCTTACTTGAAAGATCTGTTACTGATTGAAGCGCTTGGAAGAAGAGACAAAGTAGCATTTGATTATATTTTCAACTATTACTACTCATCTCTTTGTGCCTTTTCTATGCAGTATGTTAACGATCGTGAAACAGTTGAAGATCTTGTTCAGGAGCTGTTTGTTACTCTCTGGGTAGAGGCGCCAAAACTACAAATCCAGTCATCCCTTAAAGCGTACCTCTTTGCAAGTGTTAAAAACCGCTGTTTCGACTACCGGAAACACAAGAAGGTTACTGAGAAATATCAGACATATTTCCTCTTCTCGTCAGAGTCCTCCAACAACTCAGCAGATAATTATTTCTCAGAATCTGAACTTCGCCAAACCATTCAGAAAAGTCTTGAAAAACTTTCACCAAGATGCCGTGAGATATTTGAGCTAAGTCGGATAGAAAGCTTATCAAATAAAGATATATCCGAAAAATTAGAAATATCCAAACGCACTGTTGAACTGCAGATCAGTAACGCACTGAAAATCCTCAGAAAGGAACTTGCTGATTTTCTTCCGTTCTGGTTCATCACTTTTTTGATCCGGTAAATAAAGTATCTGAATTCCTTTCTAAAAATAAATGCAAAAAAAATACTTTTTTGTATATGTGTGTAGCTTGATATTGTCGTCTTAGTATTAATAAGTCCAAGAAGGGCATTAATGTTTAATAATAAAATAGAAAAATGAAGTTGAGTTTGAGTGAAGTTGAGGATTTGCTTCCGGGTTATTTATCAGGCGATTTGTCTGAAAATGAAAGGTCCATGATCGATGAGTGGAGAAAAGAATCTACTGAAAATGAATCGGTTTATCTGGAATGCTACAAAGCATGGGAGGCAATACCTTTATTAAATGAGATGGAAAAGTTCAACTCATTTGAAGCATTGAGAAAAGTCAATAAAAGATTACATGAGAATAAATATTCGGAATGGAGAATAATTATTCAGCGTATCGCTGCGATTTTATTACTTCCGGTATTAATTTTTTCAGGTTACCAGACAATACAAAATCTCTCTCTGAAAAAAGAACAGAAAGAAAATTTGGTTATACAAACTGTTTCATCCCGGCAGGGAATGGTTTCAGAGTTTTCCTTGCCTGACGGGACAAAGGTATGGCTTAATTCCGGTTCAGAATTACAATTTCCAACACATTTTCCGCCCAATTTAAGGGAGGTCAAATTGAAAGGGGAAGCATTTTTTGAGGTGGCAAAAAATGAAAAACAGCCTTTCAGGGTAAATGCAAAGGAGCTTAATATTGATGTTTTGGGCACATCTTTTAATGTAGTAAGTTATTCTGACGAAACACAATCCGAAGTGATACTTATTGAAGGAAAGGTAAAATTGTCAGCAGATGAAGGACAGAATACAAAAGAATATGGCACAATGCATCCCGGACAAAGAGCTGTTTATAAAGAAGAATTTCAAAAAGTCAGTATGGAAGAAGTTAACCCCGAAAAATATATCGCATGGCGGGATGGAAATCTTATTTTTCAGGACGATTCTATGGAAGATGTAGTGAAACGGTTGAACCGCTGGTTCAATGTCGAAATAATTATCGAAGACCCTGAAATTAACGAGTATATTTATAAAGCAACATTCAGAAATGAAAACCTCAGGCAGGTATTGAACTTATTGAAAATCTCTGCACCGATCGATTATCGGATTATCGAAAGCAAAGTATTGCCTGACGGTGATTTTACAAAACAAAAGATTTACCTTATGAAGAAAAATAAATAGAAAAAATACCGGGGAGGATTTTAAACCTTATCATCCCCGGCATGAAATTCGGTTCTCATTCCTGGTCGAAAGTTAAACCGAAGAAATTAGTAGTTAACTAAAAACATTTCAAAGTTATGAAAAAAACCCTTTATCTAACCAGGGAGTGTCAAAAAAATGATGCTTTCCGAAAAATCTGGATGACTATGAAACTATCGGTAATTCTGTTTTTGGTCAGTCTTACACAACTAATGGCAACGGAAGCGTATGCCCAGTTCACAAAATTGACTCTGCAACTTAAGGATGCATCAGTCAAAGAAGTTCTTCATCAGATCGAAGATGAAAGCGAGTTCTTCTTTCTATACAACAGTAAACTTGTAGATGTCGATCGAAAAGTATCGGGGGAATTTAAAGATCAGAAGATCTCTGAAGTCCTTAACAGCATTTTTGAGGGAGCCGACGTGGCTTATACAGTTGTTGACCGGCAAATTGTATTGACAAACAAAGCCGACCAAAAAAATTTTACTGAGGTTATTAACCAGGAACAGCAAAAAACAATTACCGGAACTGTTACCGACAAGAATGGTCCAATACCTGGTGCTAATGTGGTTGTAACCGGAACAACAACAGGTGCGATAACAGATTCTAATGGTAAATACACTCTTGCTGTTCCACAGGGAGCGCAGAGTCTGACCTTCACATTTATCGGGATGCAATCCCAGGAAATCCCCATCGGGACATCAACCCAAATAGATGTAACTATGAATGAGATGGCAGTTGGTCTGGATGACGTTGTGGTTGTTGGTTATGGAAGACAGTCAAGACAAGTTATGACCACTTCTATTTCAAAACTTGACTCAAAAGTTCTCGAAAGTATTCCTTATGCAAATGTTGGTCAATCTATGACAGGTACTTTGGCAGGAGTGCGGGTTCAAAGCACTTCAGGGATGCCAGGTACCTCACCACAGGTTATAATCAGAGGGGGCACTTCTATTAATAATCCTGATGGTGCAGCTCCTTTGTATATCGTAGATGGGGTTATCAGGAACGATATGACGAGTATTAATCCTGCAGACGTTGAGTCACTCCAGGTTTTGAAGGATGCAGCTGCTACTTCAATTTATGGGGCACGGGGTTCTAATGGTGTAGTAATTATTAATACCAAATCAGGGAAAGCTGGAACAACCAGGGTAACATATAATTATGATTTATCCCTTTCCAATAATATCAGGTTTTATGATCTGATGAACGCAAGAGATTACCTTTATTATCAAAGGTTGGGAACTGTTGCTACTGCTTCTTTACCAGGGAACGCGATTCGTTTATCTAATTTAGTTACCGCTAGTGCTTTTGGAACAGGTAATGATCTGACCAATAATACCTGGAGTAGTGTTCAGTATCTTACACCTCAGAACCAGTATAAGTTAGATCAAGGTTGGCAGAGCATGCCTGATCCTGTTGATCCTTCCAAAACATTACTATTTTCAGATACAGATTGGCAGCATCTTCTTTTCAGAACTGCAATTTCCCATAATCATAATTTAAATGTATCAGGTGGAACTGAAAAGGCAACTTTCAATCTGGGTATTGGTTACCTTGATGGAGAAGGGGTCGCTGTTTACACCAACTATAAACGGTATTCCCTGAATTTGTCCTCAAGCATTAAAGTAACAGATAACATTCAAGCTTTTTGGAGAGTAGCATATACAAATTCAACTAGTCGTGACGTAAGCCAGGGTGCAGCTAGTGGAGATTTTAACATTTTTAAAATCATGATGGATACCCCACCAACAATGAAGCTTTACTTTGAAGATGGAACCTTTGCTACGGGTTTCCGTGGTATGGATTATACTCCTCCAGAATACATTTTTAATACCATGAAACCCAATAGAAATTTAAACGACTTAACTTTAGTTTTAGGGGCAACATGGAAGATAATTCCCGGCTTAACTTTTGATCCACAGTTTTCTTTCTATCAGACAAACCAGTATAACAGATTTTTTCAGATGGATTATTGGAACGGACCTACTTCACTTGTTACCTCCCGTGTGGCTAATGCAAGTTATACCAAGAATTTCAATCCGCAAGCCGAGGGAGTATTTACTTATGCAAAATCTATTAATAATGTGCATAACCTAGAAGTCAAGGCAGGCTTCTCTTACTGGGAGACTAATAATTACTATCTTTATGCCGCAGGGGATAACGCCGCTACCAATTTGATACCAACGTTAAATGCTTCAGGCAGGCCTACATCTGTAACCGGTACAGAAAGTAAGCTGGCGATTGCAGGGTATTTTACAAGAGTTACATACAATTACAAAGAAAAATATCTTTTTAATGCAAGTTTGAGATACGACGGTGCATCCAATTTAGGATCAAAAAGTAGATGGGGGGCATTCCCCGGGATTTCTCTGGGATGGAACATTGATAAGGAAAATTTCTGGAGCGTAATTCCTGCGAATCTGCTAAAATTAAAACTAAGAACAAGTTACGGAGTTAATGGTAATATAAGCGGACTGGGACCCTATACGGCCCAGGGAACGGTCGGTTCAGGGTCACAATATAACAACGCTGCCTCATTAGCAGTGACAGTTTTGCCTAATCAAAACCTCCAATGGGAACAATCTAAAACGCTGGATTTTGGAATGGATTTCGGGCTATTCAATAACAGGGTGAACATCCTTTTTGATACTTACATAAGGCACACAGATCAGTTGCTAACATCCCTTAACCTGCCTCGGTCTACAGGGTTTGCAAGCATCTTCACAAATTACGGGTCACTTGAAAACCGGGGTAATGAAGTTGAATTGAATGTAAATGTTCTTCCGGCCACATCGGATTTCCAATGGAATATCTCTCTTAATATAGCAGATGTCAAAACAAAAATACTTAAGCTTCCTGATAATGGTCAGCCCAATAACCGTGTTGGAGGATTTTATGTATGGGACGCCGGAACAGAAACATATATGTGGAAAGGCGGTTTGCAGGAAGGTGGCAGAATTAATGATTTCTATGGTTTTCAATCTATTGGCGTTTATGCTACGAACGCAGAAGCTGCTAATGCCCCGACAGATATGATTATTACGACCCCAGACAAGAAAAAATATGGAGGCGATTTTATCTGGCTGGATACAGATGGTAACGGTATAACAGACACAAGAGATTATGTATATCTTGGGAATCCGTATCCCACAACAACAGGCGGGTTTTCAAATACATTTAGTTATAAAGGCATACAACTCTATTCCCGTATGGATTACACGTTAGGAGGTACAGTATATTATGAAAATTATGGTCGATATCTTGGTTGTCCTTCTGGGTTAGGTAACCTCTCAAATGACCTTCTCAGATCCTGGATGAATGATGGGGATGTTACAGATATACCCAGATATTATTGGGCAGATCAGATTGCTCAAAGAAATTTTCATTCTACCAGACAACCTTCCGGGCAGTATCCAAAAACGGATTTCTGGTGTTTAAGAGAAGTAACATTATCCTATAATTTACCAAATAAAATTCTCCAGAAACTTAATATTGCTGATTTAAGATTAAATGTGACCGGGAATAATTTGTACTATTTCACTAAATACCCCGGATTGAACCCCGAAGCGACTAGCACTGACTCCGCGTTTCCTAATCCACGAAACATCATATTCGGTGTAAGTATTGGCTTTTAAATAACCATTAATTTAGATAAAATGAAAAAAATTGATAAAATATCGATAGTTATAGCGATTGGCTTGTTTCTATGTCTTTCTTGTACCAAGACTCTTGATCTGCAGCCAGTGAGCCAGATTTCTGTTACTTCCTTCTTCAAAACGCAAAACGATGCTAATGGAGCATTAAATGGAATGTATGATAGAGCCAGACAATTGACGTGGTGGAATTTAATGGTATGGGGGGAGGCAAGAAGCCAGGACTTTGATCGAGGTAATAATGCTGATTTGAATTTTATGATCCGCGAAAATAATTTAACTTCACTCCCAGCCAATGCCGGGCCGAATTGGAGTACCTGTTATACAACCATTCTTGATGCAAATCTGATTCTGAAATATATACCTGGTATAACTTTCCAAAATGAAGACGATAAAAAAAGCATATTAGCACAGGCGCTCACGATGCGGGCATTTATGTATTATGTGATGGTAAGAACCTGGGGTGCTGTTCCCAAGGTGACTGAACCAACTGAAGCATATGATCCTAATGTTATTAATAGGGAAAGAACACCTGTGGCAGATATCTTCGCGTTAATTAAGAAGGATATCGATGATGCTATTGCACTATTTCCCAATAATACATATCCTGCCGGAAGAAATAAGTGGTCAAAGAATGGCGCCAATGCGCTTAAGGCAGATGTATATTTATGGACAGGCAAAAAGTTGAGTGGCGGGCAGGCCGATTTTACAACAGCTCTGAATGCCTGTAACGAGATAGAAGCAAGTGATGTTGCCCTGCTGCCAGATTTCAGTAGAGTGTTTGATTATGATAACAAAGGCAATAAAGAAATCATTATGGCATCTAATTACAAGGAATTACAGTCAGGTGAAACCTGGATGCAAAATATGTATGCATTAGCAGTAGAGCTGCAAACTGATATTGATCCTGCAGTAATAGCTTCACTTGGAGTTTGCTCTGGAGCAAATGTATGGAGAGTTCATAATGAAACCCGCGCCAAGTTCCTGAATGATGATTTGCGCCGGGCCGCTTCTTTCACTGAATTATTTAGAAAAGATGCCAATGGTAATTATACTGTATTCGCAACTACAGTTCAAAAGAAGTTTGATGGTTTGGTAATTTCAGGCACGAGGCGCTTTTATGATGATGTTGTAATCTACAGATATGCAGATATTGTGCTGCTGAAAGCCGAAGCGAAAAATGCTTTAGGTCAGGATCCTTCTGCTGAGATTAATAAGATAAGGCAACGTGCTTTTGGGGCCAATTATGCCTCACATGTTTTTGTAAGTGGCACCAAAGATGCAAATGATGCGGCCATTCTTGATGAGCGACGCCTTGAATTCCTCTATGAGGGGAAACTCTGGTGGGATTTATTGAGATTTGGCAAGCAATACGAGCAAGTTCCCAGTTTGCGGACTCGCACAGGTCAGGATTGGATATTATTATGGCCTATTAGCACAGAAATATTAAGCTTGGAGCCAAAAGTTACACAGAACCCTGGTTATTAGCGATTATCTGAAGTGAATGCTCATGGATCATATTATGATGGAAACAGAAATTTGCGTTTCCTGAAATAAGTACTGGTAATCACTTATAATCTGTCATAACGGTTTAGCTCCTATGCTTTCCTGTAAAGAACTCATCCCTGGGGTTGGAAAAGTCAGAATAACTTTTTAGAAGACGCCTCATTGGGATGAGTTCTTTAATTATAAAAATGATCTGCTTTATGACGGTTTCCGGCGGAATTTTGTAAATATATTTCAGGTTAATCCAAGGCTGCAAGTATTGGCAAATAATTCTTCTTCCGATGCCATTGTAAAATTAGATTTTTAACAATTAAAAAATATTTTTATGAAAAGATTATTGATAATGATGATCATCGCCTACAATCTGATGATCCCATCGCCACTCACCGCACAGGAGAAGAGCACGAGCATGAAACCCGTTGAGATAGGCACACGACTGGAGCTTTTCGTCGACGACCTGCTCGTCGAGCGCATGACGGGCGTCGCGTTCCGATTGCATGCGCCGGTCAGGCAAGCGCCCGCCAGGAGTCCCCTGCCGAGCGGCGCGTACGGCACCATCATCAAGGACGGGGATCTCTACCGGGCGTACTATCGTTCCGACATTCCCGGGTACGATAAGGGGCGACAGGAGCGCAACGCAGACAACGAACCGAACGAGATCACCTGCTATGCGGAAAGCCGCGACGGTATCGAATGGACGTTCCCCGACCTGGGCATCACAAAGATCCAAAGCTCGAAGGGCGGCAATGTGATCCTGGCCCGCCAGGCTCCGTTCACCCACAACTTCACCCCCTTCCTCGACACCCGGCCCGGTGTCGCACCGGACGCCCGGTACAAAGCGCTGGCGGGATCGGGAGGGACCGGACTGATCGCTTTCAAGAGCGCCGATGGTATCCACTGGAGCAAGATCCAGGACGCGCCTGTCATAAAAACGCCGAATCAGGCCCCCGGAACGCCCTGGCCCTTCGATTCGTCGAGTCCGGCCTTCTGGTCCGAGGCCGAGAACTGCTATGTCTGTTTTGTCCGCACCTGGGGCATGATCGAGCCTCCACAGACGGATCCGTACAAGAAGTTCCAGCGGCGAGTCGGTCGGACGACCTCGACCGACTTCATCACCTGGACTCCGCTGGTCGACACCGATGCCAATCTTCCGGGCGAACAACTCTACACGAATCAGACGCATCCCTATTTCCGCGCGCCGCATATCTATGTCGCATTGCCGAGTAGATTCATGATGGGCATCGAGATGGGAGAGCCGGTGGAGGGCAACTACGGCTCCACCGACATCATGCTCATGACGATGCGCGCCGGTTCCGCTTCATATCAGCGCACCTTCAGGGAGGCCTTCATCCGGCCAGGCTTGGATCCGGCAAGATGGGAACAAAGGGCGAACTACGTATCACTGAATGTCGTGCCGACAGGCCCCGAGGAGATGTCCATCTATAATACAATAAGCGGCGATCGCTACACCCTGCGGACCGACGGCTTCATCTCCGTGAACGCCGGCGCCGACGGCGGCGAACTGCTGACGAAGCCCCTGATCTTCACAGGTGATTCCCTGTTCGTGAACTTCAGCACCGGGGCAGCCGGCTCGCTGCGGGTCGAGATCCAGGACGCTTCGGGCCAGGCACTACCGGGGTTCGGCATGGATGATTGCCAGGCCGTCATCGGCGACGCGATCGAGCGGCGGGTGAGATGGAAGAACAACCCGAACCTTGCTGCCATCGCAGGGAAACCGGTGCGCCTGCGATTCGCGATGCGCGAGTGCGATGTGTATTCGTTCCGATTCCACAGCAAGTAGAAGGAGACCGGGTTCGGCCTGCACCTCCAACGGAATCGTCGATTTCCTGAAAGAAGTGGAGGCCAGCCTGCCCTCTTTTGCCCACAAACCGGAGTATTTCCGGTTCAAAAAAATCAAATTAGATATTTAAGTAACACAAAAATATTTAAATATGAAAAAATCAATCATTTTAGTATTTGTATTTCTCTTTATTGCTTTACTGCATGGGTTTTCACAAAAAACCTACCAGCCTAACTGGTCATCCATCGACAGTCGTCCTGTTCCAACATGGTTCGAAGATGCCAAATTCGGGATTTTTATTTTTTGGGGATTGTATTCAGTACCGGCTTATAGTCCAACCAAACGCGATAAGGTGGGTGTTTACGAACAATATGCCGAATGGTACTGGAGCCGTTTGGTAAACCCATCCAAAGTACAACATTTTTTTATCGACTATCACAATCAGGTGTATGGAAAAGATTTTAAATACCAGGATTTTGCCAATCAGTTCAAAGCTGAAATGTTCAATCCCGACGAATGGGCTGAACGATTTAAAGAAGCAGGTGCCAAATACATTGTATTGGCCTCCAAACACCACGATGGCTTTACACTTTGGCCTAGTGCACAGAGCTGGAACTGGAACTCAGTTGATGTTGGTCCGCACCGCGATTTGTGTGGCGATCTGACCAAATCGGTGAAAGCAAGTGGATTGCACATGGGCTTTTATTATTCGCTTTACGAATGGTTCAACCCTTTGTATAAATCTGACCTTGGCAAATACGTTGACGATCACATGATTCCGCAGATGAAAGATCTGGTGACCCGCTATGAACCCGACGTGGTTTATTCCGACGGAGAATGGGATCACCCAAGTGAAGCATGGAAAAGCACCCAATTTTTGGCCTGGCTTTATAACGAATCTCCCGTAAAAAACACCGTAGTGGTAAACGACCGCTGGGGTAAAGAAACCCGCAGCAAACATGGCGGATATTATACCACCGAATACGATTTGGTGTACGAGGGTAATGCGAACGACACCAAATTTGAACATCCTTGGGAAGAATGCCGGGGTACAGCTGGTTCGTTTGGTTACAACCGGAACGAAGTGCTGGAGGATTATTCCACTTCAGAAGAGTTGGTACATATCCTGATAAACAAGGTTGCTCGTGGTGGAAACCTGTTACTCAACATTGGGCCAACAGCAGATGGTCGTATTCCTGAGATCATGCAACAACGCCTGTCCGATATGGGCGCATGGCTGAAAGTAAACGGCGAAGCCATTTATAGCACTCGCAAATGGGACAAAGCTCCTATTGTAAAACCTGAAACGACTGTTTATTTCACCAAAAAAGGCGCTGATTTGTATGTGATTGTTACCAAATGGCAGGATAAACCGATTGTAGTTGAAGGAATTGGTTCTACCAAATCGGTTTCAATGCTTGGTTTTAAAGGCAAAGTAAAATATTCGGTTTCAGGTAAAAAACTGATTATTACTCCGCCTGCGATGTCACCAGCTACAAATCCGTGCCAGTATGCCTGGGTATTTAAGGTTCAGAATGCAGCTAATTTTTGATGGATTTAAATACTCCATTAAAATGGCTTGAACACTCTCCCGACAAATCCATGTTATAAAAAAATAAATCATGAAAATCATTTATATGAAAAACCAACTTTTATTAATTGTACTCTTTATTACCATATCAGGTTACAAATGTTCAGAAAAGACTGTTAACAACGAAATAATCAGATTAGGCAGTAATAGGGAATTATTTGTGGACGACTACCTTATTGAACGTCTTTCGGGTAAGACCGAATTACAAATGCAACATCCAACTCCACAGGACATTGCCCTAGAGACTAATGAACCATGGGAAGGTAATGGAACCGGCTATGTAACGGTTTTTAAGGATAGTACTAAATACCGTATGTACTACCGTGGCAGGCATATTTCCTATCTTAATGGAAAAGACCGGCCGACCACGCGTAATGTTTACTGTTACGCTGAAAGTCAAGATGGCATCCACTGGATAAGGCCGGAGCTGGGTCTCTTTTCATATAATGGATCAAAAAAGAACAATATTATTCTGGACTCAGGTAATGAAAGTTTTTCACCCTTCATTGACACAAATCCGGAGTGCATGGCAGACGCAAAGTACAAAGCACTCGGAATAACAGTTGGAAAAAAAGGGCTGTATGCATATAAGTCATCTGATGGTATCAATTGGAAGTTAATGGATTCAGTGCCAGTTGTCACCAAGGGTGACTTCGATTCACAGAATCTCGCTTTCTGGGATGAGCTGCAAGGTGAATATCGTGCATACCATCGGACCTTTAGGGGAGGGGCTGAGGGTAATTGGAATCTCATAAACTCCGGAAGCGATAAAGGGCGCGATATCATGACCGAGACATCGCATGATTTCCTCAATTGGACAGACCCCGTGTTCCTCGGCTATTCAGCCATCGTTGATCCGGGCAATCACAATGCTTTATCGGTGTCTGCGAAAGATACTGCGGGGAAGGAGTATCCATCGGGCCGGGTTAGCGAGTTGTATACGAATCAGATTATACCATATTACCGTGCACCCCACCTGTTGATAGGTTTTCCAACACGTTACATCGATCGTGGCTGGACGGAGTCAGCAAAGGCCCTGCCGGAATATGATTACAGGTATACACGTGCAAAAGAAACCCGCAGACTGGGTACAGCTCTAACAGAGGGTATGATCATGTCGAGCCGCGACCGACATAATTTCCGTATCTGGCCTGAGGCTTTTCTTCGCCCTGGGTTGAGAAATAAAGGCGGCTGGTTCTATGGCGACATGTACCAGAATTGGGGTATTGTGGAAACCAGCTCCGCTATAGAGGATGCTCCACCTGAACTTTCGTTATATTTCCTTGAAAGGAAAAACCAAGATAGAGGGGCCATCATCCGCAGATACAACATACGCATCGATGGTTTTGTATCCCTGCATGCTCCGCTTGTCGGGGGTGAGATGGTCACCAAACCTATCACGTTTACCGGAAATACATTGTTTCTGAATGTCTCAACCTCTGCAGCAGGCTCCGTTCGTATTGAGGTTCAGGATATTGATGGTCGGTCTTTACCCGGCTTTAGTTTAGCCGATTGTCATGAGATTTATGGAGACAATCTCGAAAGAGCTGTAAGCTGGAAGGCAAATCCCGATCTCTCCACTCTTGCCGGGAAACCGGTGCGCCTGCGTTTCGTAATCAGAGACGCTGACATATATTCCTTCGTATTTCTAGATCGCACCCATTAATGACATGATATTATGAACATTAAAGATTTATTAAGCCTAAAAAGTAAAGTTATTCTCATAACCGGAGGCATCGGTTACATTGGAAGTGCCATGTCAAAAGCCCTTCTTGAAGCCGGAGGGACAGTAGTGATAGCTGACATTGCAGAAAAAAAGCCTGTTGAAATTGCAGGTGGAGATGATCTGGCTGAGAATCTGAAAGTACTCAAATGTGATCTTTCAAGTACAGATTCAACAAGGGAAATGTTTGCAAAGGTAAAAAACCTGCACGGCAGGATCGATGTTTTAATTAACTGTGCGGTTTACGGAGGAGGAGCTGGCGGGAAAAAGGTTGCCACTCATTCCATCGACGAGATGTCCGATGAAATCTGGGAAACAGGCATAGATGGTACACTTAATATAACATTCAGATGCACAAGGGAGGTGCTCCCGTATTTTTATGAAAATGGAGTAGGGAATATTATCAATATCGCATCTATGTACGGGATAGTATCTCCTGATCCGGGGATTTATGGTACGAGCGGGCAGAACAATCCACCACAGTACGGTGCGGCGAAAGCCGGAGTATTGCAATTTACAAGATACTGTGCAGGCCATCTTGCCGGTAAAAATATCAGAGTAAACAGCATTACACCAGGACCATTTCCCAACCCAAAAGGGAACCTGACCGAAGATTTCAAACAGAAATTACATGCAAAAACTATGATGGGAAGAGCAGGAAGACCGGAGGAGTTGGCAGGGGCATTAATACTTCTAGCATCCGATGCATCAAGCTATATGACAGGATCAAACATTATTATCGATGGTGGCTGGACAGCCTGGTAATATAAAGCCGAACAGGGGAAAATATACTTACTAAATTTAAATTATAATATAGGAGTTTTTAATTATGGAAATGAGACAAAGTAAAGTTTTGGATAAACTAAGGACAGGAGGGATTGTCAGCTGTATCAAGCTTAACCTTTTTGATTCACGTGTCTGCGAGGTAGCAGCCTTGTCGGGTATTGATTGTATATGGACTGATATGGAACATACACCGAATGACTTTTCAGCCGTTGAAAAACAGATCCTGGCTTCCAAGGCTCATAATACCGACATCATGGTGAGGGTTCCCAGAGGAAGCTATAGTGATCTTATTAAACCTTTGGAAATGGATGCATCCGGAATAATGGTTCCTCATATCATGAGTCTTGCTGATGCTAAGAATGTAGTAAAGATGACCCGCTTTCATCCAGTTGGCAGGCGACCCCTCGATGGAGGAAATGCAGATGGTGCCTATAGCACTATCGATGTTAAAGAATACATTAAGCAGGCTAATGAGAGGAGATTTATATCAGTTCAGATCGAAGATCCTGAGCCTTTAGATGAGCTTGAAGAAATTGCAGCACTTGAAGGGATTGATATGCTATTTTTCGGACCAGGGGACTTCAGCCAGGGAATCGGTGCACCAGGGCAATGGGATCATCCAGCGCTTTTAAAGGCGAGGAAAAGAGTTGCTGAGGTAGCTATAAAGCATGGTAAATTCGCTGGCACGGTAGGTTCAGCAGGCAACCTTAAAGAATTAATAGATATGGGATACAGATTTATCAACATGGGAGCCGATGTTGTAGGATTGAGCCAGTATATCACCGGAATTGTTTCCAATTTTAAGAATATACCCGATACAACAAGCAGTATATACGATGGGAAGAGTTAATTGCTATAAACTGTTGAAAGAGGGTGTGAATAAAAAAACAATACAAATTAAATAGGATAATTAATGATGGAATATAATAATTCAATTTCTAAGTTGACTTTGGGAACTGTCCAGTTAGGTTTAAATTATGGTATTGCCAATAATGAAGGAAAACCGGACGAGGAAAAGGCATTCAGAATATTAGATTCAGCACTCGCCTCTGGTGTCAATTGTATTGACACTGCAGCCGATTATGGTGATTCTGAAAAAGTTATCGGGAAATATTTATCAGCTTACAAAATAAGAAGATCTGATATATCAATAGTTACTAAATTTCAATTAGGCAAGATTAGTGCATCTGATGTCGAAATTGTTATGATGAGATCAGTTGAAAAATCATTAAAAAACCTCAACACAGATTACCTAGACATACTTTTAATTCATAATGCAAAAGAGTATTCAACATTCGGGAATAAAATAACAAAAGTCTATGAAAACCTTTTGGACAAGGGTATAATAAAATTGGCAGGAGCTTCTTGTTACGAATTTGACGAAATTGAAGTAATGCTGGAAAATGATATCTATCATGCCTTTCAAATTCCAGTAAATATGCTTGATATGAGAATCACCAAAGGGGATGGTGCCCGGAGGCTTCAAAATAAACTGGTTTTTGCAAGGAGTGTATTTTTACAGGGGCTCTTTTATTTAAATCCGACAAATTTGAAGGGCAACCTGAAAGAAATAGGTAAGTATTTAATAAAAATAAATGAAATTGCCGAAGAAATGAATATATCAGTCGCCCAACTGGCTGTTTCCTATGTTAAAAGCCTTAAGTATGTTAACTCTCTTGTTATAGGCGCAGATAATCCTGAACATATACATGAAAATGCTAAACTAATTGATTCTAAACCACTTAATCAAGGAATAATAAATACAATAGAAGATAAATTAAATGGGGCACCTAATTGGCTTTTTACTCCGGCAGTATGGGATAGACAAAAAGAGTAGGGTAATTTCATGTTTCGATGACGGTCTAAATAATTAACAATCGTTTATCAGATAAGGAGAGAATCTGGCTGAGTCAGTGATTAACCATTTAAAGAGAGTTTTCTAAATTTAAACCAAACGCAAATGTCTATTACTCCATCTGAGATACTAACTCCGGAATCAAAATTACCAAAAGGCGCATGGCTTGTAGTTGTATTACTTTTTTTTATAGGTGCCTTAAATTATCTCGATCGTATAATGATCACTACTATGCGATCTTCAATTATCGACGCAATTCCGATGAGTGATGCTCAATTCGGTCTTCTAACTTCAGCTTTTTTATGGACATATGGGATATTTAGTCCTTTTGCAGGATTTCTTGCAGATAGATTTAATCGCAGCCGTGTTGTTATCGTAAGCTTATTAGTCTGGTCAGCAGTAACATGGTTGACAGCTTACTCAAGAACATTTGAACAATTATTGATTACCCGGATATTAATGGGTATAAGTGAAGCAGGTTATATTCCTGCAGCGTTGGCACTTATAGCAGATTACCACCGAAGTTCTACCCGTTCCCTGGCAACAGGAATTCATATGACAGGAATTTTTGTTGGATCGAGTCTGGGATTTCTTGGTGGATTACTTGCCGAAAATCATTCCTGGAACTTTTTATTCATCTCTTTTGGTGTTGCGGGGATAGTGTATTCAATAGTTGTCGCGGTTTTTCTTAAGGATCCACCAAAAAATGTTGTAAACAATATTACAAGAAAAGCCGAGCGTAAAATCAACTTTTTTGTAGGTATAAGGGATCTGTTTAGGAAGAGATCTTTTCTTTTGATGCTTGGATACTGGGGTCTTTTAGGAGTTGTCGGTTGGCTAGTGATGGGATGGCTCCCTACATACTATAAGGAAAATTTCAACCTTTCCCAGGGTATTGCCGGACTTTATGCAACTGGTTATTTATATCCTGCAGCAATAGGTGGATTACTTTTCGGCGGTTTTATTGCAGACAGGTGGAGCCGGAAAAACCGCCTTTCAAGGATTCATGTTCCTGCTATTGGCCTTTTAATAGCTGCACCTTGCATTTTTTTAGCAAGCTGGACTACAATTCTACCTCTTGCAATTTTTGCTTTTATGATATTTTCTTTTACACGAGCGTTCGGAGATTCCAATATGATGCCAATGCTTTGGCAATATATGCCGGTGGGGTTTTGCGTGACTCGAACATAAATCTCAGTAATATGTATCAGTTCGCAGCTTTAATCATGATAATATGTGCTATCCTATTGTTTATGGTGAGGCCAAAATCAAAGTCTGATGGGAATGATTTTTTCTGATATTATATTACTGATAATTAATGATTTGTCAATAATAATTCATTAAAATTTATCACCATGAGAGAGGAAACGCAAACCGATTACAACTGGGTTCGAGACCGCTATTTCGAACATTGGGAGAAGGCAAAAACAGATTATGGTGTTTCCTATTTCCCGAATGTAACCATGGGCTGGGATGCAAGTCCGCGAACAAACCAGAACGATTCTCTGGTTGATATTGGCTATCCGTTTATGGCAAAAATGGGAGGAAATACCCCGGAAGCTTTCAAGGCTGCATTGGAGGAAACTAAATTATTCATGAAGAATAATCCTGATTGTGGCAATACTTTTAATATTAATTGCTGGAACGAGTGGACTGAAGGAAGTTACCTCGAACCGGATTTGCGCTCGGGGTATAAATACCTTGAGGCAGTGCGTGATGTTTTTGGAGAAAAAAATAGAAACTAATAATTTAAAAAACAAAAAAGATGATTACAGATCACATTTCAAATGCCACACTTTATTTTGGTTTGGGCGAACGTATTAAAACAGCCCTTCAGTATTTAAGTGAAACCGATTTCTCAAAAGTTGAATCAGGAGAGTATGCTCTTGATGGAAAAAATGTGTATGCAATGGTAGTGGAATGTACCACAAAATCGTTGGATGAAAGCCTTTTAGAGGCGCACAAAAATTACATTGATATTCATTTTATGATTGAAGGTGAAGAGTGTATTGGCTATGAATGGCTGAACAATCAGGAAATATCAGAGCCTTACCACGAAAAGGAGGATTACTGGTTATTTATCGGGAATCCAGATATGATCAGATATACCAAAGGGATGTTTGCCATTATGTATCCACAGGACCTTCACATGCCAAAGGTCATTTCCGGTAAGAGCATGCCTATTAGAAAAGTAGTTGTGAAAGTTAAGGTTTGAATATCGTTTATTAAAACGAAAAAAATGAAGTCAACCAATCGAAAAATCATTGCATTACAACTCATACTATTTATTAATCTGACTTGTTTGGCTCAGGCAAATTATCAGGAGGCTCTTAAAACAGGGGCAATCGAAAGCGTTTGGCAGGGCCTGAATGATAGTTTAAACTCGGCTGGTTTCAGTAATTTTTTTATTGCAGCTGGTTTACAAAAAGGGAAATCGCACAATACTAACTGGAATGACCCCTAAATGCTTCTTCAACAAATCGGTAAAGGATAAAAAATAATAGTCAGAATATATGAGAGGTATAATGTTTAAGAAAAAATTAAGATAATGCGTAGCAAAGGAGCGACGATACGAATATGGATGAAAAAGTAATAAGCAAAGTGATTGAAAAGAATAAGGAATTCTGGAAGCTTACAAACAAAGAACCGCTATTGGCAAGAATACCTTTTAACGGTTTCAATAAAAAGCCATATCCTGTAAAGGGCGGCAGAGAGATTATAGACCCTGAAAAAGTGCTTCCCGAAGATATTGATATTTCCAGATTAGTGGGAGAAGGGAAAAGCAAACCTGAACCGGTTAACGGTGATATGGTTAATTTTGCAGGATGTCTATATTCTGAGGCCTGGATGGAGGCGGTAATAGGATGCCCGATTTATGCTTCAGCTTTCAGCTGCTCTTCAAAACCGGTATCGGTAGATATTGAAAATGCAATGGATGAATTCACAGTAGAAGGTGCTTTGAAATCCGAATGGTTTGAGGTAATGAATAATGTCATGAAAAAACTTATTGATAAAGCAGGAGTTGATTTAGCTGTGAGACAGCTTCATTTTAGAGGCGTTATCGATATGCTTGCTGCATTCATGGGTGAGGAAATGTTGTGCACTTCTATGTATCTCTGCCCTGAGAAGGTTGCAAAACTGGCGGAAAAATTTGCAGAATTATATATTTTGACAGCACAGCGAAATATTGATATGCGGCAGCCATGGAAAGGCGGATACGTTTCAGCCTGGAGTGTGTTTGCGCCAGGACCGATTTTAGACTACCAGATAGATGCTTCCAATCTCTTTTCACTAAATGATTACAAAGAGCATTTTCTGGAGTTTGACAAAAAGATCATTGATAAGTTTCCATACAGTATGCTGCATATGCATGCATGCGGCTTGCATATCCTTGATGCGGTACTTGAGATAGAAAATTTGAAAGCTGTAGAAGTAACAATTGAAAGAGAAACAGGGGTATTCAGGAAAGAATTGATTCTTGAGTCATGCAAAAAAATTCAGGCTGCTTCAAAGAGTGTTATAGTCAATGGAGAGTTAAATGAAGAGGAAATTGCTGAATTTACTGAAAAGCTTGATCCGGCAGGGTTGGCAATATTCTACTGGAAACCTATTTAAAACTAAAAATATGACTTCAGAGTTTAAGTCATGGGCAAAATGAATTTTCTTGAAGTATTGGAATTTATAAACTAGAAAAGACTGTGCAAGATTTTGGAAGTGAATAATTATGCGTGAACCTGATAAAAAACGTTACATAAATGCTGCAAACCACATTGAGCAGGAGGAAGTTCATTAGCTTCCGGTTTGGCCAATGAACTTAGGAAACTACAAACAACAACAAGGAGAAAGTATGAACTAGGAGTATTACCGGTACATAATATTCAAATTAGATTTTTAACTAAAAAATTGTTTTTATGAAAAGATTATTGATAATGATGATTATCGCCCTCAATTTGATGACCCCATCGCCACTCGCCGCGCAGGAAAAGAGCACGCCCATCGTGGTCAGCGGCAATGAACAAGGCCGCCTCAACCTGCAGTTGCCCGATGGCGGGCTGAAACCCGTCGTCGGCGTGCAGAACATCCAGATCCTGCGTGCGAGCCGCAACCAGCCGGAGCAGGCCGATGGCGACGGCTGGACCTACGCCCACCACCAGGACCTGGCGGTCTGGAAGGGCCGGATCTATGCCGCCTGGGCCATGACGCCGAAGGACGAGGACGTTCCTCCCTACAAGGTCGTATATGCGACATCGAGGGACGGTTGGCAGTGGTCCGCGCCGGCTGATCTCTTCCCGCGCAAGGTCTCCTGTGCCGCTCGTTTCTACTTCTACCGCGCCACCAACGGGCGGATGCTGGCGTTCTGCGCCGGCAATACGGCTGACAGCACGGTCAGCGAGGCCGAGAAGAAGGTGCTGCTGGTCCGGGAGATCACGGCCGATCATCAGCTCGGCGAGGTGTTCACCTTGATCGCCCCGCTGCCGGATCTGCTGCCGTCTTTCGAGACGTCAACGGATGCCGGTTTTGTGGCGGCCTGCCGCGAAGCCGCTGGAAGCAACCTTCTCCTGGAACAGCAGGACTACGGTGTCTATCTCGGCGACCTCCGCATGAAGTGGCATGCCGACAAGGAGTTGAACAGCGTCGGTTTCTGGAAGTTCGGCAAGGCCCTCTGCTTCTACCACCGCCAGGACGGGGCATTGGTCGGTCTGTGCAAGATGGGACTTGTGACGTTGTCGGATGACAATGGCCAGACCTGGTCACGGCCGGTGCAGCCACCGTCGCTGCTGGCTGGATCTGGCAAGATCTGGGGGCAAAGAACGGACGATGGCCGTTTCGCCCTTGCCTACAACCCTGACCCGGGCCGGCAAATCCGTTATCCCCTTGTCATCGTTCACGGCGATGACGGCCGCGAATTCCGCGACCTGCGGGTAGTCCATGGCGAACTTCCCCCGCTTCGCTATCCGGGAAAGTACAAGAATCCCGGCGCGCAGTACGTGCGCGGGCTGGCCGAGTGGGCCGATGACGGTACGTTCGCGGACACGAAGCAGGCGCTGTGGCTGGTCTACAGCGTCAACAAGGAAGACATCTGGGTGTCGCGCATCGCTCTGCCGGTCAAACCGGACGAGACCGCGTTCCCGACGGACGATTTCACGAAGGCCACGCCCAACGCCGTCGTGCCGGGATGGAATCTCTACAGCCCGAAGTGGGCACCTGTGACTGTCGTCGAGAACGCCGGGAAACGCAGCCTGGAACTGCGCGACGGCGATCCCTTCGACTACGCCCGCGCCGTGCGCGTGTTCCCTGAATCGGCAAAGGTTCGGGTCGAACTGGAACTGACGCCGGCCCAGGCCAACGCCCGGCTGGAGATCGAACTCTGCGATCCCGCCAGCCGCCGGCCGGTGCGTGTGGTGCTGACTGAGACCGGCACGGTGCAGGCGGCGGACGGGAACAACGCCGTTGACCTCGGCACATACACGGCGGGAGAGAAGCTCTCCCTGGTCATCGTCGCCGATGCGGAGGCGGGCCGCTACAACGTGCATGTCAATGGCGGCGCGGCGCAGGAACTGGCCGTGGCCGAGGCGGACGCCAAGACCTTGCAGCGGCTGTCCTTGCGCACAGGTGTCTGGCGCGGGGTCACCGACAACAAGGGCGTCGATGCCGCCGTCGACGTGCCGCTGCCGACCCCGGCGGTCTTCCAGGTGCAGCGCGTCAGGATCGAGGCGCCATGAACATGATTTTCAACAAACGGTGCGACGGTGACCGCTGGGACTACGGCGCCTATCAAGGTTTCGGCGACAACGTCATACGGTGCCATCACGAACGTGGAGTTCTATGTGGACGGGGTGAAGATCGGCTCGGACGCGACTGCGCCGTATACATGCAACGTCCGGCGCCCCCCGTAAACGGTAAAGAAACCATTCGGGTTTGGCCGGTAAATTGAAACCTTTTAAATTATAAAAACAATGAAAACCATATCAATAATTTTTGCATCACTTTTAATACGTCTTACTGGAATCTTAAAACAAATGAGACTTCAGGTTATTATAATTCTGGGCATTTTGCTTTTTAGCGGATGTAACGAATTCAGTCAAAAGAAAATAAAAGCTGGAGCTATCAATTTACCTGATACAGTGCAATGGTTAAATACGAATAGCGAGCGATATTTTATTGGAAATGGAATAATTGGAGGTGGCGGGGATATACATGGGAACCTGGATTTTTTAATAGGACCGGATTATACATCTCCAAACTTTATCAAGTCTGCGAAACTACTATTACAAATCAATAAAAAACAGGAGATTCTTACTGTAAATATCCACAGATTAAAAGGTACCGGCATGTATTATGGTTGCTCTCAGGTGGGTGACCTTAAAATTCATGTGTTAGACTTTGTTGTAAGCAATAGCCCTTTGTATGTCAGGCATATTGTCTTTGAAAATAATTCAGGGAAACATACGCAAGTAGTGGAAGTGTCTTCAGAGATTACTCCGGGAGAAAATATTAAATCTTCACTATATAAGAATTCCGGTGTTTTATTCCATGCTGATACAACAGCTCCTCTTTTTGGAAACGGAGATGGTGGAAATTGGAAAAACAGGTATTTGTTAGTGCTTTTTAAAGATCTTCCATTTATTGGTACTACTGACACTACACCCATTCTTTCCACAGGAGAAATAACGATTCCAACAACCGGGAATAAGGAAGTTTCATTAATGCACTATTTCGTTGATGAAAGTACAGAAAAATTGGACGACTCCCTGAAAAATATTCATGCCAGGAGTATTCGGAAGGATATTGATGCTACGGTAAAATATTGGAAAAATTGGCTGAAACAGGGAAATATTGCCAAATCTCGTGAACAAAGAGTCAATGACATTATTGAGTCGATGCTGATTGGCATTAAGATGCAACAAAATCGTTGCGGTGGTTTTATTCCCGGCGTCAGAAGCTATGCATTTTCATATATCCGTGATTCATATAGCGCATGCCGAGGTTTGTTAAGCTGTGGTTTTACAAAGGAGGCAGAAAAGTTTATTGAGATTACAAACCATAAATTCGGGGTATTTAAAGAGATACCCAATTCTGTTCAAATGGGATATGATTCGCATACCCATTATGGCGGTAATCAATATGCAGAATGCCCGGCATATGTTGTGATGCTCATGCGTGATATATATAAAATCAATCATGACCTGAATTTTCTAAAGCAAAACCATGATTTACTAAAATACGCCATAGATATCCAGCTTCGACATGCCAAAGAAGAGAATTGGCTACTACCATTTAATGGCGATGAAACCGAACAATACACTGTGAAGAAAGATGGTGAAATTATTGGCATTATAAATGGAATTTCGATTGGCCTTCCGGGTTTTCATAAGGATATTTGGTCATTAACATCACTTGCCTCCTGTGTCGCTTCATTGGATTTTTATATTCAATACCTGGAATTAAGTCATTTGAAACCGGAAATATCAACCTATGAAAATTACAAACAAAAACTGCTCGAATCAATTGAAATAAACTTCTTTAACAGCGATTTAGGATATTTGGATTGGGCAAAAAGAAGGGATAACACTTTTTTTGACTATCGTGTTACGAATTTTGGACTTATGCCCTTGTGGTTTGGAGTTGAACTAACGAATGAAATGGAAAAAATTACGGCAAAAAGTATGGCTGAATATATCAACCCAACGACCGGATTTTTACCAATGGTACCCAATGAAACCGAAGGATTTAGCGGAAATACCATGGGCTATTTACTGTATGGTCTTACAGAACTGAACGACAAACGAAAAGATAATGTTTTTAACACGCTGATAGATAGCAACATAGTTCAGATGTTTGGTATGGTTAATGAATTTTACGGACCGAATGCTGTACCAAACCCCCACAATCTAAGGCCTTTTGAATCAGGTATTGTTTTAGAATCGATAATAAAATACATAGAAACAAAGAAAAAATGAGAAGAACATTCAATTTCATATTGATTAGTGTCACATTACTATTGATTGCTTTTAGTATCATTAAAGCACAGGCCGTTAATAAGGCAAACCAAATACCTGTTCTTCTCGGGAACGAACAAGTAGTAGTCGAAATCGATTCGGTCTTCGGCCGGATCAGCCGCATCCTCGACAAGCAAAGTGGCATCGAGTTGTCATCGTCGCCGGAATTGGCCGGGAACTTCCGTCTGGAACTCGGCCTGCCGGGGAACAAGACGGTGACGATCCTGGGCCGGGAGCAATACCTAACTGAAGTCACCCGCAGGTCTGGCGGGATTACACTGAAGTGGAACGGCCCGATGAAAGACACCGACGGCGCTGCACACGAGGTCGCCGTAAGGATGGAGGTGCAGACCTCCGGCAACGCTCTGGAGTTCAGGCTGCATCTGGACAACCGCACGGCGGGCAAGATCCGTTCAGCTTCTTATCCGCTTATTGGCGGGTTGGCAAAGTTCGGTTCGCCCGGCAAACCAACCGATGGCATGCTATGGGCGCCGGTCCGAGGATTTACATCGAAGAAAGTCGAACCACCCTTTGGAATATCGACTTTCGAATATCCCGGGCAGGCAAGCATGTCCTTCGCCTGCATCGAGAGTATGTCAGCAGGAAAATCGCTTTATTTCGCCTCCCACGATGAAATCGCCCGCGCCAAGGAATTCCGGTTCGAGGAACAAGGCACAGGGATAGTGAAGGATGTGTTCGCCTCAGTGCGGCACCTGCCGTTCACGCCGCCGGGCGAATCGTTCGACGGCTCGCCCGTGGTGTTGAAGATCGTGGATGGCGGCTGGCGCGAGGCGGGGCGCGTCTATCGGGATTTCTTCACGCGCACCTTTGGTTTGGCCGACCCCGGAAAGGACTGGATTCGCAAGGAGTCGTTCTTTGTGTTCACGATGTTCATGCTGCCGGAAGGAACCATCAACTACACCTTCAAAGACATCCCCCGCTGGGCGAAAGCGGCCAAGGATTACGGCATCAACGCCGTTCAGATCAGCGGTTGGGAGACCTGCGGCCATGACAACGGGCTTCCCTACTACACGCCCGATCCGCGCCTGGGCACCTGGAAGGACCTCGAGGAGGGCATCCGTGCCTGTCACAAAATGGGGGTCAAGGTGTACTTCTTCGTCAACTATCAGGTGATGACGCTCAACACCCGTTGGTATCAGGACGAGCTGCAAAAGTATCGCGAGTGGAAGGAAAACGGCGACCTCACCTGGAACGTGGGCTGGGGTTACGGTTCGCTTTGGGGCCGGATGGGATATCCGCGGTTGATGACCAAGGCGGACCTCGGTTTCCCGCAGTTCCGGAAGATCATCACCGACCAGTTCGAGGCACTGGCCAAAATTGGCGCTGACGGCGTGCATGTGGACAAGATGTACCCGGATTTTCTCTCGTTCAATCCCGAATCACCGATGAGCCCGGACATGACGACGTGGGAAGGCGCGATCCTGCAATCCAAAGAAGTCCTCGCTGCTTGCCGGAAGCACAACCCCAACTGGGCGATGTCCTTTGAATGCAACTGGGACCGTATGTTGCAGTTTGGCAGTAGCGAGTGGTGGGTCGGCACTCCCCGATCCTTCACCCGCGCCCTCTTCCCCGAGCTCGCCGAGACGGAAGGTCTGAAGGATGCCTACGACTACCTGTTGGTCAACAACCTGGTCCGCGACGGTCACCACGTCATGATCACACCAATGAAATTTTCCGGAGGAATGGACCTTAAAGTGATGGAAGGACTCAACGAGCATATCCGCGATGTGAAGCGCATCCGGGACCAACTTCAGGAAACGGTTTTCCAGGGAGAAGTGCTTGGTCACAATGGAGTGACAATGGAAAAGCCGGTGCCGGCAGGAGTTGAGTTCAACGTCTTCCGCAATCGCCGCACCGCCCTCCGGGCCTGCATTCTGACCAACGCGAAGATGGACCCGCAGACCATGGCGGTGACTGGATTCGACAAGGCCAGGTCGCCCAGCGTGAGGATTCATCAGCCCGGCCTCGAAAGCCATGTCGTGAATCTGCCGGCTTCCATCACCATTGCGGCGGAGCAGATTCTGTTTGTCGAGGAGTTGGAGGAAAAGACTGTACCGACACGTGCAACCGTTCCACAACGTCTGGCCATCGCCCGTGTGCCGAATGAAACGCCGGTGCCAGAGTTGCCGGCTTTTAATCCGGCACGCTCCGTCAAGCTGGAGGACGGGAACATATTGGTTGAGGTCAGTCGCAAAAATGGCTCTGTAACCCGAATTCATGACAAGCGGAGCAAGCTCGACCTGATCCTCGAACCGCGCCTTGCCGGAAGCTGGATGTTCGGGCTGACCTTGCCGGGCAAGGAGCCGTGGCAGGACATCGAGGCCAATTGGATCATCGGTGCCAGGCAGAAGCTCTCGTCCGCCCGTATGGAAGGCGGAAAGCTTGTGCTGACCTGGACAGGTCCCCTCGCCAATTACCTCGGCGAGAAATACGATGTGTCTGTCACGCAGACACTCGAACTGGTTGGGGGCGGAGTCGTGTTCAACCTCACGATCGAGAACCGGACACCGTATGCGGTAGGCGAAACATATTTCCCCGTCCTCGGCGGCATCCAGGGTCTCGGGACCAATCAGGGCCAACTCAAAGCCACCCAGTTCGTGCATCTCGATGCGAAGAAAACCACCATCAAGGCGGACATCTTCCGCACCTTCAAGAATTACTCGTTTGGCGGCGACGCACCAGAGCAGTTCTTCGGCTATCGACAGGAAATGGGTAGGCAATTCGGGGGGGACGGCCTGCCTGTGACCTTGGGCGAGCCATGGATCGCCTTTCGGTCACCAACTCCCGGTCCTTGGGTGTATATCGGTGCGCACGATCAGGATAACCGCGCGATCGTGGCCCAAATGCGCCTGCTTCCGAGCGGCGCCAGCCTCCGCGAAGACGGCAACTGGCCCCGGCCCGACGAATTGCGCGGTCTGCCGATAGGAGTCGAATTCAACTTCGTGGACTGCAACGGTGGCAAACCCGGTAAGAACTATCAGTCCGCCCCTGTTATCGTCCGGTTCCACGATGGAGAATGGCTGGACACACAGAAGATCAACAATAAGGACAAGCAATGAAATCGAAAACCAATTTTTTACCGATGGAAAGCAAAGGATAACACAGTTGGGCTCTGAATTTAGTTTAAGTAAATTTTTTTCTCAAATGAGAATTAATCTATATAAAAAATGAAAAGAACAGTAAATCTGACATGGATAATTGCCACTCTGCTGTTGATTGGCTTTAAAAGTACTGATGCACAAACAGTAAAAGGTGCAAAAAATGGTATAGCATTTCAGGAAAAAAACAAGTTTGGTGGATGGCCCGCCAACAATGGTGTTTGGTCATGGGACAATGGAAAGGAAATTCTGGTGGGATATTCGTATGGCAGATTTGTCGAGCAAAAAGGTCATAACATCGAAGGAATGTCGGATACGACCAGGAATATCAAAAGCCGGCTGGCACGCAGCACCGATGGGGGAAAGACTTGGAAACAGGAAGACCCGTCAAATTTTGTTGGCGATGGTTTGGAACCTGTCGCCTCACCCGGACAGATAAATTTTAAAGCCCCGGGTTTTGCCATGCGGGTGATGGGAATTGGGTATCATGGTTCACTCGACCCGGACGGAGCTTTTTTTATTTCGGAAAACAAGGGTAAAAACTGGCGTGGGCCCTATCGTTTCAACGGTCTGATGGAAGACCCTAATCTTTCGGGAATGATTTGTACTTCACGAACCGGATATCTGGTGACCGGACCAACCTCGTGTTTGGTGTTTATGTCAGCCAGGCCAAAGCAAAATGGTTCCGGGAAAGACAAAACCTATGTAGCCGAAACTACCGATGGTGGCAAATCATTCCGGTTTGTAACATGGATTGTGCCGCTCAGTGACCCATACCGTGCTGTAATGCCTGCGGTATGCCGTCTGAAAGATGGTTCAATAACTGTTGCTTTACGTCGACGCATGCTCGATAAAGATGTTTGCTGGGTGGATGCTTATGGTTCTGCTGATAATGGTAAGACCTGGAGTTTTCTGAGCCGTGTAGGTGAAACGGGCGAAGGGAACGGAAATCCTCCGGCAATAGTGGCACTCAATGACGGTAGGATAGCCTGTGCTTATGGCGACCGTACCAGGGCAAAACTTTTTGCAAGGATTAGTTCCGACGGTGGAAAAAGCTGGGGTGAGGAATTGATTGTAAGGGATGACTTCCAACCTGACAAATTTGGCGACAAGGATTTCGGATATCCGCGCCTGGCGGTAAACCATAAAAATAAACTCGTGGCTCTTTATTATTGGGCTACAAAGGAAAATCCACAGCAACATATTGCAGAAACGATCTGGAAACCATAAACTATGAGACAATTATCAATTTCACAGCCCCGGAAGGTGCTGTTTGGAGAGAATGCCCTGTTGCAATTACCGGATGAACTAAAAAACATGGGTATAAAAAACCTGCTTTGTATCATAGCTTCTCCGCTTCGGAATATTGCTTCAGGTTTGTTACCCGCATTGGAAGCCAATGACATTTCAGCTATACTGATTGACCCCATTCAAAAAGAGCCAACCATTAATGATGTGGAGGCAATTCTGGCATCGTTGAATAAACAACCAATCGATGCTGTGGCAGGCATAGGTGGCGGAAGCGTAATGGATGTTGCAAAAGTTATTGCTGCAAAAATAAACAACAGGCAAAGCATCACCGAAATGATAGGTATAGGTAATCTGAATGGTAGGTCAACATTTCTCGCCTGCATACCCTCCACTTCCGGAACGGGCAGCGAATCGTCGCCCAATTCCATTCTGTTAGATGAAACTGATAACATGAAGAAAGGGATTATCAGTCCGTTTCTGGTGCCTGATTTGGTGATTGTGGATCCGGTACTTACTGTTGGCATGCCTCCTTCAATAACTGCCGAAACGGGTATTGATGCCCTTTGCCATTGCATCGAAGCATACACCAACAAATTTGCACATCCGCTGATTGATTTGTATGCTCTGGAGGGAGTTCGCCTGATTGCGGGCAGTCTGCTCAGGGCTTATCACGATGGTACGGATATGCAGGCACGTACCAATCTATCTATTGGAAGTTATTATGGTGGGTTATGCCTGGGGCCTGTCAATACATCGGCAGTTCATGCTTTATCTTATCCTTTGGGTGGTGAATTTCATATCCCCCACGGTTTGGCCAATGCCATCCTGCTGCCTGCTGTTTTCGAATTTAATGCACCGGCTGATGTAAAAAAGCATGCACAAATTGCTGCTGCGCTGGGTGTGGACAGCTCGTTGCCGGAAACAGCAATGATTAGGCAGGCAGTTGAGAAACTGACTGAATTGCTGGTATCCTGTAATGTGCCAACAAAACTATCCGCTTTGGGAATTGATAAGTCCAGTGTCGACGGCCTGGCAACCAAAGCCATGGGCGTGCAACGCTTGTTGAAAAACAACCCGAGGGAACTAACGCTGGAAGATGCAAAATCAATCTATCATAAATTATTCTAATATAAATTGCTATAATGAAAAAGTATAATGGGGTTATTGTCCCAATGGTTACGCCCGTTAGCAGTGAACGGAAATTAGACGAGACTGCAGTTGTTAAAATTGCAGATTTCCTTGCCCGAAATGGTGTTTCAATGCTGGTACTTGGGACTACCGGAGAATCACCTTCTGTCTCAATGGATGAGAGCAGGAGGCTTGTAAAGCTGGCTTCAGAAACTGTTGCCGGAAGGGTAAAGATTTATGCAGGCATCTGTGGTAACTGTGTGGAAGAGAATATTGCTAATGCCAAGGCATACATTCAGGCAGGTGCCGATGTCATCGTTTCAATTTTGCCTTATTATTACCCCTTAACTTCCGAACAGATGTTTGGGTATTTCAAAACCCTAGCTGAAAGAATCAATTTTCCGATGATGGTTTATAATATTCCATCTACAACCAAAATGTCGATCCCCGTTGAAGTGGTGAATGAACTAAGTAAAGTAAAGCACATATGCGGTTTCAAGGATTCGGAAAGGGACGAAGCCCGCATGGAGCAGTGTTTAAAACTTTTTAAAGACAGGGAAAACTTTTCCTATTTTCTGGGCTATGCAGCCGTATCGGCAAAAGCCTTACAACTTGGGGCCGATGGACTCGTACCCAGTACCGGCAACTTTGCTCCCGGAATGTTCCGCGCTATGTGTGAATATGCTAAGGCTGAACAATGGCAAAAGGTTGAACAGCTTCAAATGGAAACGGACGAAATTGCCAAAATTTACCAGTCGGGCAGGACATTGGGGAATTCGTTACAGGCACTGAAAGTGATGATGAGTGTATTAGGCTTGTGTCAACCTTATGCGTTACCCCCGTTAACCGATATTGCCGTTGCAGAGCAAAAAGAGATAATAAAAGAAACTCAAAAAATAATCAAAAAATATAAACTTAAATAATGAAACCAATTATTGGAATTTCAATGGGCGATCCTGCGGGAATCGGCCCGGAGATCATAGTAAAAGCGCTTCTGAAAAGATCAGTTTACTCGCAATGCAAGCCTGTTGTGGTGGGTGATGCAGGAGTGATACAGCAGGCAGTTGACTTTTTGAATGTTGCACTGAAAGTCAATGCAATTAGTAATATCCGCGATGCTAAAAGCAGGTATGGCACCATCGATGTGTTTGACCTGGCCAATTTCAAGCAAAATGTAGCATACGGAGTCGTATCGGCCGAAGCGGGCAGAGCTGCATTTGAATCCATTGTAAAAGTAATCGAATTGGCCAAAAGCGGTGAAGTGGATGCTACGGTTACAGCGCCCATCAACAAGGAAGCCATCAACCTGGCCGGTTTTCATTTCTCGGGACATACCGAAATTTATGCCCATTATACCAATACTAAAAAGTACGCCATGTTGCTGGTTCACAATAATCTGCGTGTTATTCATGTATCCACACATGTATCGCTGCGTGAGGCCTGCGACCGTGTACAGAAAGACCGGATTATTGAAGTGTCCAGACTTTTGTATGATGCCTGCAGGGGTTTTGGCATTGCCGAACCAAGAATTGCAGTGGCAGGACTTAATCCTCATTCGGGCGATAACGGACTGTTTGGCTGGGAAGAGGAAAGGGAGATTATACCGGCAATTAAAGCATTGCAAAGTGAAGGATTAAACGTTACAGGTCCCGTTCCTCCCGATACACTCTTTTCAAAAGCCATTGGCGGTATGTATGATGGTTGCGTGGCCATGTACCACGATCAGGGGCACATTCCTTTCAAAGTGGTGGGTTTCAATTATAATAAATCCAAAAAGACTTTGGATGTTGAAGGTGTGAATATTACGCTGGGACTTCCAATTATCAGAGTATCGGTTGATCATGGTACTGCCTTTGAAATTGCCGGAAAGGGCATTGCCAGTGAAAAGGCCATGCTTACTTCTATCGATTATACCATAAGAATGACAACATCCAAGAAATGATAGCAGTAATAGCCGACGATATTACCGGTGGAGCCGAGATTGCCGGAATCGGACTCAGATACGGACTCAGGGTGGTGCTTTCGACCCTTTCTGACATCCCTTGTCCTGATGCAGACCTCTGGGTAGTTTCAACCGATTCCCGGTCGATGTGTGTGGAAGACGCTGAAAAAATCACCTATCACACGGTAAGTAATTTAACAGTCGGTGGAATTGAATCTATTTTCAAGAAAACCGATTCTGTGCTACGCGGTCATGTAATGGCAGAGCTGGTTGCGCAATTAAAGGCAGAAAGTAAAAAGAAAGTGGTCTTATGTCCTGCAAATCCCGCTTCGGGCAGGATAATCATGAAAGGCACCTATTATATTGATGGTATTCCCCTGCATGAAACAGGTTTTTCGAAAGACCCGGATTTCCCGGCGAAGAGTTCAGCAGTAAAGGAAATTGTTGGGGTTGAAAGTGCAAAACATCCCGATATTTCAATCAAGGATGCCACATCAGAAGAAGATCTGAAAAGTGCTGCCCGATTAAGGAATTACGAAACTATCCTTGCCGGTTCTGCTGCTTTCTTCGCGGCATTTCTTGAAATCATGGGTCATCATACTTTAACAGGTAAAACAATTTTTCCTGTGCTGAAAAATGCCTTGTTTGTTCGTGGTAGCGCTTTTGCCAACAGCAGGAAGGAAGTTGAAAAATCATCCGCAAGTGGTGCGTATGTTACTTACCTGTCGCCCCTGATCATTGATACTCCCGACTGCGAAAAGAAGATAAATGATTACGCTTCGGAAGTGGTTGCTATCATGCAAAAAGGAGAAAATGCAATTCTTGCCATCGGAGAACCTGTTTTGCAGGGAAAAGAGGCAGCAGACAAAATAAAGAATTTAATGTCTGAAGTGGTAAGTAATATCCTTTCCAAAGTGAATGTCAATGAGTTGGTTATTGAAGGCGGAGCAACAACCTCGGCAATACTCTATAAGCTGAATTACACACAATTTATACCCACATTCGAATATGCCCCGGGGGTTGTCAGAATGAAAAACAGAAACAAAGACAATATATATATAACAATAAAACCGGGGAGTTATCAATTCCCTGAACAAATCTGGAACTTCAAAAAAAATGAATCAAATATTAATGTTAAAAAGTAAATTTTATGGGAACAATAGGATGGATTGATTATTCAATTATTATTTTATCTGTGGCGGTTGCCATTTACATTGGGATGTTTTTCGCCAAAAGACAGAAAACTTCTGATAAATTTTTTACAGGGGGACGAAACATCCCTCCATGGGCAATTGGTATTTCAATTATGGCAACTCTTATCAGCAGTATTACCTTTCTGGCTTACCCTGCAACAGGATTTAAGTCAAACTGGTTATTGTTGGTGCAGGGATTGATGGTGCCAGTTGTACTTGTGGGGTTGATCGGATTCATAGTTCCCTTGTTCAGGAGGTCAATAGGAATAAGCGCCTATGAGTATTTTGAGAAGCGATTTGGATTGCCTGCCCGCATTTACAGCTCCATGGCATTCATGCTGATGCATTTCTCAAAACTGGGAACTGTAGTTTATCTGATGAGTCTGGCCCTGGGAACAATGATGGGAGCCGATGTACTTACTACAATATGGATTGTAACGATCGCCATCATTGTAATTACCTTCTTTGGCGGCCTTGAAGGTGTGATCTGGATGGATGTTTTCCAGGGAATCTGGCTGATGCTGGGAGGCTTGATTTGTATCGGCATTATTCTTTTTGTCCCGGCGGGAGGACCGGCAGAGGTTTTCAGGGTGATGAACGAAGCGAACAAAATCAGTTTTAGTCCTTACAATATTGATTTCGCCAAACTTACTTTTATCGTGATGGCGATCAATGGAATATTTTATGCTCTTCAAAAATATGGAACCGATCAAACCATTGTTCAGCGTTACCTGGCAGCCAAATCCGATAAGGAAGCAATCAGGGCTTCTCTGATTGGAGTATTGTTGAGTGTTCCGTTATGGGCAATGTTCATGTTTATAGGCTCAGCTTTATTTGCATTTTATAAACTTTCTCCCGGGTTGTTACCGGAAGGAATGGTCAGCGAAGGTGTATTTCCGCACTTCATTACCACCCAACTTCCGGTAGGAGTTAAAGGATTTATCATTGCAGCTTTGATAGCTGCAGCCATTTCCACAATAGCTTCAGATATTAACTGTCTTTCCGCCATTGGTGTGGAAGACTTTTATGCCCGCTTTAAAAAGAATGTAAACGACCACAAAAAACTCAGGATGGCACGGATAATCATCGTGGTTTCCGGATTGCTTTCGGCGGTGATAGCCACCATTTATTACTACTGGGGGGGAGAAGGTGTACTTGGAGTAGTATTTGGATTATATGCCATTTTCTCTGCCGGAATTGTTGGGATGTTCCTGCTTGGTATTCTGATTCCAAAGGCAAATGAGAAAGGATTGTATGTTGGCATGGTTGCCTGTATTCTTTTTACAGCTTGGGCTACGCTTACAACCACCAGTCACGAAGTGAACGGGACAAAACAACTACTTTGGGATTTGGGCAATCTCAATTTTCCTCATCACACCTATATGCTTGGCGTTTACAGTCATTTTGTACTGTTCTTTGTCGGTTGGGGTGCCAGCTACCTGTTTAAAGGAAAGCCTGTTGACGAAAAGTTGATGCTTTATGGCTTACGAAATAAAAAATCATAAAAGAAGATTGCAAATGAGAAATAATGGTCAGGACGCCGGTATCCTGTGGAGTATCCCTTTTACGACCAGAATTGGGAAACTTCTAAACCCAGGGCTAAATACGATCGAAATCGAAGTATCTAATCTGATGGCTAACCGCATCAGGCAGATGGATCAGCAGAAGGTTCAATGGAGGATTTTCCATGAGTTCAGGCAGGTAAATCAGGAAATCAAGATAGCATGGCACACCTGCGGCGCAATCCGGCCACTTATTCCCGAATTTATTGAACTGGGGCTCGATTTCTTGAATCCGATTCAGCCGATGGCTTCCAACATGGAGCCTGAAAGCCTTTCAGAAGAGTTTGGTCGTTCAATTTCATTTTTTGGGGGCATTTGTGTGCAGGATTTATTGCCCAACCGGACTCCTGAACAGATCAGGGAAGAAGTAACGCGAAGGGCAAAAATACTGGGCAATCATGGAGGTTACATCATTGCTCCTGCCCACAACGTGCAGGATGACACCCCGGAAGAAAATATTCTTACCATGCTGGAGACCGTGCGATCTTTATCAATATAGATTTAATGAAGTTAAAATTTTATCAAATGAAGAAATCCATCCTTTTTTTATTTCTGTTTTTAGCTGTTTTCAGCTCACAGGCTCAATCGTGGCAATCCCAATGGATCTCAGCTGTTGAGAGCAAAAACGACACCAACATCTGGCAGGTGTTTCGGAAAAACATTGACCTGTCCGCGAAGCCCCAAAAGGCAACCGCCCGGATAGCTGTCGATTCGAAATACTGGCTTTGGGTGAATGGTGAGCTAGTGGTTTACGAAGGAGGCCTGAAACGTGGCCCCAATCCCAACGACACCTATTTTGATGTGGTGGATGTTAGCCGGTTCCTGAAAAAGGGGGGAAACACTATTGCAATTTTATCGTGGTACTGGGGCAAAGACGGGTTTTCGCACAAGAACAGCGGCAAAGCCGGATTAGTAGCCGAATTTAATATCGACGACAAAATTACAGGTACCGATCAAACATGGAAGGCCATGCGCCATCCCGCTTATGGGGTTACCGGCGAACCTCATCCTAATTACCGCATGCCCGACGACAACATTCATTTTGATGCCCGGAAAGATATCGGGAACTGGAATGCTCCTGATTTCGATGATTCGTCCTGGTCTCAGGCCATGACCTTGGGCACTCCGCCTGCCGCCCCCTGGAACAAACTCGTTGAGCGGCCCATCCCGCTTTGGAAAGTGGAAACGTTGACCAAATATGAAAACGATGCCCAACTGCCGAAGATTAGCGATGGCAAACCCATTATTGCCACTCTTCCCCGTAACATTACCATTTCGCCCTACCTGAAGATAAAAGCTCCGGCAGGATTGACCATCGACATGCGTACCGACAATTACAAAGGGGGTAGCGAATACAACTACCGCTCGGAATATGTTACCAAAGAGGGCGTTCAGGAATTTGAAAGCCTGGCCTACCTGAACGGTCACTGGATGATTTACAGCATTCCTTCCGGAGTCGAAATACTGGAACTTTGCTACCGCGAAACCCGCTACAATACCGAGTTTACCGGCAGTTTCGATTGCGACGATCTTTTTCTGAACTCGTTGTGGTTGAAATGCCGTAACACAATGAACGTGAATATGCGCGATGCCATCCAGGACCCCGACCGCGAACGTGCCCAGTGGTGGGGCGATGCCGCTATCGTGTTGGGTGAGATTTTACATTCGTGCGACCTGAAAGCACAGCCGCTGATTAAAAAATCTATTCTCAATCTGGTCGACTGGCAGAAACCTGATGGTGTGCTGTATTCTCCCGTTCCTGCCGGAAGTTGGGACAAGGAACTTCCCGGGCAAATGCTTTCGAGCATCGGTATGCATGGATTCTGGTATTATTATCTATACACAGGTGATAATGCTACGATCAAACACGCCTACCCTGCGGTAAAACATTATCTGGATTTGTGGAAACTTGGCCCGGACGGTCTTTTGGTTCACCGCGATGGTGGCTGGGACTGGGGCGACTGGGGCGAAAACATCGATCGTCCTGTAATGGACAATGCCCTGCT
>JFJP01037407.1_pt1 | contig 38703 bp, 30 predicted proteins | sample 431651 | NCBI WGS metagenome assembly JFJP01 (sample SAMN02602958, study PRJNA72255) | Microbial mat metagenome, whole genome shotgun sequencing project. | biome: fresh water; feature: sink hole; material: water; isolation source: purple microbial (photo- and chemosynthetic) mats found in... | reverse complement strand
ATGGTAAGTGGAGTAAACCAGAACTTGCATCCTTTTCAAAAGTTGGGTTTGATGATGATTGCCCATTTGTTTCTCCTGATGGGAGTAAGATCTTTTTTGTTTCTCGAAGACCTTTAAAAAAAGGTGGTGAAAATACTTTAAAAGAGAATATTTGGTATGCTACAAGGGACGGGAATGGCTGGTCAGAGCCAAAGCCAATTGATGCTGTTAATTCGCTTGATCTGCATTGGCAGATTTCAACTGATAAAAAAGGAAATCTGTATTTTGGTGCCCAAGACCCTGAAGGGAAGAAATTTGGTGAGATATTCTGCTCCAAGTATGAGAATGGTAAGTATAGTAAACCTGAAAAGTTAAGCAATAAAATAAATTCTAACAATTCTGATGGTTCACCCTATATTTCACCCAATGGCGACTATTTGCTATTTGCTCGTGCGTCAAATCAAGGTCAACAAATGGGAGTTTTTATTAGTTTCCTTAAAAGTGATGGTAATTGGACAGTAGCAAAATCAATTACTGTAAAGGCCAATGTTAACCAAGCGAGTAATTGTCCAAATGTTACTCCTGATGGAAAATACTTTTTTTATGTCTCATGGAATGCTGGTCAGGCTGCTTCCTATTGGGTTAAGGCTGATTTTATTGAACAAATGAGATCAAATAATACCACTCCTGCTCAAGATATTTTAGAAGCAGCAAAAACCGGAAACCTTGATCAAATAAAAGAACTTGTTGAACAAAACAATGATCTTGTTAAAGTAAAAGATGCAAATGGTACCACACCTTTGCACTTAGCTTGTTCAGGAAAATATCTGGAGGTTCAAAAATACTTAATCGAAAAGGGAGCCGATGTGAATGCCCAGGAAAGCGATTTGAGCACTCCGCTTCACTATGCTGCTGTTCGTAATCATATAGAAGGAGCATCGCTTTTCTTGCCTCTCAATATGGAATAAAAGATATTGTATCTGTTTTGGCAAAAAGTGGAGCAAATCTTGAAATTAAAGACGATTACGGAAGAACTCCTCTTGTTCTTGGATCAAGGGAACGTGGAGGGCCCGAAGTAATTAAGATTTTGCTCGATGCCGGAGCTGATATAAACTCAGTTGACAATTCTGGCGATAATGCAATCATTCTCGCAGCGTGGAGAGGTAATAGACCTGTTGTTGAAATATTGCTCGATTATAAAGCAACTCTTCCAACTCAGAAAGATGTAATGATAGATCTTTTAGCTTCAGCAGTTCAGAAGGGAATGGTACGGTTATTTCATGTAATCGCAGAAAGCGGATTTGATCTCAAATTAGTTCCGACTCTTTTAAACGATGCTGCAAGTGGCGGTTCCAAGGAGATTGTTTCAGCCCTTATTGATAAAGGATTTAACATAAACGAAAAGGATTTGAATGGATGGGCTCCATTGCACTATGCCACGTTCAATGGCAGACTTGAAGCTCTTTCGATACTCATTGAAAAAGGAGCTGATGTAAATAGCCGAAACATAATTGGACAATCTGCATTTAATATTGCTGATGAAAAGGGATTCGAAGCCATAAAACAATTACTGTTAAAAAATAAAGCAGATCAAAGCCCAATAAAATTCCCGGTATTGCGTGGCGATTACCTTGGTCAGACACCTCCAGGTAAAACCCCCGTGGTTTTTGCTCAGGGAATCATTTCTTCAATATGGGGATTACATAGTACTGCCATTTTTTCACCCGATGGTAACGAAGTTTACTGGAAGCCAATGATTTTAAAACCCGATGCAGCGTATTCTACTGGTGGTCCTTTTATGATGAAAAGAGTTAACGGCATTTGGACAGCACCCCAACAACCAGCTCCCTTTAATGCTGATATAAATGACGATGTTCCTTTCTTTTCTGTTGATGGTAAAAAATTATTTATTCTTTCAACCAGACCATTGCCGGGGGAACCCAGATCGAGAAAAGAAAACCTGTGGGTTATGGACAAGACAACTACAGGTTGGTCGGAGATGTATCCGTTTGACCCAACTATAAATGCACAGGAAATGCACTGGCAGTTTTCAATTGATAGGACTGGAAATGTATATTTTGGTTCCAGCGCTGCAGGTGGAAAAGGAATGATGGATATTTTTTGTGCCCGGTTTGAAAATGGAAAATATAATACCCCTGTGAATCTTGGAGAACAGATAAATACCGAAAAAAATGAAATGACACCATTTATTGCGCCTGATGGCAGCTATCTTTTATTTCATAGTGATGATGATCTTTTTGTAAGTTTTCTCAAAAAGGATGGCTCGTGGGGTAAATCAATAAATATGGGATTATCAATTAACACTGAAGGTGGCGAATTATGTCCAGTTGTTACTCCGGATGGAAAGTATCTATTCTTCAACAGTACGAAAAATGGGGTACAAAGTGTTTATTGGGTTGATGCGGCAATTATTCAATCATTAAAACCAAAAGAATAATAACATAATCATTTTGAAAAAGTCAAAAATTCTTTTAGTATCGTTAATTGCTTCTCTTTTTGTTGTTTTTACTATTAGCTGTTCTGAAGATTCATCGTCAAAACCAGAAGTAAATTACAAAAAATTGAATGAGGCGTTTTCATCAGCACAGCAGATTGAAAGCATAACGAGTTTAGTGGTTTTTCATAATGATACTATTATAAAAGAAGCGTTTTATGGATCCGGCGGTGCTGATGTTCGACAAGGTGTTCGTTCCGTTACCAAAAGTGTTATGAGTATCTTAATTGGAATTGCAATAGACAAAGGATACCTTACCTCCATCGATCAAACTTTAGGCGAATTTATTGATACTTCAGTTTATACAATTACTCCCGAAAAATCTTCAATAAAAATTAGCCACCTCCTAAGCATGACCAGTGGTTTTGAATGGGATGAACTAACTTCTGTTTTAGGATACAATCAATGGGTCTTGGCTGATAACCAGGTGCAATATCTTTTAGATAAGCCTTTAACTTCAGAGCCGGGGCAATTATTTACCTATAATTCAGCGGGCACCCACTTGCTTTCATATATAATCACAAAAGAGTCAGGAATATCAACTTATGAGTTTTCGTTGCAATATCTGTTTAATCCAATTGATATCGAAGAAGTGGATTGGTATGTTGACAAGCAGGGATATTGTAATGGTGGTGCCGGATTAATTTTTACACCCCATGATATGATTAAAATTGGTCAATTAGTACTTAACCATGGTATTTATAAAGGAAAAACAATAGTTTCTTCAGATTATATTGATATCTCAACTCAAACCAAAATTTCTACCGGTAATACAATGAATTTTGCTTCCAGTTATGGATATTGCTGGTGGTTAGGACAAAAAGATGAAATTGACTATGTCTTTGCAAATGGCTACGGGGGTCAATTTATTGTAATTGTCCCCAGTCTGGAACTTATTGTTGTTGCTACAAATAGTTTAAGTGGTGTAACATCATCCGTTGCAAATGAACAATGGTATAGAACTCTGGAATTAATTATAAACTCAATTATTCCATCTTTTAACTGATGAATTACTTCCAGTATATATGCTTTAATTTGTTGCTTGTTACAGTGTTTAGCAATTGTGCAAAAGACACAGAGACAAATGATGATAATACAATTGTTATTGAAAAGAGTCATTTTTCATTTGTACTTCACGATGGAATAACCCAGAGTATTATTGATCCTATTAATTCGAAACTAAACGAGAGTTATTTAAGAGTTTTAAACGATCTTGAAGTTAGTTCGATGAATAAGGTTTCTGTTAAAATATGGAATAACGAAACCAATTTTCTTGATGATATGGAACAGGCAATTGGCCAAAGATACCAAGGCGCATCAGGTTGGGTTTATAGCTCAACCGATATTCGGATTCTTTACCGTGGAGACTATACTTCGCAAATTGCTCTTCACGAATTTTGCCACGCTGTTTCATTGGTTGTAAACAGCACAATTGGAAATAATCCAAGATGGCTATGGGAGGCAGTAGCAATTTACGAAGCAGGGGAATTTGTAAATCCAACTACCATTAGTTATTTAGTTGGTGGTAATTTCCCGACATTAGCTGAACTTAATTCTGATTTTAATTCGGGAGAAAATAAGATCTATTCAGTTGGTTATCTTCTTTCAGAATTTATAATTACAAACTGGGATAAAAATCACTTTGTTAGCTTGATCAAATCAAATGGAAATATTCAACAAACACTTGAAATAACGACGCAGCAATTTGAAGAAGATTGGAAAAATTTTGTAATTACAACATATTTCTAATTAAGAGAAAACAGATTGTTCTTTTTTAAATTCTATTTTCAAATTGAAGAATGTTTCGGTCTAGCCTACCTTAAATAACAATACTTTATGAAAAAATTAAGTTATTATTTATATCCATGATAAAATATTAACTAAAAAAGCCCCTTCTCAGCCGGAGAGGGGGACTTTGATTAGTTAAACTGTTTGTTGCGAAAATGTGAAAAAGGTTTAACTAATTATATATAGGTTTTATAAGTGCTCAGAGAGTTTTACCAGTTGAATAAATTCGCTTCTGTAACCTTCTGCATCTTCGCCTTTGGCGTATTTGGCAAGATCAATAACCGATTGATAGGTTGCACTACCTTTGAATTCTGAATTTCGAAGAATCATTCCAAAACTCGCTACAGCGGCAGAGAACCTAAAATTATCCGACATATCTGTAAAATTTGAACCATTATATGGAATAACTTTTTCGAGCAATATACTGGTGGTGCCATCAGGTTTTTTATAACGAAACTTTACCGTTGCTACCTCTTCTCCTGTTTTTGCCAGCGTGTTTAATTGTGTTGTTTGGTATTTAAGATCGTTTTTAGTTAATGCACTATTATTGGTTAGCCTGATTTCGTATAACGCAGTAACCGTATGTCCCGAACCTAATTCACCAGCATCTTTTTTATCGTCTTCAAAATCCTCATTATTAAGCAATCTGTTTTCGTAGCCAACTAATCTGTACGATTCAACAATTGCAGGATTAAACTCAATCTGTATTTTTACATCTTTGGCGATGGTAAAAAGTGTTCCACCAAATTCGTTTACCAATACTTTTTTTGCTTCCAATATATTATCAATGTATGCATAGTTGCCATTTCCTTTATCGGCGATTATTTCCATTTTATCATCTTTGTAATTTCCCATTCCAAACCCAAGTACAGAAATAAAAATCCCTTTGTCTCTTTCTTTTTCAATAAGGCGTTCCATTTCCGCATTACTCGATATACCTACATTAAAGTCACCGTCAGTAGCCAGAATAATTCGGTTATTTCCATCTTTTATTAAATTTTCTGATGCTACCTGGTAAGCAAGATTTAAACCAGCAGCTCCTGCAGTTGATCCTCCAGCCTGTAATCTTTCTAATGCATCCAGAATTTTATTTTTCTCTTTTCCCGAAGTAGATGGAAGAACCAATCCAGAACTTCCTGCATATACAACTATTGCAACCTTATCTTCATCTCGTAGTTCCTGTACTAATAGGGTAAATGCTTTTTTAAGCAATGGTAGTTTGTTATGATAATCCATTGATCCCGAAACATCAATTAAGAATACAATATTCGATGGAGGTAGATTATCTTTTTTGATTTTTTCTCCCTGTAAACCAATATGAAGTAATAATGATTCCTTATTCCAAGGACATATTGCTAATTCATGGTAAATGGCAAACGGATGTCCATTGTTGGGTTGAGGATAATCATATGAAAAGTAGTTGATCATTTCTTCAATTCGAACAGCATCTACCGGTGGTTTTTGCCCATCGTTTAAAAAGCGGCGAACATTACTATACGATGCAGCATCAACATCAATTGAAAAAGTTGATAAAGGAGTTTTTATTGCTTCTTTAAACCCATTTTCACGAATGGTTGAATATCCTTCGGTATTAAAATCTTCTTGTTCGTAAAGGTTCATTTGAGATGTAATTGAAAGTTCATCACATATTTCAGCATCGTATTTTTTGTCACCAATTTTTAAACTTTTCTGATTTCTGGGTCGTGATGTTCCTACGGCCATAACGATACATTCATCTAGCTCGAGATTTTCTGATTCGAGCGTTGCATTAATAATGGTCTGGTTGCCAATCATTATCTCTTTGGTTTTCATACCAACGAAACTAAATACAAGGGTAGCGTTTTGAGGCGCATTCAACAGATACTTTCCGTCAATGTCGGTTGTTGTTCCTATTCTTGGCGATTCTTTTACAATTACCGACACACCAGGAATAGGAAGATTATCATCCGCTGAAGTTACGATTCCAATTACAATGCCTGCTGTCGAAGCAAAATGGAAAGTTACCATTAAGGTAAAAAGTGCAATTACATTTTTTTTCATAACTTTAAAATTTATATTTAACATGTTGTTTTTCTTATAGGGTGCAGTGGGTAAAAGAATTCCATAAAAAGTTTCATTTATTTTTTGTTTTAATATTTAAAATCCTGGTAATCAAAGTGTAAAAATGGTGAGTTCATTTAAAGACAAGGCTTCTTTTTCCGATTCTGATATGCTCCAGAAATATATCGAAACAGGAAATCTTGAGATTTTAGGTGAAGTTTATAACCGATACATTCACTTGGTTTATGGAGTATGTTTAAAATACCTTACTAATCGTGACGAAAGTAAAGATGCTGTAAATAAAATATTTGAGCTGCTTATTACAGAAATTCATAAATTTGATATAAAAAACTTCAGGAGTTGGCTTTATGTGGTTACAAAGAATTACTGTTTAATGGAAATTCGAAAGAACAAAACCGAAAAAAGACGATTTGAAAAATTTTCTGAACATTATTTTATGGAATCAACAGATTATTTTCATCCTATAGATGACGTTTCGGAAAGGACTCTTGAGGATCAACTTAAAAATTGTATTGAAAAGTTAAAAGAAGAACAGCAACAATGCATACAATTGTTTTATTATGAAAAAAAATGTTATAAAGAAATAGCATCCCACTTAAAAATTGATGAATTAAAGGTTAAAAGTTTTATACAAAACGGGAAACGTAATTTAAAGATATGTATTGAAGAAAATATGAAAAAAGAAAATGTCTAAACGAAAACTGACATATAACGATTTTAAGCATTACTTCAGCAATAACTTGCAGAATAAGGATAAGCACGCATTCGAAAAACAGATGATGCAGGATGCTTTTGAAGAAGAAGCATTTGATGGTTTATCAAGCATTAATCCAGTAGAATTAGATCAGGACTTAACGGAATTACAGCATAATATTGCAAACAGAAGTCGAAAGACCAAACGCATTGTTCCTATTTGGTTCAAATATGCAGCAAGTATTATTATTCTAATTGGCATTGGTGCTTCTGTTCTTATGTTCCTTAATAACCGGGTTTGGGAAGATTCATTTCTAAATGATCAGATTTCAATGGAAATGGAAATTGCAGATAGTGTTTTATTTGATTCAGAACTCGCTATTACAGAGCAAAACATAGATACCGCGAGAAAAGAACTAATTGCCTTGAACAAGGAGAAGAAACCCCAGGCAGCAAAGGAAAAAATCGTCATCGAAGATGATGCATTAATAGCAGAAGAGATATATATAACCGAAGAGACAGATTCTGATACCGACGATCAGATCAACGTAATTGCATTTGAAGAAGTTGATGAGATTTTTGAGGAAACAATTCCTGTTGCCGAAAGGGTTGTTGCAGATAAAGCTGAAACTGCAGCCCAACCGATGATTGCAGCAAAGAAATCAACATATAAAAAAGAAAAACTCACAATTAAAGGTAAAGTAATCGGAGCAGAGGACAACCTATCGATTCCTGGTGTTTCTATCGTTTTAAAAGACAATCCTGCCATTGGAACAACCACCAATATGGATGGCGAATTTGAGCTAACCATTCCTTACGATGACGATCAGGCTTTAAAAACCTTAATTGCTCAGTTTGTTGGAATGGAATCAACAGAACTAAATTTAAGGGGAGACACCAATCTTTTGGTTTATATGGAACCTAGCTATTTGGAAATGGATGAAGTTGTAGTAACTGCGCTTGGAGTTAAGCGAAACGCCGAAGAAGAAGAGTCGATTCAATATAACGCGAAACCGCCAAAGGAAGTAAGTTTTAATAATTATAAAAAGCAAGTTATTGATAATCTTGATTTTTCTAAACTAGAAGCATTGCCCGGAAAACATAAAATCAGGGTTATATTTACTGTTAATCCTGATGGATCGTTAGGTTCTTTTCGTTTTAAAAACTATCCAAACCAAGCCTTTTGTGATGAGATTATACGGGTAATGAATAATCTTGGAAAATGGATACCTGCAACTGAAAATAATAGAAATATCTCATCAGAAGTAAGATTCAATTTAATAATTGAAGTAAATAAATAAAAAGCTAATTATTTAGGGTCGATTTCCCTTTCACATAATAGTTATTCCAATTTATACATCACAATGTATTAAACAATAATTGATTGTAAAAATCGTCAGGCCAAAATAATTATTACCTTTGTATATAGTCAAAAATTTTATTAGATGAAAAAACTTATTGCCTTTTTCTTTCAGGGTCTTCTGTATCTGGCTCCTATTGCTATTACCTTGTTTATTTTATATAAAGCGTTTTTCTTGGTTGATGATGTTTTTAAACCATTGTTATTTAAAATTTTTGGATTTCATATTCCGGGAATAGGATTTATTATATTGTTTCTGCTTATTACCTTACTTGGATATGCCGGACAAACCATTATTGCTAAACCGGTAAAGTTTTTAATCAATCATTTTCTGGATAGAGCCCCATTGTTAAAAACGGTTTATTCATCTATAAAAGATTTTATTTCGGCTTTTGTTGGTAAGGATAAGAAATTCAATCAACCTGTATTGGTTAAAGTGAATTTAATTTCTGATTTGGAAAAAGTTGGCTTTATCACCCGTGAACATCTTTCCGATTTAGGTGTTGAAGGAAAGAAAGTGGCCGTTTATTTTCCACATTCGTATAATTTTTCTGGTGAAATGTTTATCGTCCCTGCTGACCAGGTAAAACCAATCACTGCTGCTCCTGGTGATGTTATGAAGTTTGTTGTTACTGGCGGTGTGGCCAGTTTTAGAAATAATGAATAAAGAAAAACCCTAATTATATAACTATGAAGACAATAAGAATTTTTTCAATTACAGCGATTATTAGCTTATTGGTTATTACTGCTGTATCACAGGAAGTTTCACAGGGGTATATTATTACCGATAAACAGGATTTAAAAGCATCGAGTGTTAAAAACCAACAATATACCGGAACATGCTGGAGTTTTGCTACTACATCTTTTATCGAAACAGAATTATTGAGACTAGGGAAACCAGAGTATGATCTGTCGGAAATGTTCTTTGCTCATTATGCTTATATCGCAAAGGGCGAAGGCTATGTTCGTCTTTCTGGAAATGCCTCGTTTGGCGAGGGCGGACAAGCACATGATGTATTAAATATCATAAAAAAGTATGGACTTATACCTCAGTCAATTTATAGTGGGAACGTCTATGACCCAGCTTATTATAATCATGGCGAGCTGGAAGCAATGCTGAAAGCCGCCGTTGATGTTGCTGTAAAGAAACCAAATAGAAAACTTACTCCGGTTTGGATAAATGCGTATAAGTCAATTATTGATACATATATGGGTAAATTACCTGAAAATTTTGATTTTGATGGTAAGCAGTACACACCACAATCCTTTGCAAAAGAAATTGGGTTTAATCCGGATGATTATATCGAGATAACTTCATTTACTCATCATCCTTTTTATGAACAATTTATTCTCGAAGTGCCCGATAATTGGTCAAAAGATTTATATTACAATGTACCTTTGGATGATCTGATAAATATTATGAATAATTCAATAAATATGGGATATTCCTATGTTTGGGATGGAGATATGTCGCAACCGGGTTTTTCTCATAAAAATGGAGTTGCAATTGTCCCCGCCGGCGAGCTTCAATTTGATCATCCTGCCCCTGAAAAAAATATTACCCAGGAATATCGACAACAGGAATTTGATAATCTTTCTACGTTCGATGATCATTTAATGCATATTACAGGGCTGGCTAATGATCAGAATGGCACAGTTTATTATAAAACAAAAAACTCATGGGGTACCGATAGAGGTAAATTTGGAGGTTACCTTTATATGTCCGAACAGTTTATGAGATTAAACACGATAGCTATTCTTGTTCATAAAAGTACAATTCCAAAAGAAATAAAGGAAAAACTTAAAATAAAATAGATTTAAAGAGGCTGTATCAAAAGCCTCTTTTTCGTATTATCACTTCGACAAGCTCAGTGTGACACATTGATTATTAGATTGTTGTCATTTTGTCCCGAAAGCTTTCGGGAGTCGAAAAATAGTCAACAATCTTACTTTTGATACAACCTCTTTTTATTGTGCAATTAACAAGTTGCAACCTCTGATATCACTATTGTCGAATCGCCCAGAAACTTCGAAGCTACCTTCAGAATTGATTTTTCCGAGATCTTTGGTTTCAATAAATGAACACGAGTTTATATTGGCCAGATCTATAATGTTTATTCCGCCAGATTTTCCTGCATCCAAAAAAGAAAAAGGATCATAGGTGTCGCGTATAAAAACTTTCATCCATGGAGGACAGTAGAACTTACCATTTCCTTTAGAATAAGCCTGTGATAGTAATTCGGTCATTCCATATTCCGAATGGATTGTTTCAACACCAAACCCTGATGTAAGTATTTTATGTAATTCGTCTCGTGTAAGTTCTTTTCTTCGACCCTTCATTCCACCTGTTTCCATTACAATAGTGTGTTTTAATTTTTGTGGATATTTTTCAACCAGATCAAGCAATGCATAGGATACTCCAAGAAGAATGGTTTTTTGACCTTTGTCTTCAAGGTGCCTTATTTTGGTTACTAGTTCATCCGTGTTTTTAAGATAGAATCCACTATCGGCATGGCCGGATAGTTGAATCAAATGATCGGCCATATATACTAAGGAAGAACTTTCATTTTCTAGATAACTGGGTAATAAGGCTAAAAAGCAATAATCATTTATAGGTCCAAAGAACTGCTCAAAACCTTTAACAAAGCTTTTTTCGTAAACCGAAAGATCCGATATATAATGATTGCTTCTGATAAGACCTGTTGTTCCGCTACTAAAAAATGTTTTTTCCGGTGTTTGTGAGCCGCAAATTACCTGATGCGTTTTAAAAAAATCGATAGGTAAAAAAGGGACTTCTTTTAAACGTGTAATCGTTAGTGGATTAATTTTTAAATGCGTTAAAAAATCTTTATAAACAGGATTATTACTTGCCTGAGTATAAAAAAGTTGTAAAGCAAAGAACTCAAAATCCTTTTCGCTTTTAATTGAAAAAATCGGGTCAATAATTTTATCGTCCATACTGCAAAATTAGCTCAAACAGATCAAAATAAAAAAACTGCATCATTTGATGCAGTTGTAATTATTAGTTATGTTAAATGTAAAAAAGGATTAAAGAATAATAAAATTATGATCTTTCATCCATTCTTTTTCGATAAAGTCATTGTAAATATCAAAGCAGCCATTCATCTGAATTACTTGCTGAATCCATTTTTCCTCTAACATGTAATTGGTGGAATCTCTCTTTTCTTTTGCATCCGCACTTTCAGAGAGTTGTTCGTTTTTTAATGGGTTTATTACTGGAACAATTACTTTTTCAGTACTTTTTTCAGATTCTTGTTTTTTTAATAGATCTTCTTTCCCATTTTTTAATTGTGCCAGAAGCTCTTGTGGTTTAGTTGTTAACTTAAGAAAAAAATACGTATAACTTGATGGTTGGTTTTCAGAAGTTTTTGAAAAATTTTCTGTTGAGGTAAGTAAATATCCAAACAGGAATAAAAAAACACTAAAACTAGCTAAACTTATAAAAGTAGCGAGTAATCGGTAATATTTTTTCATGTAAATGTCGAATAATGGGTTTTTAAAAAACCATCATCAATTATACCATACTGTATAAGTATCAGGATAATAGGCAATAACAAAAATACTATTTAAAAAATCCAATTAAAAAAGTGAACGATTTTGGAACGCTGCTGTACGAAAACGAACAAAAATACCAGAAATTTATTCTGGTATTTACGTAATGAAATCAAAATCAATTATAATTTATTAATCGGTTAATTCCCACTCAAAACCGTCTTTTGTATCTTTAATAACAACTCCTTTTGCAGTTAGTTCGTTTCTAATTTTATCCGATGTGGCAAAATCTTTGTTTTTCTTAGCATCTAATCGGAGATTTAAAATCATATCAATTAAGTCATTTGCTAAATTGGACGACTCTCCTGATTTTTCGTTTTTTAACCCTAAAATATCAAAGACAAAAATCTGAAAGAGCGATTTGAGATTTTCCAGATCTTCTTTATTGATTTTCTCATTACCGTCATTTACTGAATTAATGATTCGAACCGCTTCGAATAAATTTGAGATCAATATAGGGCTGTTAAAATCATCATTCATTGCTTTGTAGCAATTATCTTCCAGTTCGGTAATATTAACTGTCGATTCTGTTGAAGGGGATAGCTTTTCAAGAGTTTCTCCGGCTTTCATTAATTTAAAGAATCCTTTTTCGGCAGCCTGAAGAGCTTCGTTTGAAAAATCCAGCGTGCTACGATAGTGCGATTGAGCCATAAAAAAACGTACCACCATGGGTGAATAACCTCTGTCCAGCAAAGGATGATTGCCTGTAAATAACTCCCGAGGTAAAAATCCATTTCCAGCACTTTTTGACATTCTGGTTCCGTTTACTGTTAACATATTGGTATGCATCCAGTATTTTGCCGGAGCTGTATTGCTGCAAGCCTGCGATTGTGCAATTTCATTGGTATGATGAGTGGCCTGTAAATCCATTCCACCACCGTGAATATCGAATTTCTCACCTAAATATTTTGTACTCATTGCTGAGCATTCGATATGCCAACCCGGAAATCCCCAACCCCAAGGTGAAGGCCACTTCATTAATGTTTCGGGTTTAGATTTTATCCATAGTGCAAAATCAAGCCGGCCTTTCTTTTCATCTTGTCCACTTAGTTCTCGTGTACCTTCAATAAGTTCTTCCAGCTTTCGATTGGTTAATTGTCCATAAGGAAATACAGTATTGTATTTTTCTACATCAAAATATACAGTGCCATTTTTTTCGTAGGCATAACCATTCTTTAATATTTCTTTTATCATTTCGATTTGCTCAGAAATATGACCTGTAGCAGTAGGTTCAATGCTTGGAGGCAGAGTGTTAAAAACAGACATTACTTCACGAAAGCTTAATGTATATTTCTGAACAATTTCCATAGGTTCCAGTTGTTCGAGCTTAGCCTTTTTAGCAAACTTATCATCTCCTTCATCTCGGTCACCTTCTAAATGGCCTGCATCTGTAATGTTACGGACATAGCGTACTTTATATCCTAAGTGTAATAAATAGCGATAAATTAAGTCGAATGAAATAAAGGTTCTGCAATTACCTAAATGAACATCATTATAAACAGTTGGTCCGCATACATAAATTCCTACAAAAGGAGGATTTAGGGGTTCAAAAACTTCTTTTTTGCGGGTTAGGGTATTGTATATTTGTAAATTCTTATCCATTTCGATAAATTTAAAATTGCAGTTAGCAAAGGTATAAAAACAAGTCGAAACAAGAAACCCTAAATCTAAAAGAATCATCAATTTATAAGCAAGGATTCCTTATATTTGATAAATGTTGTGTAATTTTGAACTTTTAAATAAATCGAAAATTATGAGTTCTACTCGTCAGAATAAAATATCACGACTCGTTCAAAAGGAACTTAGTGATATTTTTCAAAAAAACACCTCTTCTCTTTTTCAAGGTAAAATGATTACCGTAACTACAGTAAGAGTCTCTCCAGATTTATCTGTAGCCAAGGTTTATCTGAGTTTATTCCCGGTTAAAGATAAGGAGGCATTTATTACTTACATCACTTCTGTTGAAAGCCAGATACGCTATGAATTAGGTAAACGCGTAAGACACCAATTACGAATAATACCAGAACTGGCATTCTTTTTAGATGATTCCCTTGATTATATTGAGAATATAGGTGGTTTATTAAAGTAAATAATAAATAAACTATTGGTAAAAAGCCAATAGCTAAAAGCTGATAAAAATGCAATACGATCCAATAAAACGTAGTCTTGGAAGGGTTTTTAATAGAATACCATTGTTAAGAAGGATTTTTTATTTTTTACTCGATTTATTATTACTTAGAGCCTGGCACATAAAAAAGGCAATTCGCCAATGGAAAAAAAGCCATCTTTCTGAAACCAATATTCTGGATGCAGGATCTGGGTTTGGACAGTATACTTATTTTATGTCAAGACAATCAAGAAAGTGGCATATTCGCGGAGTGGATGTAAAAACGGAGCAAATCGAAGATTGTAATTACTTTTTTGTACGAATAGGAAAACAGCATCAGGTAAAGTTCAGATACGCTGATTTAACTTCGTATGTGAATGAATCGGCATTTGATTTGATCTTGAGCGTTGATGTAATGGAGCATATTGAGGATGACGTTAAGGTGTTTAAAAATTTTTACGAATCATTGAAACCTGGAGGCATGTTATTAATATCAACACCTTCCGACCAGGGTGGTTCTGATGTACATGATCAACACGAGCATTCATTTATTGATGAACATGTTCGCGATGGATATAATATTATTGATATAGAAGAAAAGCTTAAATCGGTTGGTTTTAAAAAGGTTGAGGCAAATTATTCGTATGGCAAACCAGGAAAAATATCCTGGAAAATTTCAATGAAATGGCCTATCCTAATGCTAAATAAAAGTAGAGCCTTTTTTGTATTATTGCCCTTTTATTATATTATTATGTATCCCGTTTCGTTTATATTAAATTATTTTGATGTTTACACTAAACATAAAACAGGAACAGGTCTTATTGTTAAAGCATATAAATAAGATTGTTGCTGGTTTCTGGTTGCTAGTTATAATTTTAAAAAACCAGAAACGAGCAACATGCAACCTAATAAATTAAAAAATTGAATTTTCCATTCTATATATCAAAACGTTACCTTGTTGCCAAAAAATCGAAAAATGCAATAAATATTATTTCGATGATTTCAATAATTGGCGTAACAATTGGTACTGCTGCACTTATTGTTGTCCTTTCGGTGTTTAATGGATTTGATGGGGTTATAAAATCAATGTATAATGCTTTTGATCCTGACCTGAAAGTTACTCCTGCTCAAGGAAAGGTTTTTAAATTAAATAGCATTCCTGGATTTAATGAGATTAAGAATCATCCCGGAATATTTGATATTGCCGAAACCCTCGAAGAAAACGCCTTGTTAAAATATAGCGATCAGCAATACGTGGCTACAGTAAAAGGAGTAAGCGATAATTATACTTCAGTATCCGGAGTAGATACTATGATTGTTGCCGGCGATTTTATACTCAAAAACAAAGATCAGAATTATGCCGTAGTAGGACAGGGTGTAGCTGTTTTCCTCTCATTAAATATCAATTTTATTGATCCTTTGGTTATTTATGTTCCGAAAAGGAAAGCACAACTTTCAATGAACCCGGAACAGATGTTTAATCGTAAATATATTTTTACATCGGGTGTTTTTGGAATTCAACAAGAGTTTGATGCAAAATATGTTATTGTTCCAATTGATTTTGCCCGAAGTGTTTTTGAATATCAGGATGAGATTTCATCTCTTGAAATTAAGGTTAAACCCGGAAGCAACATAAAAAAAATACAAAACCACTTAATTGAAAAATTAGGACCCGAATTTGTAGTAAAAGATCGTTATCAGCAACACGAAATGTTTTATAAAATTATGAAATCTGAAAAATGGTCAATCTTTTTTATCCTAACCTTTATACTGATTATTGCCTCGTTTAATATTATCGGTTCTTTAACCATGTTAATTATTGATAAAAAAGAAGATATATCAATCCTTCGTGCTTTGGGAGCAAACCTAAGCACTATTAGGCGAATTTTTCTTACAGAGGGATGGATGATCTCTATTGTTGGAGCTCTTTTTGGCTTGGCTTTGGGTTGGCTTATTTGCTGGCTTCAAATAAATTTTGAATTTGTCAGACTTCAGGGTTCTGGGTCATTTATTATTGATGCCTATCCGGTAAAAATGATCTGGAAAGATTTTGTTGCAGTTTTTGTAACGGTAGTGATTATTGGATTTGTGGCAGCCTGGTATCCTGTTAGGTATATTACTAAAAGGTACGTTCTAAGCGAGATGGAGATGAATTAAAATTAATAGCGTTAAGATAATTTCTGTAAGTTGTTAACAATAAGGATTATTCAAATTTGTCAAAAAAGAAGCCAATGTTAATAAAAACTAGATAGAAATGTGAGATATCATACTTATTTTGAAACAAATGATCGAGCCATCCCGTAAAATTTTATTAACATTGCATTTATTTTATTAACAATCAGATAAATTATTCACTCATGTTCAATAATATGAGAAATTCAATAATAAAAGCCTTGACTGTTTTATTAATGTTGATTATAACAGTAATAGGTAATGCTGCAAATCGATATTGGGTAAATGGTGGCGGAATGTGGAACGATCCTAATCATTGGTCAGAAACCAGTGGAGGAAAACCTGGCACAACATTACCTACGCAATTCGATAATGTAATTTTTAATAATAATTCGTTTACCCAAAACGGACAGCAGGTAATTATTAAAAGCAGCGTTGCTTGTAATGATTTTACCTGGGAAGTTGACAATTACAAGGCTGAACTAAAAAGCAAATCCTTTTTATTTAAAGAAGCTACAAAAGCAGATATTAAAATTTATGGCTCTGTAACAATTAATGAAAATATTGATAATCAGTTTTTTGGAGATATTTATTTAAGGGCTGAAAAAGAATCATTCTTAATAATTAAATCACAACTTAACAGCAATTTATATTTTGATAGTGAAAAAGGTTCCTGGGTTGTTGAAAGCGATTTGTCAACCACAAAAAATATACAATTAATTGCTGGAGATTTAAATCTTAATAATAAAGATGTTGATTGTGATGTCTTTACTGGAAACGGAGATAGTTTTAGAGCATTAAATATGACAAACTCCAACGTAACCGTTAATAGGTGGGATTTTCAAAACACATCAAACCTAGAGTATGTTGGTGAAAGCTATTTGGTTTATGTAAAATCAGAAAATGTAAAAAGAAATGTTCTTGTAAACAATATTGAGGTAAAAGCAACAAAGGCTGGAAGCAAGGCAGATTATGTTGTTTATCCGTTTGTTATTACCAGTGCTACCTGTCATGACCGCGCGGATGGAACATTTACAATGTCCGTTTCAGGAGGGGTTACACCATACACATATACTTTAAAAAATAATCGAACATTGGTTACTCAAACCTATGTAGGAAACGATGTGGTAAAAACATTCACTGGTTTAACAGCTGATTCATATTACGCAAGAGTTGAAGATGCAATTGGTAGTGTTTTTGGTAGTACTTATACCCTTGGAGCTCCACCGGAATTTATTGCTGAATCTATCGGTGTTAATGTTGGCTTGTCTTGTTCTGATGCAAGTGATGCCGAACTGGAAGCGTACGCCACAGGCGGTACAGCGCCATATACGTACCAATGGCAAAAGTATAACTTTGGATCACTTACTTGGGAAGATTTAGTTGGAGAAACAAATAAAGTATTAACCGGAGTTTCTCAAGGTTGGTATCAGGTAATTATAAGAGATGTAAATGGTTGCGGAGCAGGTGGGTTTGTTTCCACAAATCTTATTTTTATTCGGGGTTACGATAGTGATGAATATATACCAGAAGAACTGAGCTTTACTAGTATTACATCAAAAAATACTTGTGTTGGTACAGACAATGGTACAATTACAATGGTTGCATCGGGTGGAACAGGAGATATCGATTATTATTTAATTAGACAAAGTGATTTAGCAGTAATACCTACTGGGCCTCCTTATGATGAAGATGGAGTATTTACAGGTTTACAAGATGATACTTACGAAACCTATGCCATTGATGAAAATGGATGTACTATTAAAGGTACTGATGTAACAATTACTGAAGTTACCAATCCAACGGCAAGTATTACACCAGATCCTGCTTCAACATGTCCTTCTGTTGGATTAACCCTTAATGGAAATCCTGCTGGTGGTTCAGGAACATATGTTACCCATGCCTGGACCGGAGCTGGTTCCTCGTCTTTAAGTCCAACAAATACGCAATCCACTACTTTTACAAATGCAACATCAGGTTCATATGCGTTAACTTATACTGTTACAGATGATATTGGTTGTACCGGAAGTGATAATATTAATGTGACAGTAAAAGTAGCTTCTGTTGCCCCAACATCAGCAAGCGTAGATCATAATAATTTTTGCCCAGGTGCTTTTGCCAATATAACATTGAGTTATGTTGGAGGAACTCTAGGTACTGGAGCAACTGCCCGCTGGTATACAGATGCTGGTTTTACCGTTCTTGCAGGAACAGGACAAAACTTAGTTATTGCATCACCTGCAGTAACAACCACTTATTATGTGCGTTTTGAAGGTGATTGTAATAATACAACTGCAGCATCGATTACAGTTACTATTTTAAGTTCATCAACAGCCCCAACAAGTATTAATAGTACCTTAAATAATATCTGTCCTGGACAATCAACTACCCTAACTGTGCAGGGAGGATCCCTTGGTGGTGGTGCTACTTGGCAGTGGTATACTGGTAGCTGTGGTGGTACTGCTGCAGGTACAGGTGCAAGTATTAACGTTACACCCGCTGTAACCACAACGTATTATGTTAGAGCTGAAGGCGATTGTAATACAACCACATGTGCCTCTATTACTATAACCGTTAAAACTCAATCAACCATTCCCACTGGAATATCTACAGATAATAATAATTTTTGTCCAGGCCAAACAGCAAATTTAACTGTAACGGGCGGTTCTTTAGGAACTGGTGCTAGTTGGCGATGGTATACAGGTAGTTGTGGAGGAACATCGGCAGGTTCCGGAGCAAGTATAAGCGTATCACCTATAGTAACAACAACTTATTATGTACGAGCCGAAGGCGATTGCAATACAACACTCTGTGTTAGTACAACAATTACTGTTAAGGTAGCTTCTATAGCACCAACAACAGCTAGTGTAAACAATAATAATTTCTGTCCGGGAGCATTTCCAACGATCACTCTGTCTTATGTTGGAGGAACATTAGGAACAGGAGCAACAGCAGAATGGTATACTGATGGCACCTATACAACAAATATTGGCTCAGGTCAGAATTTAATAATTGCAGCTCCTGCTGTAACAACTACCTATTATGTTCGATTCGAAGGTGATTGTAACAATACAACGGGACCTTCCGTTACTGTAACAGTAAAAACACAATCAACAGCCCCAACCGGAATTACGAATGATAACACAAATTTCTGTCCTGGAGGTACAGCAAACTTAACCGTAACAGGAGGTTCTTTAGGAACGAATGCAACATGGCGTTGGTATACAGGTAGTTGTGGAGGAACATCGGTTGGAAGCGGAACAACAATAAGTGTATCTCCGGCAGTTACCACAACGTATTATGTGCGTGCCGAAGGCGATTGCAACAACACAACCTGTGCAAACTTAACAGTTACTGTAAAGGTAGCATCGGTAGCGCCAACAAGTGCGACTGTAAACAATAACAATTTCTGTCCAGGAGCATTTCCAACGATAACGTTGAGTTATGTAGGAGGTACTTTGGGTACAGGCGCAGTAGCGAGATGGTACTCAGATGCAGGTTTTACTAACCTAGTAGGTACAGGCCAAAATTTAGTAATAGCAGCTCCTGCAGTTACCACGACGTATTATGTGCGTTTCGAAGGTGATTGCAACAGTACAACTCCGGCTTCAGTAACCGTTACAATAAAAACACAATCAGTAGCTCCTACAAGTGCAGCTGTTAATAATAACAATTTTTGTGCGGGTATATTTACTAATATCATCCTGTCATATTCAGGCGGAACAATAGGAACAGGGGCAACAGCAGAATGGTATTCTGATGCAGCCCTTACAATCAGCGTAGGCTCAGGTCAAAACCTAAGTATTCCAGCTCCTGCGGTAACAACTACGTATTATGTTCGTTTCGAAGGCGATTGCAATAATACATCTGCTGTAAGTATTACAGTAACGGTATTTGCAAATCCAACAGCCAGTATTACCCCGGATCCAGCGATTACTTGTACCTCAGTAGATCTTAACCTTAATGGAAATCCTTTAGGTGGAACTCCTGCATATACGCATGCTTGGACAGGAACAAACTTAACTTTGTTAAGTAACCCAACTATTCAGAATCCAATTTTTAACTCAGGGTTATCTGGTACATATAATTATACCTATACTGTAACTGATATTAATGGATGTAAAGGAACTGATAACATATCTGTTTTGGTTCATAAGTCTGCCACCGCAGACGCTGGTGTTGATACTTTATTATGCTATGGCACTCCATATTATATTCAGGATGCTGATTCATCAGATACTCCTTCTATTACATGGTCGTCCGTTGGTGGAGATGGCACTTTTGATGATGCGAATATAATAGATCCAACATATACACCTGGTGCTAATGATTTAATAAACGGATTTGTTGACCTTGTTTTAACTGCTCAGGGAACAGCCCCTTGCAGTAATGTTACGGATACTATGAGGATTACTTATTTGCCACAATTACTAGCTGCAATAGGTAAACCTACTCCATTCTACATTGATTCTACATCAACACATATTGAGGTTTATATCAAAATTGCAAGTCATAGATATAATGCAGATTTGGGGTTATATCTTGTATCTCCGGTTGATTCGGTAGTTGAACTTAAACCATATTGCACTGGATTTCCATCAGCTAATCAAAATATAACGTTAAATTTTTATAATGATCCGCTGGATACAGCTTCTTTATCAACAATTTCAACATGTAGCCCTACTAGCGGAAGATATGCGTTTTCTGGAGATTGGAAAAAGCAACTTCATGGTCAAGATCCATCTAATGGTGCCTGGAGTATTAGAATTGTAGATGCCCTAAATATTAGTGGCCCAGATGGATTTCTTGAAGAGGCAACGCTAAAATTCTCAGATTTTAACCAAGATGCTATTTTTGAGTCTGTTTTATATGAGGATTCATTGATTCATAAACCTATTAAAGAGTATTCCGGATCAGGACCATATGCTCGTACCTCACACGTTTTATCTCTTACAGGTTTAACAACATCCTGCTTTGGATTGTGTGATGCAACTGCCGTAGCAACAGGTTCAGGTGGTCAACCACCATATGCTTCATACAAATGGAGTACAAGCTTAGATTTTAGTAGTCCTATTGCAACAGGAGATACAGTTGATTTATGCGTAGGTACATATTATGTTGAAATAACCGATTCACATGGTTGTATTGCTATAGATTCTATAGTGGTCAATGAACCTCCTGAAATAAAAATAACGAATGATTCAATTGAAAATATTACCTGCCATGGAGATTCAACAGGAGTTATTATGCTTGAGTTTAATGGTGGTACAGGAACCCTTGAGTACACATTAGACAGTATTGACTGGTTTGCAAGCGGTCATGTCTTTGAAGATCTTGGTGCAGGAACGTATGATGTTATTATTCGTGATTTAAGTGGTTGTTTTAAAGACACAACTATTATACTTATACAGCCCGACTCAATCCAAATAACTGTTACTCATACCGATGTGACTTGTTGGGGTGATGATGACGGAACTATTCAAATTACTGCTCTGGGAGGACAAGGACCATTAGAATATTCTATTGATAGTGGAGCAACTTACTTCGATAATGGAGGATTGTTTATTGATCTTCCTGGAGATACATTTTATATTGCTGTTATGGACAGCGTAGGATGTGAGAGAATATGGGGTCCTGAAATTATTTTTGAACCAGATTCTGTTTCTATCGATTCGGTAAAAGTTAATTTGTTAAGTTGTGTTGGTGGAGGAACCGATGGGCAAATTATTGTATATGGAAGTGGAGGCGTTGGAGAACTTTACTATTCAATAGACGGTGGAGCATTTACGACAGATTCAGCATTTAATAGTTTAACCGAAGGATTTTATCAAATGGCAGTTCGTGATGATAATGGATGTACAAAATTGCTTGATTCGCTTATACATATAACCTATGCTGCACCGATAATTGTTGACTCTTTATTTATAACCGATGTTTCAGGTTGTTACGGCGATAGTACAGGCCAAATCAGAGTTTATGCAAGCGGCGGCTCGGGTACTTTGTCTTACAAATTTAGGGGAGTAACTCAAACATCAAACTTGTTTATTGACGTTTGGGCAGGAACCGATACTATTTTTATAAGCGATGAAGCAGGTTGTCAGATTGATACTGTTATAACTATCGGTCAACCGGATGAACTGATTATTACTTCTTTGGATATTATCAATGTTCGAAATTGTGTTAATATTAGTGATCTGGGTGAAATAGTAATTCATGCCATTGGTGGTACCGGCGTTGGAACGTTTATTTATTCTGTTGATGAAGGTGCAAATACTTTTGCCGATTCTACATTTATTAATTTGCCTGAAGGAACCTATTACATATATGTAGAGGATGTTAATGGCTGTATTGCTTTAGATACTGCCGACATAATAACTCCTGAAGAATTTCTGGTTTCTTCAGAAGTTCAGAATATTTATTGTTTAACCAGTACACCCAAAGACCCAGCCCTAAGTAATGGAAGGATAATTCCAACAGTAACTGGTGGAGATCCTGATTTTGTGTACTTATGGTCTGGTCCAGCAGGATATACATCTACCGAAGATACCATACGGAATTTATCTGTTGTTGGTGAATATACCTTAATTGTAACTGATGAAAGAGGCTGCGAGCAATACGATACGCTTGCTATTATTGAGGATCCTGCTTTTGATATAAGCATTTCCTATGTTTTGGATACAAATAATATTTGTTCTTATACTACTGGAATAAATTTTGAATTTACTCTTTCAGCTGTCGATACTATAATTTGGCAAATAAGAGATGTTGATGCTAGTATGGTTTATATGGATACTTCCATCGTTACTTCTAATCCATTTATTGCTCATTTTGATCCGCTTGTTACATCTGGCTATTTATATACTGCATTAAATGAATTCTGTCAGACTACATCCTTTGAAGAAATTGTCAATATAAAACAAGGTGTTGGCTTGAGTATTTTAGATGATGATGAACCAGAAAATGATACGATTGATGTAAAAATAACTGAGTCTAGATATACATTGGTGGGAATGGTTCAAAATATTACTGTTAGTGCAACATTCACTTGGACACCAATTACAGGTATTCAAAATGTTAACTCTTTAGTTACTGATCTTATTCCTGATGTAGCACGATGGTATTATTTGTCTGCTTTAACTGCAGATGATTGTGCTGAGTTGGATTCGATTTATATAAACTTTATTCCAAATGTATTTGCCTCCGGTGGATTTTCACCAAATGGAGATGGAATAAATGATTACTGGAACATTGAGGGAATTGATGATTTCCCGAACAATGTGGTACAGGTATTTACTCGATGGGGAATAAAAGTGTTTATTCAAGCAGGATATTCTAACCTCGATACGAATAAACAATGGGATGGAAAAGCTGGAAATGGGAACGATTTACCTACAGGTACCTACTATTATATAATCCATACAAATGAAAAAGGTTATAAACCAATTACAGGACCTGTAACAATTGTACGTTAACATGAAAAAACTAAAATATCTTATATTGGTTATATTCTGTTTGATTTTTGCTGAGTCAGCAAAATCTCAACAGGCCCCCTTTTATACTCAGTGGATGTTTAATGAGTATTTAATTAATCCAGCTGTAGCAGGAACACTAAATTCATTTCAGATTAGAGCGAATGAACGAATACAATGGATTGGGATAAATGATGCTCCTCAAACAATGAGTATTGCAGGATACGGACCACTTAAAAAACAACCAATGGGTTATGGTGGTTATATTTATAACGATATTACCGGCCCCGATAGCAGACTTTCATTAGGAGGAACGTATGCTTATAATATGGCTATTAATGATGCTATACGAATATCAGGAGGTATAAACCTTGGCCTTTTACGCTATAAGCTTGATAATACCCAGATAGATCTTGGTGAAGGCATTTATGATCCTGCGTTTACTGGAAATGTTGAACAATCATATGCGTTGGATGGAGCTGCTGGTGTATACATGTATTCAACCTATTATTATGTCGGTCTTTCGGCACATCAATTATTTGGAAGCAAACTTAATAACTTGCATGGCGATATTTCAGGGGTTGATACTGATAAGGGTATTAACCGATTAAAGCAACATTTTTATTTGGCCGGGGGGTATAGCTGGATATTAAACAGAGAGTATTTAATACAACCCTCAGCATTAATAAAGTACATGTCTCCAGGACAGTTTCAGGCCGAAATAAATGCTAAGTTAACCTATAAACGTAATCTTTGGGGAGCACTTTCATACAGAACAAGCGATGCTGTTGCTATTATGTTTGGTTATTTATACGAAAATAAAATTTATCTGGGCATTGCTTATGATATAACCACTTCTGAATTACGAAAGTATTCAAATGGTACAATTGAAATTATGGTGGGTTATAAATTCAATGCAATTAAATAAGGCTTGAATAAAATGATTAAAACAAAAACCGGCTTTACAAGTCGGTTTTTTATTATTTAAAATAATACCTTTGCTCTAATATTATCTAAATTAAATCATGCGAAATTTAATTATTGTATTAATTGTTTTTGTTGCTTCTTGCGGATACCAAGAGAATGTTCCGGAAAATATTATTCCAAAAGAAAAAATGATTGAAATACTTGTTGATATTCACTTAGCTGATGGCATGTTTACTAATAATAATGTAAGAACTATTTATGCAACAAAAGATAGTGCTAATTATTACGAATTGATTTTTCAACATCATGGCTTTACAAGAGAAGATTTCGATACATCTGTTTATTATTATAGTCATAACATTAATGAATATAATAAAATTTATATCGAAGTACTGAATAAACTAAGTGAAAGAGAAACTGGTGTTAAGGGAGAACTGCAGGAAGCACCCATAGAACAAGAATAAAAATGAGGCGAATATCAGCCAACTATATTTTCCCTGTTACCAAAACCCCTCTCAAAAATGGAATTATTGAAGTTGATGATTCTGGTTCTGTTTTAAATATCATCGATACACAGGGGCATTTAACCGAGTCGCGCAATCTGGAGTTTTATAACGGAGTCATTGTTCCGGGGTTTATTAATGCACATTGCCACCTTGAACTTTCAGAATTGAAAGGAAAACTCAATCAAGGATTAACAATTCCCGGGTTCATAAATCTAATGATAAGCTATAAAAAAAATACAGATTCAGAAAAGGCAATTTCTGTTGCCAGATTGCATGATAGCTTGATGAAACAGAATGGAATTGTAGCAGTGGCAGACATTGTTAATAATACTCTAACAATTGAAATTAAAAAGAAAAGCAAAATCTATTATCATAATTTTATTGAATTGATTGGATTAGGAAGTAATGCAAATGAGATATTCAATAAGAACATTCTACTTTATAGCGAGTTTATAAATTCAGGGTTGAAAGCTTCACTTATTCCTCATGCACCCTATTCTGTTTCTGAAAATCTATTTGAGTTGCTCGTTCAGTTTGCAACCGAAAATAACTCTATTTTATCAGTTCACAACCAGGAATCTGAATCAGAAAACGAAATGTTCAGAACTAAAAAGGGCAAACTGGTTGATCTTTTTACAAGTTTAGGAATTGATCTTTCAGGCTGGAAACCCTCAGGAAAGAATTCAATAGATTTTCTTATGGAAAATTTTCCTAAAGAAAACAATATTCTTTTTGTGCATAATCTATATAGTACAAAAAAGGAAATTGCTTCCATAGCAAATGAATTTTTAAACTCCTATTTTGTAATATGCCCATTATCTAATTATTTTATTGAGAGCAAATATCCTGATTTAGATAATTTTCTGCCTTTTTCTGAAAAAATCACAATAGGAACCGATAGTCTTGCATCCAACAATAGCCTTTCGATTTTAGAAGAAATGAAAGTTCTGGCAAAATTAGGATCAACCTTGTCATTTGAAACAATTCTGAAATGGGGAACTATAAACGGTGCAAGGGCCTTAAAATTAGAAGAAAAACTTGGATCTATCGAAATTGGTAAAATCCCGGGATTAAATTTAATCACTGATTTTGATTTTACGAACATGCAGATTGCAGATAAAAGCAATGTTCGTGTTCTTGTTTAGCAAATTTCATTTTTTCAGATGAATAATCGATTACGCATATTAATTTGTCCCCTGAATTGGGGTTTAGGACATGCAACAAGAATGGTTCCTGTTATTCGTCAATGTATTCAACAAGAGATTGAAGTGATTATTGCTGCTGATGGCGAAGCCCTGGAATTTCTTCGAAAGGAATTCCCCAATCTGAAATTCTTTTCTTTTCCACAATACCAGGTTGAATATTCATCAACAAATTCACAGGTGTTTAGCATGCTTAGAATTATACCAGAAATGGTTTTCTCAAGCATAAAGGAACATTTTATTTTAAAAAGGATTATCAAGAAAGAACAAATAAAATGTGTAATATCTGACAACAGATATGGTTTGTGGAATAGGTCAGTACATTCAATTTTTATTACACATCAATTACGGGTTATTTTTCCAGGGGTGCTTAATCTCTTTAAACCGGTTTTTCAGTGGATGGTAAAATCTATTATTAGAAAATATGATGAATGTTGGATTCCTGATTTTTCAGGTGACAATAACTTATCGGGGAAATTATCGCACGGGTTTAATTATCCAACGTTAAATTATTTAGGCCCATTATCTCGGTTTAAAAAAGAAGACCTATCGAATGAAGAAAAGAAAACCTATGATTGTCTTTTAATCTTATCCGGCCCCGAACCTCAGAGAACGATACTCGAACAGCGATTCTATGACCAAATAGCTTTAAAAGATTACAAGGCAGCAATAGTAAGAGGAACAAATTCGAAGGAAATTCTTGAACCAACGGCAAATGTTGATGTATTTGAATTACTTGATTCAAAAACTCTTTTACAACTAATAGCTAAATCAGAGTTGGTAATATGCCGTTCAGGTTATAGCTCAATTATGGATATGGTTGCTTTAAATAAAACAGCAGTTTTAGTACCTACTCCAGGTCAAACAGAACAAGAGTTTCTTTCAGACTATCTTTATAAAAAGGGATTCTTTTACACTCTTTCTCAAAAGGAGTTTTGTATTGATAAAGCAATGAAGAATAAGATAGTATTTTCTAAAAACTCTTTTGATTTAGGAGAAGATCTACTAAAACAAAAAATTACAGATTTAAAAAGGTTGCTAGAAAATATAGAGAACAATAAAGGAAACAAATAATCCGACAAACCATCCAACATATATCTGTTTTGGAAAGTGGGCCTTTAAAGTTAATCTCGAATATGCAACAATGCCCGAAATCAATACAGAACCAATTATATAGTATTGCAGATTAACTTTTAAAAGAAATGACAATACGATTAGGGCACCAGTAAACCCGCCTAATCCTATCATGTGTGCACTTATTTTCCATTTAATCGAAATAAGAAACAGTACAAGAATAGAGGCAGCTCCTGAAAGAATGAGCCTGTTAATGATTTCTGGTGATCCAATGCGATAAAGCAAATAATAGCAAAACAAGTATAAACAAAACGAAATAAAAAATGGAATAAGCCTTTCTTTATGACTATCCATATGAATATTTGTTATGATATTCTGAAATAAATAAAAAGGGACAAAAGTTAATGGTAAAACAAACGTGCTAACGAAGACAATAAGAAGAACAATTTTCTTTGCATTAAAAGGTAAAAAATCAATGTAACTACCGGAATTAAAAAGCACAAGTATAGCTAATGTTGGCAATACCAGAGGGTGAAAGAGAATTGAAAATGTTTTTGCAATATATTTTCCCATAAATTATAATTCTTTTCTTAGTCGGGCAACAGGAATGTTGAGTTGTTCGCGGTATTTAGCAACTGTTCTGCGGGCAATTAAAAAACCTTTTTCTTTTAATATTATAGTTAAGCGATCATCGGTAAGTGGTTTCTTTTTATTTTCGTTTTCAATACATTCTTTTAGTATCGATTTAATTTCACGGGTAGATACTTCTTCGCCTGATTCAGTTTGCAATCCTTCTGAAAAGAAATATTTTAATGGAAAAATTCCAAAATGTGTCTGAACATATTTGCTATTTGCAACTCGCGAAATAGTTGAAATATCAAGATTCGTTTTTTCAGCGATATCTTTCAAAATCATAGGCCTGAGGTAAGATTCATCCCCATCCAGAAAATATTTGTACTGATAATCGATAATGGCATTCATGGTTATAAGCAAGGTGTTTTGTCTTTGCTTAATCGCATCGATAAACCATTTTGCCGAATCGAGTTTTTGTTTTACAAACGTTATTGCTTCTTTTTCGCCCTTTGTTCTATCATTGCGGCTGTTTTTTGTATAAGTCTGAATCAGATCATTGTACGCATTACTTAAACGAAGATCCGGTACGTTTTTAGAGTTTAATGATAGCAACAATTGCCCATCTTTGCTTTCAAGAGTAAAATCAGGGATAAGTGTCTGAATAACCCGGGATTGTGAATCAGAATAACTGCTGCCTGGTTTTGGGTTTAGTCTTAAAATTTCATTTACTGCATTCTTTAAATCATCTTCTGAAATAGTAAGGCGAGTAATTATTTTGTCGTAATGCTTTTTGGTAAACTCTAAAAAATAATATTTTAGTATTTTTCGTGCAAGAGCGATCTCTGGTAAATCTTGATTTTTTGGTTCAATCTGAAGCAAAAGACATTCCTGTAAGCTTCGTGCACCAACGCCTGCCGGATCGAGATCCTGAATAATCCGCAAAACTTCTAACAATTCGTCCTCGTTTGTTTCTATATTTTGCGAAAAGGAAAGATCGTTGGCTATAGCTTCTAATTTACGACGAATATACCCATCGTCATCTATGTTGCCGATAAGATACCAGGCAAGTATTTGTTCCTTTTCAGAAAGATCGCGCAACCCGATTTGATTTTGCAGATGCTCATGAAAAGAAACTCCTGTTGTAAATGGAATTTCTTCTTTTTTTTCGTCCTTAGAGTAATTATTAGCAACTAATTTATAGGATGGAACATCTTCCTCGTTAATATAATCTTCAAGAGAGAATTCGTCATTGTTGTCATTAAGGTTGTCTTCATTTATTTCCTCGTCGAAAGAATCATCCTCACTATTTTCGTCTTCATTTACACCTTCTTCAAGCAAAGGATTCTCCTCAAGCTCCTGTTTTATTCTCTGCTCAAGCTGCATGGTAGGGATTTCCAATAGCTTAATGAGCTGAATTTGTTGAGGAGACAGCTTCTGTAATAACTTCTGCTGTAAACTTTGCTTTAACATCTGTAATTAAATATTCCTAAATATAGTTAAAATTCAGCATTTTTAGGTGTTCTTGGAAATGGAATTACATCACGAATATTAGCCATTCCGGTAACAAATAAAATCAATCGCTCAAAACCTAATCCAAAACCGCTGTGAGGAACCGTTCCAAATTTACGCGTTTCGAGATACCACCACATTTCTTTTTCTGGGATACTCATTTCTTTCATTCTTTGTTCCAGTTTTTCGTAGATCTCCTCACGTTGCGATCCACCAATAATCTCTCCAATACGTGGAAATAAAACATCCATTGCACGAACAGTTTTTCCATCATCGTTTTGTTTCATATAAAAAGCTTTTATCTCTTTTGGATAATTGGTTACAATTACCGGTTTTTTAAAATGCTTTTCAACGAGAAAACGCTCATGTTCCGATTGTAAATCTGATCCCCATTTTACAGGATACTCAAACTTTTGTCCAGATTTTGTGAGAATTTCAATTGCATCGGTATAATTAATTCTTTCGAATCTGTTTTCTACTACAAATTTTAATCTTTCGATTAATTCTTTGTCATACATATTATTTAAAAAATCAAGATCATCTTTACAGTGATCAAGAGCGTATGAAATTAGATATTTCAGAAAATCTTCGGCTAAATCCATATCATCCTGAATATCATAGAAAGCCATCTCGGGTTCTATCATCCAGAATTCTGCTAAGTGGCGCGGTGTGTTTGAGTTTTCAGCTCTGAAAGGAAACCGTAAGATTAGTTTCGTGTCCAAAAAAATCCTGAGAAAAATCTATTTTTCCATCTTCTGTTTTAGGAAGATTATGAATGTCGAGTGTTGAAACTCTGAACATCTCACCAGCACCTTCAGCGTCTGATCCGGTAATTATGGGAGTATGTAAATAATAAAATCCATGATCGTTAAAATAATTATGAATGGCAAAAGCCATAGCATGACGAATTCTGAAAATTGCACCAAAGGTATTTGTTCTGAATCGTAAATGGGCAATTTCCCTTAAAAACTCAAGTGTATGTCCCTTTTTTTGCAAAGGATACGTTTCTGGATCAGCAGTACCATATAATTCAATTTCAGTTGCTTGTATTTCAATGCTTTGGCCTTTCCCCATTGATTGAACAAGTGTTCCGTTAACACTTAAACTCGACCCTGTAGTAATTAATCTAAATTTATTTTCATCGAAATCGGACAGATTTAATACAACCTGTATATTATTTATTGTCGATCCATCGTTTATTGCAATAAATGCAATCTGTTTGTTGTCTCTTTTGGTTCTTACCCAACCTTTTACATTTACCGGTTTATCTACTTCGGTTGATTTTAATAAATCCTTAATAAAGCTTCTTCTAATATCCATATTCCATTATTTCTTTTGTATCAGCACAAAAATAATATTTTTACATCGATAATAAACAGACAGCCAACATTTATTGCCAAAAAGAAATCATTTCACTTGATTTTAGCTTTAAAAAGTTGTAATTTATATCGAATTCTACATACTCTCTTGCTGCATATTCTCATTTATTCTTAATGATTCGAAACGAATAAAGATTATGGAGAAAAGCACAACTACATATTGTTGCAGCGAAAACCTAAGGAAATCTCGACGCGTCATTTTCCTTCAATTTTTTAATCAGGATTTCGAAATATATAAAACCAGAAATTATGGAAGATAAATTAATAACCATTGCAGTGCACAATTATGCAAGAGCTGAGATTTTAAAAACAAGGCTCCAGGCCGAAGGGGTAGAGTGTTATTTAAAGAATATCAATTTAATTCACTCTGCAATTTCTGGTGGTGTAAAAGTGCAGGTTTCATCGCGCGATTTGGAGAAAGCTCTCCGAATAGTTGAAAAAGTAAGCGAAAACTGGCGTGATGAATATCAGGAAGAAACCGACATTACTACACAAGGTGTTCAACGAATACTTGTACCAATTGACTTTAGTGATTATTCAGTTAATGCATGCCGTTACGCTATCGGGTTAGCTGAAAAGCTAAATGCGGAGATTAAGCTGATGCATGTTTACTACAATCCAGTAGTAAACTCAATGCCGCTGACCGATACATATTATTACCAGGTAAATATGGATGAGATTATTCGCGAAATTGAGATCAGGGCAAAAACAAGCATGGAGAAGTTTTACAGTGATTTAAAGGAAAAAATAGAGAAGGATGGTATTTCAGGAATTAAAATAGATTATGCCCTTGTGCGCGGAATTGCGAGCGAAGAAATCATTGCTGAAAGTGAAGCGTATAAACCTGAGGTGATTATTATTGGAACGAGGGGTCAGGGTGAACGGGAAAATGATTTGATAGGTAGCGTAACGGCTAAAATTATTGATGAAACAAAGGTTCCTGTTTTGGTTATTCCTGAAGATTCGATTTATCAAGGTATAGCAACAATTAATATTATGTATACAACAGATTTCGACGATTCAGATTATCTGGCTATAAAAAAGTTAGTTAATATTATGTCTCCTTTCGATTTTAGATTGCATTGTGTACATATAGGAACTGCCGACTCAAATGTATGGGATAGAGTAAAAATGGATAGTTTAAAGGAAAAATTACAAAAAAACTATAGTGATTATGAAATTCATTGTCATATTATCGAAGACAAAGATTTTCTTGCCGGGATGCAAGAGTTTATTCGCGAAAAATATATCGATATTATTTCGATGGTAACACATAAAAGAGGGTTGATTTCTAAACTTCTGAATCCAAGTATGGCACGTAAAGTTCTATTTCACACAAACATTCCATTTTTAGTATTTCATTCCGATAAATAATCGGAGAGTGCTTCTGCAATCTTTAGATCAACCTGGGTGGTGATTTTGATGTTTTCGATATTGCCCTGAACCAGGTTGATTTTTATTCCTAAATTTTCTATTACTGAAGCATCATCGGTAAATTTTTCAAAGTATTCTTGTTCGTATGCTTTTTTAATAAGAATGCAATCGAAAACCTGGGGCGTTTGAATGGACTTGTATTTTGAACGATCGACCGATGTGTTTTTTAACCCATCAACAAATCGCAATGAATCGTTTATATCAATATAAGGAATTGCATTTCCTGATTTTTCAGCTGTTTCGTATGTCGTGAAAATAGTTTTTTGACTTACAAGCGGTCTAACACCATCGTGAATTGCAACAAATCCATCACATCCAATTACGGACAACGTATTTTTAACTGAATGAAACCGACTTGCTCCACCTGCAACAACTGAATGTTTTATCTCAAATCCTTCGATATCAACCAATTCTTTCCATGTTTCAAGTTGATCTTGCGGCAAAGCAACAATAATCTCAATTTTAGGATCAAATAAGGTAAATGCCCTAATGCTTTTCATTAAAATAATTTCATTATTTATTTTAAGAAATTGCTTAGGCACTTCACTGTTCATTCGTTGACCTGTACCACCGGCAACTATTATGGCATAACGTTTCAAAATAAATGTATTTATTAAAATCAAAGATAGGAAAAATATGGATTAATCTTTTAAGTATTATTGAACTCAAGAAAATGGCATGATTACTTGACTTAATTAGTAATATGAAGCAAATATAATGGTATCAGAGAAAGAGAAGGACATAAATACCAACCCAAATTAATTCTTCCACTGGTTAAGTACCAATTATCAATATATTTTATATCCTCTATTGAGGTTGGAATAATAGATTTATAACCAACTATTTTCCAGCTTTCTTCAGTAAAATGTTTACCGATTCTATTAAAACCAAGCAACCCTTTGGCATATTGATTAAGGCTGGATTTAATTTTTTATAAAAACGCACAATATGCTCTGTTTTATCAATTAGTTCAATCACAACTGGCAGTTTTTCTGTTAATTCCCAGTATTGTGAAGAGCTAATCTTACTGCTCGATCCATATCCCATTATTCCTCGGAAAACAGTTACTCCAGAAATACCCTCTTCGCGTGCTTTAAGAACAATGTACTCATAAAGCGTTTGATTTTCAATTTTGTCGGTAGTGCTTGCATATATTTTTAATATGCTGTTGTTTTGTTCTTCCATAGTACAGAAAGTTGAATTTAGTAGTTTTAAAAACCAGATAAAAAATCAAAGACATTTTTATACAGAGAATTGTAAAACATTGTTTTACATGGGAGATAAACAATATGTAAATATAAAGAAATCCAAACTTAAATGCCATTAAATACCCTAATTTGTATCTGGATAAAAAATCGTATATTTGTCTAACATGGGATATTAACTCAGTTGGTTCAGAGTGTCACCTTGACAGGGTGGAAGTCACTGGTTCGAGTCCAGTATATCCCACCAAAACCACTTGATCTCCAAATAAAGATAAAGCACAAAAACAGTATCCCAAATTAAAAATATAACGATTATGAAAACAAAAATCTTATTTTTATCCGTTTTAATAGGTCTTTCAAGCCTATTCTATTCCTGTGATGAGGATGGTGGAATTAATATATTTACCGTTGAACAGGATATCGAATTTGGAGAAGAGTTTCACAACCAGCTTCTTGCCAATCCAACTGAGTACCCTTTGATTGCGCGCAACACTGCCTCTGCAACTGCATATCAGCACCTTGACAGGATACGAAATGCCTTAAAAACATCCCCAAACTTAAATTATGGCAGTACTTTTTCTTGGGATGTATATATCATCAACGACGACAATGTTATCAATGCGTTTTGCGTACCTGGCGGTAAAATGTATTTCTACACCGGATTAATCAAATTTTTAGAAAATGAAGCGCAGTTTGCGGGAGTTATGGCTCACGAAATGGCCCATGCAGATAAACGCCACACAACAAAAATTATGACCAAAGAATATGGTTTTTCTATGTTATTGTCTGCATTATTAGGCGATGATCCAGGTATGCTTGCTGGTATTGCAGCAGATTTAGCTCAGGGTTTAGGAACTCTTTATTTTAGTCGTGATAACGAATACGAAGCCGATGAATTTTCTGTAAAATATACAAACGATGCTTCGGGTGATAACAATTTTGATCCAAAGGGAATTTCAGGATTTTTCGAAAAAATTGGTACTGATCCTGAAACAACCAGTGCCCCTGAGTTTTTAAGCACTCACCCAAGCGATGAACATCGACTTGATAATATTACTGAGGTTTGGACCGCACTTGGTTCTCCTACTGGGGAATTATATGCCACACGATACGCTGAATTTCAAAATAGCCTTCCTTAATAAAGAAAATCCTCAATTTTTGAATTGTACCCCAAAAGTTAGACAAAAAACTTTTGGGGTATTTTTATGATAAATTTAAAAGTAAAAGCACTATATTAAATCACCTTCAATCGTTTCATAAACAGTGTCGACGAGTAAATCAGATTTAAAGGATGCTTCAACAGCAAGTTGATCGCAGCGTTCGTTTTCTTTATTGTTTGCATGGCCTTTTACCCAATGAAATTTTACTTTATGCTTTCTGTATATAGTTAAAAAGCGAATCCATAAATCGGGATTTTTCTTTTTATTAAATCGCTTCTTTTCCCAATCAAAAAGCCATCCTTGTTCAACAGCATCAACCACGTATTTTGAGTCGGTATAAATATCCACCATGCTGTTACCAACTTTTAGCGTTTCAAGAGCAACAATAACTGCAAGCAATTCCATTCGGTTATTTGTTGTTAGCCGGAATCCTTCCGATAATTCTTTACGGTGTTTCCCCGACATCAGAACAATACCATAACCCCCCGGACCGGGATTTCCTCGTGCAGCACCATCGGTAAAAATTGTAATTTTTGGAGTCATAGATTTTATAAAAGTAGTAAAATTTTTTACCAAAAAAAGAAAGGATCGGGTTAACCCAATCCTTCCAATTTAATTCATTCTTTATTTTTTTATTGTACGATTGTCATTTCGTCAATTAGTCGGGTACAACCAGCGTACTTATCGATAATGAATAATGTATATCGAATATCAACACTAATTGTTCGTTGGAGTTCGGGTTCAAAAACAATATCGCCACTCATTGCTTCCCAGTTTCCATCGAAAGCAGTTCCGATTAACTCACCATTACCATTAATTACAGGACTACCAGAGTTACCACCGGTAATGTCATTTGTAGAAAGGAATGCTACTGGCATTTTACCATCCCAATTATCTGGATCTTCTTTTTCCATAACACCATCAAGAGTAGTAACATAATCGTAATGAACAGCATCCATAGGATAGTAATCTTTTATTGTTCCATAAGTTAAACGCATTGTAAAGTTTGCATCCGGATACATTGCTTTACCTTCATTTTTTTCTAATATTCCGGCAACATACAAACGATGACCTTTATCAAAATCATCATACATAGGTTCGAGTTTCTTCTGAAGATCAGAATATAACGCATAAATTGATTTCGAAGCAATAAAAGCTGGATCTTTCTGCAATGCTTTTAATGTTGGTTTCTCAAGGAACTTGAAAAGCTTAGTTGAGTCGGTAAACACAGATTTAGCAAACAGTTCATCTACGAACTTATTATAATCGTTTTTGTATTTAGCTTCAATGGTTTTATAAACTTCAGGATGATAATTTTTAGTTACATTCTGAGCATAAATTTTAAACATTGCTTTAGCTACTTTTTGATCTGTTGATGCATTGTAATCTTTATAGAACGAATGAGCTCTGTTTTTAACCATTTGTGAGGCTTTTGCAATATCTTCTGCTTTTGCAGATATTAACGCTTCTTCTAATCTTGAAGCACTCGAAGCGATTGACATTAGCTCAGTTCCTCTCAATAAAGCTTCAGATAAATATTGAGTTACATGCATGTACTCACCACGTGTAGTTAAAGATTTGCTTATAAGGTCTAATGCTTCGCCATAATTTGCTTTTCTTTCTGGTGTTGCATTTACCCAATTGGTAAATTCAGTTTCTTCAACTTTTTTCTTATCGTAAATTTTTAAGCGTTTTAATGCTTTGTTCATTCCAATTGAATTTTTCCAGTAGTTGGTAGAACCAGAATATTTTGAAGAATATTTAATATTTACTGCTGGATCAGCTAGCATATCTTCTAAAATAATTTCCTGACGAACACCACGTATATAAATTCGATTTGCATTTGATATTTTAATTGTTTCATCAACTTCCCATGAAGTCATATATCGTTCTGTGCTTCCTGGGTATCCTAATATCATAGCAAAATCATCGGTTTTAACACCTTTTATTGAAACAGGTAAATGATGTTTTGGTTTATACGGAACATTGGTTGGAGAGTAAGCAGCTGGTTTATTGTCTTTATCGGCATAAATACGGAAAATACTAAAATCACCGGTATGGCGTGGCCACATCCAGTTGTCGGTATCAGCACCGAATTTACCTATTGATGATGGTGGAGCGCCAACCATTCTAACATCAGTATACACTTCGTAAACCATCATAAAATATTGATTTCCGCCAAAAAAGTCCTGAACAATTGCTCTGTAATTTGTACCATCAGTAGCTTCTTTAGTAAGTTCCTGACCTTTAGCAAATGCAGCTTTTTGTCTTTCACCTTCATTCATTTCAGGCTTAATAGCTTCATTTATTTTGCTTGTTACATCTTCGATGCTAACCAAAAAAGTCACAGATAATCCTGGTGTTGGTATTTCTTCTTCCATCGACATAGCCCAAAACCCATCTTTTAAATAATCATTTTGTACAGTACTGTGTTGTTGAATAGCTCCATAACCACAGTGGTGATTAGTTAAAACCAGACCTTGTTCAGAAATAACTTCACCGGTACATCCTCTGCCAAAAATAACAATGGCATCTTTAAGACTGGTATTGTTTACACTATAGATCTGTTCAGCTGAAAGCTTAAGACCCATTTCCTGCATTTTCTGTATGTTTAATTTTTGAATAAGCGGCAATAGCCACATTCCCTCATCGGCTCTTAATGTTGGATTTAACATTAAAACCAATCCTAAAAGCAAAACGGATATTTTTTTCATTTTTTTCTGTTTAAGATTAATATAATGATTACTTTGATTAGTAAACTTTCAAATGGTTTAAAAAACAAAAATAAAGTAATTTTTTAATATACCTTTGCAGATGGTTTTTTGTTCATCAAAATTACTTCGATTCTTCATTTATGGCTGATATTAAAAGAGATATTTTGTCTTTATCTTTAAGTGAGATAAAAGATTTTTTAGAAAAAAACAATGAAAAAACTTTTCGTGTTGCTCAGGTTTATGAATGGCTATGGAAAAAACATTGCAAAAGTTTTGATGAAATGTCAAATATATCCAAGTCTTTGAGGGATTTACTTGATAACCATTTTTTTATTCAGTCGGTAAAACCAGAGAATCTACAAATAAGCAAAGACAAAACCATTAAATTGGCTTTTAGACTTTACGACAATTCTTGGGTTGAAGGAGTGTTAATACCATCAGATGATCGCTCAACAGCATGCATATCATCTCAGGTTGGCTGTAATCTTGGATGTGAGTTCTGTGCAACAGGAAAGCTAGGGCTAAAACGAAATTTAAGTGTAGGGGAGATTTATCACCAGGTTGTCGAAATAATGAATCTTGCCAAAGAGAAATACAATCTTTCCTTAACAAATATTGTATTAATGGGCATGGGCGAACCTTTACTAAATTATGACAATGTATTAAAGGCTATTGAAATGATCTGTTCCGACAAAGGGCTGGGAATGTCTGCTCAACGTATTACATTATCAACCGTTGGCTTACCCCGAATGATAAAACGCCTTGCCGATGATAATGTAAAGTTTGGATTAGCTGTTTCTTTGCATTCGGCAAATGATAAAAAAAGAAGTAGCTTTATGCCTGTAAATGAGCATAATTCGCTTGACTCGTTAAAAGAAGCATTAATCTATTTTAATAAAAAAACAGGGGAGAGGATTACGTTTGAATATCTTTTAATGGACGGAATAAATGATGGAATTGCTGATGCTAAAGAACTTGCTGAATATTGCAAAAGCTTCCCTGTAAAGATTAATTTAATTGAATATAATTCGATAGGTAATTCTAAATTTAAAAAGTCAAATTCTAAAGCAACAGATGCATTTGTAAGCTTTTTAAAGAGCCGCAATATGATTGTAAATGTTCGCCGTAGTCGCGGACAGGATATTGATGCAGCTTGTGGACAGCTGGCTGGAAAAAAAGCGAGATAGGGAAGAGCGAGATTTTAATAAAGGAACTATTTTAATAATTTAATATTAATATGATAACAATCTGCATCAGAGTTTTGGAATAATGGTATATTGGAAAAATGGGTTTCCGTCATGCT
>JFJP01024014.1_pt1 | contig 38707 bp, 37 predicted proteins | sample 431651 | NCBI WGS metagenome assembly JFJP01 (sample SAMN02602958, study PRJNA72255) | Microbial mat metagenome, whole genome shotgun sequencing project. | biome: fresh water; feature: sink hole; material: water; isolation source: purple microbial (photo- and chemosynthetic) mats found in... | reverse complement strand
CTGCAAAGCTTAAAGAGACTTTCGTCTCCTCAAAATAGTAGGCTGGTCAAAATCAGCATTCATATCTAGTTCTTTACTTTCACTTGTTTTTATTCGTAGTGATTCATGGCCTAGAATAGGTTCTTTTATCTTCATCATCTCTTGGGAACTAACACCGCCGTTGACAGTTTGAGAGTCATGATGCTAAAATAGAGCAAACATAACAAGGGCTAAAAATGGCATACAAGCATGATTATGACAAAATTCTCATAAGATTAACATCTGAATTATCAAGGCCTCACCTAGAGAGGACTTGAAAATTGCAACATATTTGTTTATAAACGTAAATCTTTTTGAACTCTCATAAAGGCGTCTTCTATATCTTTAAACTCTACCTCTTCATCTAAATCTTTATAATACCCGTACACCAAACTGTTTTCTTTGTAAAGCGTCATTTTCACATACGCTGAGGGAAATTTAGCCAATGCTTTTTTGCCCGCATTTTCTTGAGAGTTACAGACAATGCCACTTTTTTTTGAAACCTCTAGTTTAAAATTGCATCGTGCATCAAAAGCATAAAGACTCTCCAACTGCTCTTGAAGTTTATGCTCAGGCGGAAAAACTACCAATCGCATGCAAGGAATTTTATCTTCTATGGCTTTTGCGTCATAGATTGTAACAGAGGCGTTATCACTACAAGCGGTTAAAAAAAAGGCTAAAAAAGCGAGAGAAAAATATGTTTTCACCATTATCTTTTTTTAAATAGTAGGAGTGTTTTATCTCCAGTATCATAAAGCGAAAAAGTTTGTTTATCAAAAAGCTCTAAACCTTCAAGTTTTTGAAATATTTTTATTTTATGAAAGTATTGGATGATAGTGTCCTGATATTTTTTATAACTTCCATTGGCTTCTTTTTCAAAAAGAGTAAATTTAGTAGCAAGCTCATCATTTAAAAATACGGCATCTACGCTTAAAAACTCTTTATCATTTTCACTCGTCATACTTCCCTCTGCAACATCACTAAAACCATAGCGAGTGTTTACATCAGCTATAAAAAGTCCTTCATCACTGAGTTTTTGACTTACAGCATATAAAAACTTGAGTAAATCTTCTTCATTTAAAAAGTTCAAAACATCAAAAATAGCCACGATAGCATCGTACTTCCCCTCGACATCTGCAACATCGATACACTCAGCATCAAAGCCCTGAAGCTTGCACTCTTGAACCATAACAGCACTTAAATCAATCCCTTTGCAGGTTACGCCATCACTCATCATGCGTCGCATAAAGCCACCGCGACCACATCCAATATCTAAAAGTGTTTTGACATTTTTGCCCTCTAGTTCTGAGTGATAAAGGTCATAAAGGGCTTCTGTTGCCTCTTCAATGCCAAGCAAATGTTCAGCTTTTGCGTATAAATCTAAGTTTGTCATACGATTTTTTGTTCTGCTTTTATGACTGCATTTATCTTTTCATAAATATCTAAAACTTCATCTTTTTTGGCAATGAAGCTATTTTTGTTGGCGATAAGATAAGTTGAAGAGGTCATGATATCTGCAACCACTTCTAAACCGTTTTGCTTCATGGTCGCCCCTGTTTCAACAACATCAACTATCATATCAGCGAGTCCGATGAGTGGAGCAAGCTCGATAGAGCCATAGAGTTTTATGATATCAACGGAGACAGCGCGTTGTTCAAAATAGCGTTTTGTGATGTTAACCATTTTTGAAGCGACTTTGATATCAGGTTTATTGAGGTCAAGTTTTTCACCCTTTTTCATACCGATAGAGACTTTACAAATCCCCCGCTTAAGGTCTAAAAGACGCATCACATCAAGCCCTTGTTCTTCGAGTGTATCTAATCCAACTACGCCAATATCGGCCGCTTGGTGGTAAACATACGTTGCAACATCTTGATTTCTCACAAGTAAAAAACGAAAATTTGAAGTCTCTAGAATAAGTTTTCTATCATCAAATGCAAAACCTTCTCCAAAAATAGTCTCAAAAATCTCTAAAGTCTCTTTCGCGATACGACCCTTTGGAAGTGCAACACTTAGCATAAGTCAGCCTTTTTCATAATCTTTTTCATTCCTTTAAATATAAGAGTCTCATCGACTTTAGCATCTCTAAAGAGCGTTGCAAAGAGCGTTGCATCTCCACCTGTGAGATAAATATCCATGCCATGAGCGACAACTTCATTATAAAGTAGCTTCAAATACCCATAACTGAGAGCATCAGCGGAATTTTTTGGCATTTTATCTAAATCAATCTCAAAATTAAATGAGTAGTCAAGTGCCTTAGAAATATTTTTGTACGTTTGGCTCATGGCTCGCACTCCAGGATAAATAAAACCGCCCCCAAATACACCGTTTTTTACAAGGTCAACTGTTACCGCACTGCCAGCATCTAAAATAATTCCATTTTCGATCGCTTCACAGGCAAATATTCTATCCACACCCATAGTTTCATAATAGTGTAACATATCGACATGAGAGGACAAATCAATCCAATTTTTTAACTCTTTTAAAATTTCTTTCACGTTTGGATTGACACAAATATAAAATATTTGCTCATGCAAGGGAGCGGGATTAAAAGTTTTCACATCCTCTTTGTACTCTTTTGTGCCGTCTAAAAAATGGTACGATGTATTTCCTACGTCACAAAGAAGCATCAGTGAAATTTCCAGCCCTGAGCGAGAAAAGCCTCTTTTGCTTTAGAACAAAGTGGTGCATCAAGAAAAATAATTTTATACTTAAAATTATGTTCACAAAAAATTGTCATCTTTGCGTAAATCTCTTCAAACTTATGGACATCTTTCATAAGCAATTTACTTTTTTGACTCACTGCGAAAATAGCCCAAAAATAGCCTGAAATATCCGTTGCTTTATAAATTTTTATCTTATTTCTCACCCCTAAATCTTTAGGAGCTATTTCTTGCATTTTTTTATAAATTTTCCCTTTTTTTCTTAGGGAGTCTACTACCATTTGCATTTGCGTCTCAAGCCTTTTTATTTTAAAAGTTTATTTTAGCCTTTCTTGCCTTTAAACCATAAATTTTGGATATATTTTTTTGATGATAAAGTATATTTTACATCCTAAACAAAAGTTAAAAAGAACATCTAAAAGTGAGCAAGAGAGAAAAATGGTAGCTACAAAAAGAGAAAGTGGCAACGAATCTAAAAAATGTGCCATGATAAGTAAAAGGACAAAAAGCAGACCAAAATAAGCCGCAAGCCTTTTTGCGCCGCCATCAATAAAACTATCTTTTAATCTCAGGGCTTTTTTACTATATTTTGCAAGAACAAAAAGTGGGGAATATTTTTTATCTCCGTATAACTTAACCAAAAAGTCTAAGGCTAAAAAGAAAAGGATAAAAACTGTAAAGTTTATAAAATATGCCAGCACCAACGTGCTCACAAAAAGTGAATTAATTCTCGAGATATTGGTATCAACACGGATAAAACTCATAGGACATGCATAAGACATAGTGACCCTTTAATAAAATAATGGCAAAAGTCTAATATGATTTTCTTAAACCTAAGTTATTGAAATTTCTTATATCTCGTGCAATACTTTTTTTTATGTTTGCAACTTTAAAACCCAAAAAATAAACAAATGTACCGATTTGATTTGAATGTGATATTTGAATAAAAAATATATGTTATAATCGTAGCTTACTTTACAGAAGAAAATATATGGTAATTTGGAGGAAAGATGTTTATCAATAAAAGTGCATTCGCAATAAAAAAACTTGTTTCATTGTTTTTTTTATCTTTACTTTTAAATGTTTCGCAACTCAGCGCAACAGATTCACTAACGCTGAGTGAAGCAATTGAGATTTTAAAATCACAAAATTTGGAAATACAAACAGCGATTTTAGATGTAGACGCTGCAAAAGCCGATGAAAAAACAGCTTCAGGAAACCATTGGGGGAAATTGGATTTTATTCAAGATATTGCAAATTCAAATGATGCAGGAAATGTTTTTGGATTTAAACTCACTTCTAGAGAGGCTACGTTTGGGGATTTTGGTGCTGAAGAGTTTATGAATGCAACTGGAATGAACGGTGGCATACCACCTCAAAGTGCTTACACGACTCCTCCTGAAAATCTAAACTACCCAGAGGCTAGAACCCTCTTCCAAAGCAAGCTCAAATACGAAGTCCCTCTCTTTACTGGCTTTCAAATCAGTAGCTACACAGACATCATGAATGCTATGACAAAAATGAAAGGGTTAGAAAAAGAACAAATTGTCAACGAAAAAGTATATGAGCTGAGAAAAAGTTTTTATGACATGGCACTCTTAGAAGAATCAATCAAAAACTTAAACACTATCCTTCAAAATATTGATATTTTACAAGAAATGACAAAAAGTATGATTGATGTCGGTTATGCGAAAAAAGTCGATTTGCTTGAAGTTGAGGCAAAAAAAGGCAATGTTGAGCGACTCATTGTCCAAATGCACTCTAACCAAAAACTTCTCTATCACTACATAAGTTTTTTACTCAACCAAAATGTAACTCAAATCACTCCACCCTCTGAGAATGTTCTTATGCCAATATTTACAAACGAAGATGTTTTGGGCAAAAACTTAGATGTTCAAAGAGCCGCAACAGGATTAGAAGTTCGTAAAAGTATGGTGTCTGTTTCAAAATCGTCTTATTATCCGATGGTGGGAGCGTTTGCTGAAATAGCGACTGCAGATGATACTTTTTTAGGTGATGCAGATGACCACAAGTCATACACAGTTGGTGCGAGACTTTCTTGGAATCTTTTCAACGGTGGCATAGATAGTGCAAAACTTGAAAAAGCGCAAGTTGAGCAACTTAAAACGCAGGCACAAGTGCAACTTGCTCGTAAAGGGATTACGCTTCAAATCGATAAAATACGAACAGAAATCACAACGCTTGATTCTGACGTTATATCTTTGCAAAAAGAGTTAGCACTGGCAAATGAGATTTATAGCAACTACGAGGGAAGATACCGAGAAAAACTCTCCTCTATGAGTGATGTTATCATCAAACAGTCAGAACAAATCCAAAAAATCCTACAACTGCAACAAACAAAAAATATGCGAAATGAGAGAATATTCGCACTTGAAAAATTAGCAAACGGAGAACAAAAATGATAAAAAAACTTTCACTAATACTAATGTTTGGAGCTTCGCTCATAGCGGAGACTTTAACTCTCTCAGGAAGCGTTATCTCTGACAATGAAAAAATGATTACAAGCCGTTTTATGGGGTTTGTAACAAATGTAAATGTCTCAGAGGGTGCTTATGTCAAAAAAGGCGATCTGCTTTACACCATCGATTCTAAAGAGATTGATGCAGCTTTGACGCAAGTCCAACTTGCTATTTCACAGGCTCAACTCTCCCTCCAAATGTACCAAAACCAATACACAAACGTAAAGCTCAATCTTGAGAGACATAAAAGACTTTTAGAAAAAGATATGGTTTCAAAATTTGAAGTTGAAAATCTCTCCCTTGCAGAACAAAACCTAGCCAACATGATAACTATCGCTCAAAAGCAAGTCACTCAAGCGGAAGCTCAACTCGCACAAGTTAAAAATCAATACAGATATCTTAATATCGAAGCTCCAAATGATGGCGTTATCGTGGCAAAAAATATTAAAGTTGGAGAGATGGCAATGCCTGGCATGCCAGCTATCGTTTTGTCAGATTTAACACATTTAAAAATAGCAGCTGAGATAGCAGAGAGCAATCTAGGACTTATAAAACATGGAAAAAAAGTCACAGTAAATATCCCTTCACTGGGCATTAAAGAGATTGGAGAAGTGAGTGCTATTATCCCAAGCTCAAATCCCATGACCCACTCTTTTAAGATAAAAGTATCGTTCAACAACAAACGAAAAACGGTCTATCCTGGTATGTATGCTACGATAAGTATCGATTAAGGTGAAGTCATGACACACCATAAACCTTACGAACCAAAAGATTTTGCTGGTAAGTTGGCAAAAGCATTTTTACGTAGTCCTCTCACCATTGTACTTGGTATATTTTTGCTAGCAATCGGATATTTAGCTCTAAGTATCATGCCGCGCGAAGAAAATCCTCAAATGGTAGTCAGTGGCTCAACCGTCATCGTTGCCTTACCAGGGGCTAGTGCAGCTGAGATTGAAAAAGTAATTGTGCGACCACTTGAGAGAAAACTCAAAGAGGTAAAAGGTGTCGAGAACATCAGTGGAATGGCCATGGATAATGTCGGCATCGTCAATGCTGCTTTTTTCATTGGAGAAGAAAAAGAGGGTTCAAACCTCAAAGTGTATGATAAAATCATGCAAAATTCAGGCATGTTTCCAAAAGGGGCTATGAATCCTATCATCAAGCCGCTTGATATTGATGTCGATATTCCCGTTGTCTCGGTCGCATTTTATTCCAATAATCCAAATATGAGTAAAACTGAGCTTTATGACAAGGTCAAAGATATTCAACACCAAATAAACGGACTGGCAAACGTCGCAGTTACGGAAATAAAAGGTGGAAATAAACACCAATTTAACATCGAAGTTGATATCAATAAACTCTCAGGATACAACCTCTCCATGGGGCAAATTGTTCAAGCTGTGCAGTCACTCTCCTACAGTGTTCCAGCCATTAAAAATAGATCTCAAGATAACAAAATAGTCATGGTTGGGGTAAAAAATGCCATTGAAAATGAAAAAGATGTTGGCAATATTATTGTCGCGCAATATATGGACTCTCCAATCTATCTCAATCAAATTGCAACTGTATCTGGGTCTTATGATATTCAAAATTTTAAGTCTGTCTCCATCAGCGTACAAGACAAAGAGGGAAAATTTACACCGCTTCAAGAACAAGTTACTTTAAGTGTTTCAAAACTACAAGGGACCAATGCCGTTGTGATTGCTAATGCTGTCAAGAGCGAACTTGAATCGTATAAAGAGTCTTTAAAGAAAAATGGCATTAGTTTTGTCATTACAAGAAATGACGGCGAACGTGCAAACGAAGCGGTTAATGAGCTTGTGTTTCACCTTCTTTTATCTATCGTTATCATCGCAATACTTTTGGTTTTTGTCCTCGGATGGAGAGAGTCTCTTATCGTTACTTTTACGGTTCCAGCTATTTTAGCCATCACTTTATTTACCGCTTATCTCACGGGTCAAACCATTAACCGTATTACACTTTTTGCCTTTTTACTCTCGCTTGGACTCTTGGTCGATGCCGCTATTATTGTGATTGAAAACATTCATAGACATTACCATTCTATAGAATCACAACACGAAGATGTCGATACGCTTATGATAAAAGCAACTGATGAAATAGGACCGCCGACAAATATCGCAACACTTGCAATCATCATGACAATGGTTCCAATGGCGTTTGTGGGTCAAATGATGGGACAATTTATGAAACCCATTCCTGCGAATGTTCCCGTGGCTCTTATAGCCTCACTCTTTGTAGCGTATATATTTACGCCATATCTGGCGGTTAGAATGTTAAAAAAACCAGACCATAGTAAAGGGAGCCACTAATGTTTAAAAAGTTTGAAAACGCTGTTTTGGCAGGAATACAAAGTCCCATCCAAAGAAAAATGATTTTATTTGGAACACTTGTAGCTTTCATCTTCTCTATTTTAATGATAGCTCCTACTAAAATGGTTCTCGCCAAAATGTTGCCTGGAAAAAATAATGACACCTTTACCATTTATGCAAATCTGGCAAATGGAAGTTCTATTTCGCAGACAAAACAAGTAGCAGACTGTATTATCACCTTTGTGCAACAAGAAAAAGAAGTGACCGATACAGAGGTATTTTTGGGGATGGGTTCCCCTCTTGATTTTGCAGGACTCATCAAAGGTTCTCACTTTAAAAATTCAGAAAATGTTGCAGAAATAGTTTTAAACCTTACAAAAAAACACCATAGAGAAGAGCCCTCTTATCTGATGGTTCAAAGAATGCGACCTTTAGTGCAAAAAAATTGTGAATCACTTTATGCAGATACGGTCATTACTTTTGTAGAACCACCCGCAGGTCCTCCAGTTTTAGCAGCAATTGTTGCTGAAATATACGGCCGTGATGCAGAAGGGATACGAAAGCTCGCTGCAAGAGTATCGGATGTTTTCAAAAACACAAAAGGACTTGTCGATGTTGATATCATGCAAGATGAGATTTATGATACGTATGAAATCATCGTTGATAGTACGAAAGTTGTCCGCTCGGGAGTATCAATCAAACAGTTAAACGATATTTTATATTTAGCCTTTGAAGGGATGGAGATTGCTGTCAAGAATTCAGATATCTATAACGACCAAGTCCCTATTTATCTCTCACTCAGTGAAGAATCAAAAAGATTTACAAAAAAAGATCTCAATGCTGTAGAGATAAAACTCTCCTCCTTAAAACTGATGAATAATATAGGGATGATGATACCCATCACAGAACTCATTCATATCATTCCTAAAAAATCAAACCCAATGATTATGAGCAAAAACTTGCATCAGATGACCAATGTTATGGCTGAGACAGATATGGTTTCTCAAGTTTATCCTCTTATGGAGGCTAGAGACGTCATACTCAACTCTTTTAGCGATACGTATAACATTGAAAAAATAGGCTTATTTAATCTTCGTCTCACCGAAAAATCAACAATGAAAGTCTACGAACTTATTTGGGACGGAGAGATGGAAGTAACGCTTGATACTTTTGTAGAACTTGGCGCAGCTTTTATTGCGGCCCTAATACTTATCTTTTTACTCATGGTTATCTACTACAAAAGCTATACTTTAAGCGGTATTATCCTTTTAGGTTCTTTCCTTTCCATCATTGGAGTTATAGTCGGGCACTTTATTATGGATATTTTCTCTGCAGATACATTTTTCCTCACCGCAACATCGCTAATAGGCTTTATTGCCCTTATCGGGATTAGTTCACGCAACTCTTTACTCTTAATAGACTTTACAAAGTCTCTCATGAGTGAAAAAGGTTTGCATAAAGCAGAAGCTATAGCTTACGCAACTGCAACCCGCGCCAAACCGATTTTTCTAACCGCAGCGGCGATAATATTAGCCTCAACTCTTTTAGCAGGAGACGCCGTATTTGGTGGACTTGGTGTTGCACTTATTTTTGGAACTGTTGCAGCTGTAATCTCATCACTTGTCATCGTGCCAGTGCTCTTATATATGTCTGACCTTGAAAAACATTTTCACTTTCACGAGAAAAAAGCGGTCTCTGTTTTTGAACCATAATTTCTAAGCTCATTCCTTGCAAAACCATTGCAGGGAGTGAGCAATCTTAGGAGAGTATAAGATGCAAATTTTAGAATGGATTACACAAAAAATTGCCACCATCGATGCATTATATATGCAACTTGACCACTATGAAGATAGTGAAACACTCCATCAATATAGAGTAAATTTAAGAAAACTCCAGTCATTTGCTAAAATCTATTTTGATGAAACAGAGAAAAAAAATGCACCTAAATTTACCAAAATCATCAAAGAGATCATTAAACCTACTTCTACACTACGAGATTTAGATGTATTTTTGGAAGATATGCATCTCATAGAGTGTTCGCAACAAGCAACAAATGCACTTAAAATTTTACTTCTTGAACAAAGAGAAATGGCATTGGAAATATTTTTAGCTCATAAAGACTCTCTAAAGTATAAACAAAATCTCTTGCTACTAAAGGGACTTGTCAATGGACAAATACGAACAGTAAGTCGTGAGAAAAGCTCTAAAATCATAGAAAAACTTCATAAAAAAATGTATGAAAAATTTTACAAAATCAACTCTCATTCCTCTCCAAAAGAGCTTCACCACTTAAGAATTCAATTTAAAATTTTAAGATATGGGTTAAATGTACATAATGAGTGCTTTGCAATGGAGACAACACTCTCATCTGACTTGCATGATTTAAAAATGCTCCAGGATATTTTTGGCGTTATTCAAGACAACAGTAGCAGATTACAATTTATTCTTCATTATGAAGCACAATTCACCAAAGAGCACTTCATGGAGTTAAAAAATTATTTTGAGAAAAAAATTGCTCTCGCTAGAGAAGAGTTACTTGCGTTGGTTATAAGATAAAGTTTTGAAGAAATATTTACTCAAGGAGTAAGCTCATCAAATGAGCTATACTCGATAGTATGGGAAAGAATTAAAGTCTTGCGTAATGAACGCTTAAACAAGCATCAAGAGAAGCAAGTTGCGCAAGTGTAGATTCATTGACAGCATCATCTACTAAAATAACAGCGAGGGCTTGAGACTCATTATTTCTTGCAAGTGAAAAGTCCGCAATATTGACGTTGTTTTTAGCTAATGTTGAACCTATACTTCCTATAACACCTGGAACATCACTATTTTTAAATAAAATCATGTCCCCTTTGAGTGCAACTTCAATATCAAAGCCATCAATAGCTACGATGCGTTTGACTCCATCATCAAAAATAGTTGCAGACATACTGGTAGTACCTTCGCCAGTTGTAAGCTTGACGGTAATCAAGTTTTTAAATACAGAGGATTCACCTAAAGCTTCCCACTCTATTTTAATCCCTTTTTGTTTTGCAACAAATTCAGCATTGACGTAGTTTATAGTATCATCACTACTTTGACTCATGGCACCCACTGCAACAAAAGTAGAGAGAGATTCAACATAATTTGAGATATCACCTTGTCCACTTACTTTGATGGCAATTATTTGTGATTTATTGATTTGAGAAGCTAAAAAGCCTATCTTTTGACCCATTTCTAAAAATGGTTTCACATACACTGGTATTTTACTCTCATCAATAGGCAAGTTCATGGCATGGGGATATGCAATTCCCTTTGCTGCTTCTATTGCATTTCGTGCCGCTTGCGTCCCAATATTGTATTGAGACTCAAAAGTATTTGCCCCCAAGTGAGGAGAAACTGTGATGTTATCAAGGTCTAGTAATGGATTATTAACAGCTGGTTCTTTGTTAAATACATCAATACCTGCAAAACGAATTTTTTTAGATTTGAGTCCGTTATAAAGTGCCTCTTCATTGTAAAGACCGCCTCTAGCACAGTTGATAAGAACAACTCCATCTTTCATTTTAGCTATTTCTGCTTCACCGATAATATTAATCGTCTCTTTATTTTTAGGTGTATGAATCGTAATAATATCACAAGCCAAAATATCTTCAAAGTTTTTAGCATACACCATGTCACAGTCTGTTACTGTTGAAGGGTGAATATATGGGTCATAAGCAACAATGTCCATCTCAAACGATTTTGCACGTTTAGCTACACGAGAACCGATATTACCAAAACCGATAACACCAAGTTTTTTTCCCTTAAGCTCATAGCCATACCATTTTTCTCTTTTCCAAACTCTCTCAAGTTTTAAATGATTGTGTGAATACGGAAACATTCTCATACATGAGAGCATATGTGCCATGGTGAGCTCTACGGCAGCTATTGTGTTTGCCGTAGGGACATTCATAACGATAATTCCCTCTTTTGAACACCCCTCAATGTCAACATTGTCAACACCAACACCCGCACGAACAATTGCTTTCATGTTTTTTGCATGTGCTATAAATTTCTCATCTACATCTGTTGAACTTCTTGTAATAGCTACATCTGCTGTTTCAATGATTTCTAATAATTTTGTTTTATCTTCATCGGCTGCCATGATAAAATTGATATTCTCATCATTTCGAAGCATTTCAAGTCCAGCTTCATGAATATGATCACAAACGACAATAGTGTGTTTTTTCATTCTATTTCCTCTTTATACGGCATGATATTTGCCGAGATTTGATAATTTTTCAAGATTTTTACTAGAGAATTTAACTTTTCTAGATTTTTTGAAAAAATAAGTAACTCTACTTTTTCTTTTTCTTTGGTGAGATAATATCGCAATTCATGTTGTTTTAGTTCCTCTTTTAGACAAAAAAGTTGATATGGATCTAAAAGGGAAGCAGATAATTTATAAGTGACGGTATTGACTATTTTTTCATTTAAATCAAGTTCTATATAAACTTCATTAACTGGGTAAAAATAACCCAATCTTTCTGTTTTTGAAAAGTTATTCAACCAAAGTTCTATTGGTTTTTCTTTTTTAATTTCACTCGTAAATGTTAGAGGTTCACCATTTTCAATTTTTGATATAGAATTAATAGATATCAGAAAAAAGATTATAAAAATCGCTACTCCAAGCGCTACAACCAGAGCAATCCATTTTAAAATCTTTTGCATACTATTGTTTAGTGAAATTTATCTTTTATTAAGTCACCAAGAGAATGAGATTCATTGTCATTTATCTCTTCAAGCATAGCTTGATTTTTTATGTAATCTAATTTTTTGACAGATAAACGGATACGGTCACGTTTTGTATCCACAACAGCTATTGCGGCTTCGATTTTTTGACCAATCACCAACTCTTCTTTCACAAGCGGTGCTAAATCTTCATCACGAATCAATGCATCCACATCATCTTCTAAAGAGACAAATACACCAAACTCTTTTATATCGCGAATTGTCCCAGTAACAACACTATTTGCTTTGTGCGTAGCAGCAAATGTATCGATTGGACTCTCAAGCAACGCCTTGCGATTTAAAGATATTTTTTGGTCTTCTTTACTGATTTTTGAAATTTTTACTTCAATTTCATCTCCAGACTTTAAAATATCTTTACATTTAGTGTTTTTGTCCCAAGAGACATCTTGATTGTGTAAAAGACCCTCAACACTTCCGATACGAACGAATGCGCCAAAATCAGTAAGTGAAGTAACTGTTCCTTTTACAACATCACCCTCTTTGAAGTTTTTAGAAAACTCATCGAATGGTTTTGGTAAAAGCCTTTTGAGGGAGACACGAAGTTTATGCGTTTTAGAATTTATCTCTATAACTTCCACATCAATTTCTTGACCAACCGTTAAATAGTCATGAGGATTTTTAACATTCTTATCCCAAGTAATTTCTGATATATGTAAGAAACCTTCTATGTCATTTCCAAGGTCTACAAATACACCATATGCTTCAACATTTGAAACGGTTACTGTAATAGTATCGCCCTCGTCCAATTCGCTCTCAACTTCTGCCCATGGGTCTGCAAGAACTGCTTTAATTGATAATGAAAGATGTCTTTTATCTTTATCGTAAGAGATTGCTTTGACCATAACTGTGTCGCCATCTTTGTAGAGTTTAGAAGGATTTACTGGACCTTTATAGCTGATTTCATTGTAATGGACTAAACCATCAACACCACCAACATCAACAAACATGCCATAGCTAGTTATTTTTTTGATAACACCCTCAATAACTGTACCCTCAGCCATAAGTTGATCAATAACCTCTTTTTTCTTTTTTCTCTCTTCATTGAATAATTTACGACGAGAGACAACTATAGAGTTTTCAGTGTCATCAATCTTAACAACTTGAGCTTTTATTTTACGTCCAATAACTTCATCAGTATCTTTAAAAGCCGCCAATGAACGAGGCATAAAGAAAGTAACATCATCAGCTTCTACAACATATCCACCGCGATTTTTCTTTGTGATAATTCCCTCAATGATTAAATCTTCATAGTTTTCTTTGTGTGCATCAATAAACTCAATGGTTTTTTGCATCTCTAAAACTTTTCTGTAAGATATCTTAGGACGCTCATTGTAGTATCCCGTTACCATTACTTTAATCTTATCGCCCACATTAAATGTCAATTTGCCATTTTCACGGATCTCATCCAAACTCAAAATACCTTCGAGTTTTTCACCAACGCCCACTAACGCTCTGTTTTCATCCTCTTGGATTTCAACAATTTCACCCTCAACAATGCGACTTATTTCTTGCTGTTTTTCAGTTGCAGCGAACATCTCTGCAAAGTTTTCTTCTTCAAATGATTCGTTATCGAACGCCATTATCTATCCTCTTGTTACATAAAAATTGTCGTGATTGTATCAAAAAAATGATTATTTTGCTCTTAATTATAAGGAGATTTGAAGGAAAGTGCTAGTATTTTAGATTTTTCTTAGCACTTATTTTCGATTGCATTGACAACATTTTGTATAATCCAATCAGGAGTAGATGCTCCAGCGCTAATGCCACAAAATAATTTACCACGAAACCAATCAAAATTGAGTTCTGTTTCATCTTCTATATGGTAGCTATCTGCGCAGTTATCTTTAGAGATGCTAAAGAGTTGTTTTGTATTGGATGAATTTTTGCCACCGATAATAATCATCACATCTGCTTTTTTAGAAATCTTTCTTACTGCATCTTGATTTTCAAATGTAGCATTACAAATAGTGTTAAAAACTCTAACCTCTTTATGACGAGGAATGAGATAATTAGCGACCTCCATATAATCTTCCACTTTTCTTGTAGTTTGTGCTACAAGAGCAACTCTTTCATTTATTTTTAAACCCTCTAAGTCTTTTGGGCACGTAACAACTCTCGCACCGTGAATGGCATAACTTTTGACACCTTTTATCTCTGGATGCGCTTCATCTCCAAAAATAATAATATCATAACCCGCTTCGCTCATCTCTTGGCATATCTGCTGAGGCTTTGTAACATAAGGGCACGTTGCATCGACAACATCTACCCTATTTTTATGCAGCTCTTCAAGTTCATTCTTTGGGATACCATGCGTTCGAATAACTGCCTTATCGCCTGCTTTAAAAGTTGTATAATCATCCGTCAAAGCTACTTGAAAATCACGCTCTAACCTTGCTATCTCTTTAGAATTGTGTATCAAAGGTCCATAAGTAGCTGAGTTTTTATTCTCTTCAGCTATTTTTATCGCTCTTTTTACTCCAAAACAAAAGCCGTAATTTTCAGCAAGTTCTATCTTCATCATGGACCATCCCTCTTCTATCTAGTAAAATTTTACTTTTGTAATTCTTTGCAAGAGTTCAAAAAAGTTTGGAAAAGATGTATTGATGCACTCTAAATCAGTCACATTCATCCCACATCGAAGTCCTGCAATAATAAAACTCATAGCAATTCTATGATCTCCATGACTATCGACTATCGCACTTTGTAAAGTGCCACCTTTAACAGTGTAGCCGTCTTTGTATTCGCTCACTTCTATCCCACATGCTCTGAGTCCGTTGACAACGGTTGCAATTCTATCGCTCTCTTTTACACGAAGTTCTTCAGCATTTTTGACAACACTAACTCCATGGGCACACGCAAAAGCTATAGAAAGCACGGGAAGTTCATCAATCAACCATGAGATATTTTCTTCAACTGTAATAGCTTGAAGTGGAGCATATCGCACTGTAATATTTCCAATAGGCTCATACTTGTCACTTGTAAGCTCGTAACTTATATCAGCGCCCATTCTCTCTAGTGCTTTAAACGCTCCGATTCTTGTTTCATTAAGAGTTACACCTTCTAAAACGATACTTGAATTTGGGGTAATAGCGGCAGCCACGGCAAAGAAAAATGCACTCGAAGGGTCAGAAGGAACTCGAATGGTTAAAGGAGATAAAAGCTCTTTCATCGGTGCTATGGTTGTTTTGAGCCCATCAACTTGTATATCTGCACCCATCCCTTTTAGCATTCTCTCCGTATGGTCGCGAGAGAGCTCGGGTTCTGTGTAGGTACACGTTGCATCTGCTCTGAGAGCCGCTAAAATCATGGCACTCTTTACTTGGGCAGAAGCTATTTTACTTTCATAATTAAATGCTTTGAGTGAAGCACCACGGATACTCAGCGGAGCTAAATCTCCATCTTTTCTCCCATCAAGTTTTGCACCGATATCTCTCAGTGGAGCAGTGACTCTTTTCATAGGACGGCGGCGAAGATACTCATCTCCCGTAAGAATAAAATGACCATTTGCAGAACTTAAAAGCCCGCAAAAAAGTCTCATGCCCGTTCCAGCATTGCCACAATCCAAAATTTCACTACTCTCTTGAATCCCATTTGATTGGATAGTAATCGTGACTCCATCATCGACAACGACTGCACCCAATTTTTTGACGATTTCTAAAGTGCTGAGGGTATCTTCAGCTCTTAAAAAATTTTCTATCGTGCTTGTTCCACTTGCAAGCATCGAAAACATCGCACTTCTGTGAGATATCGATTTATCAGGCGCTATTTCCGAAATGCGCAGTGAAAATTCACTGCAAGGGATTACTTCTACTGAACTCATCGTAAACTCACTCCTAAATTATTTTTCAATGCTGCTAAAATATTTTCCATAGACAAATTAATCTCCTCTTCTTCAAGTGTTTTTTCATCAGACTGTAACATAAATCGAACAGAGAGGCTCATGTTTTCTCCCAAAGACGCATCAGTATATTTATCAACGGGATAAAAAGAGATAACTTCGTCACTTGAATTTGCTTCTATCACTGCTTTTACTTTTTCATAAGGGATATTTTGAGGCATAACAATACTTAAATCTCTAAAAGAAGCTTGGTATTTAGAGATTTTTTTAGCAGTTTTAAGTCCAAATGGAAGTTTAGAAAAATCTATTTCACACATAAAAGTAATATCTAAATCGTACTCTTTTTCAACAATAGGATTGACTCTAAAAAGCTCCCCTACAACAACACCCTCTACCAATAACTGAGCTGTTTGGTACATATGCGATAAGGTGTGGAGCGTCTTATGTTCTTTGAGCTCAATCGCCCCAACAATATCAGAGATTTTTTGAACAAAAAAAGCAAAATCAACTTTTGTAGGTTTTCCGAAATTACTCAGTGCTTCTTGTTCTTTATTCGCACTCCAAAGCAAAGAGATTCGAAGCGACTCCTCTCTTAGCGGGCTAAAAACAGAACCCACTTCAAAAAGTCTTATAGAAGCGTTTGTGTTTTTTGCATTTTGAGAAGCCGCTTTGAGCAATCCCGTAAGAAGCGTTGGTCTTAATGTATCAAGGGTACTTATGATTGGATTGAGTAGTTCTAGCTCCTCATTTGTACAAGTAAAACCATATTTTTCAAGTATTTTTCTCTCATCAAAGATAAAATGAACTGTCTCAAAAAAACCATTGTTTGCTGCTTTATGGCGATACGTTCTTTTTTTCTTATACTCAAAATAATCATCTTCAAGTCTATTTTCTTCTGTAAAAATAAACGGTTTTGAAGGGATATTTTCAATTCCCACCATACGGACAATCTCTTCGATGATATCCTGTTTGTTGGCAATATCATGACGAAATCTAGGAACAGAGATTACAAAATTATCTCCTTGAGTTTTATTTGTCTCAAAACCAAGATTTTTAAGGATTTTCGTGATTTTAACTTTATTAATTTTTGCACCGATTATCTCATCTATCTCTTGCTTATTGAGTGTAATGATTGTGTCATTATAAACATCACTCAAATCAATATTACCCCCAAAAATAGAAGAATTTGAGTGAAGATTTATCAAGTTTAAACAAAAACTTAAACCTTGGTCCAACTCAGGCTCACTTCCTCTTGAAGTTTTATAATACATCGGACCAGAAGCAATTTTTGCAACTGACATCTGCTTAGCAATAATATCAGGCGGGATATAACTCGCTTCAATTAAAACCGTTCCTGCATCATAAGAGACTTTTGACGCATCCTCTTGAATGATTCCAACAGTAGAAGCTTTTTCTTTAGACATAATGCATGCATAGCCATTTTCATCTTCATGAAGCTCTATTCTTGCCATAGTCTCATTCTCTGCGCAGAAAAAACTATAATCATACGCTCGCAATATAACGCCCGTGCTATGAGTTGTGTATAACATCAGAGACTCTATATCAGATGCTCTTTTATCTTCAATCTGCGCAAGTCTAAGTTTTACGATGATTGGAAGGACCAAATTTTGCAATTCAATAGCTTTGTATCTGAGATTGACACTTAAATTTTTCTCATGTGTAAGATTGAGTATCCTGCCGATACCTTTTTGTCTATCTTCATTTTCCAAAAAAGTTTTTTCTTTCAGTGGTCTATCTAGTGCCGCACTTAAATCACGAGCAACCCCTCGAATACTTAAACAATCGCCTCTATTGGCGGTTAATTCAATTTCGATTAAATCATCTTCTAAAATTTTATTTTCACAAAGCTCATGACCTACAATAAACTCCCCAATACTCTCATCTATCTCAAGAATTCCATCGGTACAATCTATTAAACCAATCTCTTTTGCCGAGCATATCATCCCCTCACTATCGATACCACGGAGTTTAACAGGCTTTATAATCACTCCATTATCCATTTTAGCACCGATAGTAGCAACAGCGACATGAAGCCCTTTTTTGACATTAGAAGCGCCGCAAACAATTTGACGAATGCTGCTTCCAATATCGACTTTACAAACAGAGAGCTTCTCAGCATCAGGATGTTTTTCACACTCTAAAACATGCCCAAAAACTATCTTGTTTGGAATATGAAAACTTTTTACTCTATCAACTTCTAAACCGATAGAATTTAAAATTTTTGCTAACTCAGCTGTCGAGATACCATTTAAATCTATCCACTCTTGTAACCAACTTCTTGTAACTATCATCGAAATTGCTCCAATAATTTAATGTCACCTTCAAATAAAGCTCGAAGGTCACCAATTTGATGAATCAGCATTGTAAATCGCTCAACACCAAGTCCAAAGGCGTATCCGCTGACATTTTCATATCCAACCGCTTCAAACACATTAGGGTCAACAATGCCACACCCTAAAACTTCAAGCCAGCCTGTTTTTGAGCACACTCTGCACCCTTCACCTTTACAAAATACGCATGAGATGTCTACCTCTGCCGATGGCTCTGTGAAAGGGAAAAAAGAGGGGCGAAAACGAACATCTACAGCACCAAACATAAATTTTAAAAAATCTTCTAGGATGTATTTTAAGTTTGCAAATGAAACTTTCCCCGCTTCATCCACAAGCAAACCTTCAACTTGATGGAACATCGGAGTGTGTGTCAAATCATAATCACGACGAAATACGGCACCAGGAGCTATCATGCGTATGGGCGGTTTTGTGCTCATCATGGTTCTAATTTGAACAGGAGAAGTATGGGTCCGCAGAAGCATTTCGTCTTTAAAATAAAATGTATCTTGCATATCACGGGCTGGATGGTACTTAGGAAGGTTTAAAGCTTCGAAATTGTTAAAATCATCTTCTACCATATTTCCAGTTTTTACAGCAAAATTTAAAGCAGAAAAATACTCTACGATTCTATCCATGGTCTCCATCACAGGGTGAAGAGCACCTGAATGTGAAGTTGTGCTATACAAAGAGACATCGATTGCCTCAGCTCGCATAAGCTCTTGTAATTCTAATGTTTGTACTATAATTTTTCTTGCGGTGAGCTCATTCATGAGTGAATTTTTATGCATATTTAAATCTTTTGCAAGTTGCACTTTTTCTTCATCTGTTGCATTTTTCATCCTAGCAAACTCTGCTGCTAAAACACCTTTTTTACCAAATATAGAGACACGAATTTCTTCAAGCTTATTTACGCTATGTGCCTCTTTTATCGAATCATACCACTCTTTCAATGGAGTCTCCATTCTAAAAAAAATATACCAAAAAAAATATTTATAAGCTTTTTTTAAAGTCAGCGATTATAATCAAATATTGTTTATATGTAGCTTCATATCTTCCTAGAAAAGGGGAAAATCACTCTTTTATATGTTACAATTATCAAAAAAGAGGATTAGCTTATGTGCTTATTTTGTAAAATAGTAAATAAAGAGATACCCGCGAATGTCATCTTAGAAGATGACGATTTTTTAGCATTTCATGATATTAATCCAAAAGCTCCCGTTCATATTTTAGCTATCCCAAAAATGCATGTGGATAGTTTTAATGAAGCCAATGGTAACTTAATGGGCAAAATGAGCAATTTTATCCAAAAAGTTGCTCTTGAAGTTGATATTGCCAAAAGTGGATACCGTGTCATAACAAATGTCGGTTTTAACGGTGGACAAGAGGTGCTTCACCTACACTTTCATATTTTAGGCGGCGCAAAACTCAAGTGGGAACACTTCAGCGATGCGGACCCTAAAGGTCACTTTTAAATCACTACAAAGGTGTAAAAAATGCTTCGATATATATTATGGATAAGTGTGCTGACATGGACATTATCTGCACAAACTGCTGCTGAATTCAAGCAAGAACAAATGCAAGGTTTTGATGAGCAAAAACAAGCTTTTGGCATCTATAAAAATGCCCAAGAAAAAGCTTTTGCTTCCTATCAAGAGTCTCAAATGAAAGCCTACAAACAGTATAAAAAAGAGGTAGGCGCTCTTTGGGAAGACCCAAAGATGTCGACCAATAAAACTTGGGTCACTTACACTCCTGAGAAAAAAACAAGAGTAGATGTTGACTTTTCTAAAGAGACTATTTCGGTTGAGACCATAGCAACTTCACCCCAAGAAGCAAAAAGTAAACTTAAATTAGCCCTTGCAAAAATAGTTGTCATTGATACTAAAACTGCCCAAGAAACAGACCCTTTAGAAAAAGAATTGGCTAAAATCGAAAAACCAAAAGATATTATTGACGCGCAAGTAAAAGCAGAGCCCATTCTCTCAAACGTTTTATTTAACACACCCCCTTCCAAAGAAACTGTTTTGGACTATGTTGATGAGAAAGTATCTGATGAGACTATTCTTGAGAGTAGTTCTAGTAAAATTCCTCATACGAAGGTCTACAGCGTTCTTGTGCAAATGCCTCCTGATGCGATGCTTAAAAGATCTCAAACGTACTATGATGAAATAAAAAAGCATGCGATAAAACATACCCTTCCGCTTCCTCTTGTCTTTGCTATTATGCACTCAGAGAGCAACTTTAATCCAAGAGCAACATCCCATATTCCAGCATTTGGATTGATGCAAATTGTTCCTAAAAGTGCAGGGATAGATGCATATAATTTTCTCTATAATGAGAAAAAATTGGTTACAGGGAGTTATCTGTATGACAGCACAAACAACATAACACTTGGGACTGCTTACTTACACATTTTATACTATAAGTACCTAAAAACTATAAAAGACCCTGACAGTAGACTCTACTGTGCCATTGCTGCTTACAATACAGGTGCAGGAAATGTTGCATGGGCATTTAATAAAAATAAAAATTTAGACTATAAAAACACCATGGATATAAAAAATGCGCAAGAGGAGATAAATACTCTTACGTCGGATGAAGTGTATGAGAAACTTCTTGCGGATTTGAAATATAATGAACCAAAAGAGTACCTTAAAATCGTCTCAAAACGTATGAGTGCCTACCATAAAGTGTATGGAAATTAAGGTGTCGCTTATGGATAAAAATGTACAAGAAGTTTTTCACTATCATGAACAAACAAAACACTCACACCTGCGATATGCCAAGTCTTTGGGATACATGGATTGGGCAAATCAACCAAACCCTTACAGAACATATCAAGGGGCTTTAAATATATCGCTTCCACTGGCTTTAGAGTATCCAACGCCCCCATATCATCTTCTTTTTACAAATGAAGTTCCCGCCGCTCCGCTTCTTATAAATTCCATATCGCAGTTTTTGCAGTTTAGCATGGGAGTCTCTGCCATAAAATCAAATGGAGTTGATGATTGGGATTTGCGATGTAATGCTTCAAGCGGTAATCTGCACCCTAGCGAAGTGTATCTCATTTTACCACCGATGCAAGGTGTAGAGACGCAAACTACCATAGCACACTATTTACCTAAAAACCACTCTCTTGAGGCTTTGACTTCATTTGAGTCTCATCTGTGGCAAACACTTCCTCAAGACTCTTTTTTTGTGGCAATCAGTTCCATAGTTTACAGAGAAGTTTGGAAATACGGCGAGAGAGCTTTTCGATATACTCAGCTTGATGCTGGGCACGTTTTGCGCGCTCTTGAAATAAGTGCAAAAGTTCTAGGATGGAAATGTAGAGTTCTAGATGATAGGAGCGATGCTGATATTGCACAACTTCTTGGGCTGGGTCAAAGAATCCGTTTTGATAAAAATGAAGATGAAATCCCCGAAATGCTCCTTCTCATAAGTAAAGAGGATTTTAATGAAAAAATAGCGTTCTCACAACTCTTAAATCATACACAAAACACTTACAATTCAATTGCAAATCCTGTAGCATTAAACTATCAAAAATGGGCTTTGATTAAGAAAATTGAAGAGGCTACCTTTTCGTCTCACTCAGTGCTCAAGGCTGCAAAACTCAAATCCATAGCCAGAGAGGCAACATTTGAATCTAAAAAAGTAATTTTAAATAGAAGAAGTGCACAGAAGATGGATAAAGAGCATTCGCACATAAGCTATGAAAATTTTATGACTTTGCTCAACTCGACAAAAGAGAGTTTTAACGGTTTTGAAAATGCTGTTAATTTAGTTCTATTTGTTCATGACGTCGCAGAACTTAAGCAAGGTTTATATATTTTAGTGAGACATGAAGCGCATAAAAGTCAACTCATGAAGCTCATGAGTGACTCATTTTTATGGGAAAAAAGAGCAGATGATTTGTACGCCCTGCAGTATGGCGACTTTAAGAGTCTCTCAAAAAATATATCATGCAACCAAGATATTGCAAGTGAGGGAGCTTTTAGTTTGGGAATGCTCAGTGCCTTTAGCGATGAAATCATAACTCACGGCGCACACAGATATAAAGAGCTGTATTGGGAGTGCGGCGCTATTGGACAGCAGTTGTACTTAGAAGCCACATCTTTGGGTCTAAGTGCCACGGGGATCGGTTGTTTTTTAGATGATAGTTTTCATGAACTTTTAGGACTCCAGTCCAACGCGTTTCAATCGCTTTATCATTTTACAATCGGAAGAGGTTTATTTGATGCAAGAGTTTTAAGTAAAAAACCTTACGAAAATAGAGAGTAATATCGTGGCATGTGGAAATTTCCACATGCCACGACGAATTGACTCATTTTGCGATACTTGTCATTACAAGGAAACAACAAAGCAATCTTTTAGCTAGGGCAGCTCTCTATTTTACCCATATCTATTATGGCTCCGCCACCTGAAATCATCTTTTCATTTTCACGAATCATCTTGCCGTTATGGATGATGGAGTAAGAGATAGCGGTTGTGTCACGGATAGTGTTTATCGTTGAACAATAGGTCTCTAGTGAAGCCATAACCCATCTGCCCGCCACTATATCCTCTGCATCAGAATTAAAATTGTAGGTTACATGAAGCGTATTAAATTTACACGGAGGTGTTTCATTTCTTACAACTTCGCCTTCAACTACCAAATCAGTCACTGTTTTATTTTGATTTTTAGGGAGTAAAATCATGTCACTGGCACTGCAGGTAATCATGCCTGCTAAAAAATACTCAACTGGAGAGATGACTGGACAGTCGATGATAAAACTGCTTTTAGCAGTTTTAGCTTCAAATTTCATACCATCTTTATGCGTTACATTTACTTTCATGATTTATCAACCTTTTAAATAATTTTTAAAATATTCTAACTGCTCTCGTGTTCTTTTGGTCGCCGTTCCACCAGCAGATGTTCTTGCATTCATAGAGTGTCTTAAACCTAAAAACTCTAGTACGTCTTCTTCTATTCTTTGATCTATCTCTTTGAGGTACTTAAATTCCATCTTCGATAAATCGACCTTTAACTCTTCCCCTTTTGCAACAGCACGGCCTGTGATAAAGTGTGCCTCACGAAATGGAATCTTGCATTTTTCGACTAAATAATCCGCCAAATCAGTCGCACTTAAATGACCAATTGCACAAGCTTTTTCCATATTTTGCGGTTTAATTTGTAAAGTTTTCATCGCTTCTTTGAGTATTTCTAAAGATAGCTCGGCTGTCTCAACCGCATCAAAAACACCCTCTTTGTCTTCTTGCGTGTCTTTATTATACGCTAAAGGCAGCCCTTTCATGACAGTGAGAAGTCCCATCAAAGAGCCATAAACACGACCAGATTTACCGCGTAAAAGCTCCGCAACATCAGGATTTTTCTTTTGTGGCATGATGGAAGAGCCTGTTGAGAACTCATCGCTAAACTCCACAAAACCAAACTCATACGACGACCACATAACAAGCTCTTCACTTAAACGCGAAATATGCATCATCATGGTTGCAATATTAAACAAAATCTCTAGGGCAAAATCTCTGTCGCTCACCGTGTCCAAACAGTTTATACTTATAGAATCAAAGCCCAAAAGTTCCGCAGTCAACTCTCTGTTTATGTCATGTGGAGTCCCTGCAAGTGCAGCGCATCCTAGGGGAGAGACATTGTTTCTCTCTCTTGAGTTTTCAAATCGCTCTTTATCTCTTTTAAACATGGCAAGATAAGCACTTAAATGAAAAGCGAAGTTAATAGGCTGTGCATGTTGCAAGTGCGTCATGCCCGGCATGAGAGTCTGCGTATGTTTGTCAGCTATGAGAATTATTTCATGCATCAAAAGTTCTATAGCGTCAATTATCTCGCTATTTTTACGAAGAACATATCTTCTAAAATCAACAGCCACTTGGTCATTTCTGCTTCTTGCAGTATGAAGTTTTTTTCCTGCCTCGCCGATGATGGCAGTCAATCGCTTCTCAATTGCCATGTGGACATCTTCATCTGAAATCTTCCACTCAAATATACCAGACTCTATTTCGCTAAGAACTTGGTTTAACCCATCTGTAATTTGTGTAAGCTCCTCAGTGTTTAAAATCCCTTGTTTGGTGAGCATTGTAGCGTGTGCGATAGAGCCCTCAATATCTTCACGATAGAGTTTTCTATCAAACATTATGGAAGCGTTAAATTTGTCTAGTAAACTAGAAGCACTCGCAGAAAAACGACCTGACCACATCTTATCCATATACATTTCTCCAATTATAAAAAGTTTGGTATTTTAACGAAATATTAGCTCATGTTACACATCCAAACGAACTTATCCGCTTGGTGTTTTCACACTTTTATGAAAAGTGGGTAACATCAGTATTTAATAAGAAATTCTAGTTACAAGCAGGCACATTTCCACTATCTTTAGCGTATTCTTCTAAAAATTGTCCTAAGTGTTTTGCATCTTTGGTAAATTTTTTGCTCTCAAAATAACTCCAAGAGTCTGTTGCCGCTTCACTCTTTAAATGTATCGCAGCCAATTCACTCCCGTTGTTTTTCATAAGCTTTTTCCACTCACGAATTTTTTTAGTCGCTATAAAACTTTGTCCACTTTCATGACACTCTACACAACTTTTTACAAAAGTTTTTTGACCTTTATAGACTGCAGCATTTAATGCAGTACCTGTCAAAAATATAATGAGAAACAAAAAAAATTTATTCATCTACTGACCTTCAATAAAATATAACCAATACTACATTAGAAAATATTATATCCACCTTAGTTTCAAAATAAAAATTTAGCTAGAGCAAATTATAATAATTGAAACTTATAACTTGATTTTTCATCCAAATCCCAAAGACCCTTTCTTTGTAACTCCTCTACAACACTTGGTGTGCAAAGAACATCATCAGGCCATTTTCGTAAAAAACCATCCACAAGACTCTTATTTGTCCCATCCACACCAACCATCAAATCGGAGATAAAGATGTCTCTTAGCGCGTCCATATTATTTGTAACACGCCAAATGAGCATATAAGGATTAAAAACATCATTTTTAGCTTCATCAACAAAAACAACGATTCTCAGATAAGGGCGCAGTGTGAGCAAGACATTAAAATATTCACGTACATTTTTTGTTTTGTGGATACTTATAACTGTCACAGGATTTTTTGTCCTTCGCATAAACTGATGCAAATGAACAGCCTCTGGAAGAACTTCTTGCACTTTTAAAAGCAATTCTTCATCCCCTAAAAGTTCTGGTGCTTCAACTTTGTGCATCGCCAATAAATCGATACCTAATTTTCCGCCAACAAGGGATTCTGCAGATGAGTGGTCCAATGCATCTAAAATTCCCTCAGAAATAAACAAACATTTTGGAGTAAATCTCTCTAATATAAAATTTGCTAATGCTTCATAATTGTCAAGTCTTGGAGCCTTTTCATCAACAAAAATAGCATGTTTTACAAAGCTCATTTGTCCTAAACCCCAAAAAGCGTGCATAAACTGTTTCGCATGCCCTTTGTAATGAGGCTGCATTTTTGCCAATATGAGATTGTGAAAGCAACCATTTTCTGGCATATGATAATCTAATAAATCTGGAAGATTTGTCTTTAAAAGCGGGAGGAAAATTTTTTCTGTTGCCCATCCCATATATTTATCTTCCAATGGGGGTTTCCCTACAACAGTTGCCAAAAATACCCTTTTTTCTTTCATCGTGATGGCACTAACTTCCATGATAGGGTAAGGCTCTTGAAGCGTGTAATATCCTGTATGATCACCAAAAGGTCCCTCAACTTTCATTTGAGAAGGGTCTACCCAACCCTCAATAACATAATCTGCATCTTGAGGTACAAAAAGTGGCGTAGTCAAAGATTGAACCAGTTTAGGCGATTTTTTTGCAATCAGTCCATAAAGTAATAACTCATTCACACCATAAGGGAGTGGAGCAGTCGCACACCAAGTGTAGAGCGGGTCTCCCCCTATTGCAACACTCACGGGCATTTTTTTGCCTACTTTTTGATACTGATCAAAAAAATGTGATGCATCTTTATGAATCTGCCAATGCATCCCCAGATGGTTTTTATCATATACTTGAAGTCTATACATTCCGAGATTTACCAAATCACCATCAAGACTTTGCGTATAAACTTGTCCCATCGTGATAAAAGGTCCGCCATCTTGCTCCCATGTTGTTAAAATTGGAAGTTTATACAAATCAACAGCATCATCTAAATATTTTATCTTCTGAGAAGCACCCTCCTCTTTTAAACGTTTTGGAAAAATATCTTTGAGCCAAAACAGATCACTCACCATAGAAATTTTCCCTTTGAAGTCATTCGGCGGTTTCATGTGCAAAAGATTATTTATTTCATCTGCAACAGAGGCGATAGTTCTGCCAAAAATCAATTCACACCTTTTGTAAGAGCCAAAAAGATTCATAATTACCGGCTCTTCAAAATGAGTGCCACTTTTTTTATCTATCACATTTCTAAAGAGTAACGCTTTGCCGCCATCTTTTTTCTTCGCCTCTGCATATGCGAGGTGTGAAATCTCAAGATAAATATCTAAAGGTTCATCTATGACTTTTAATTCATTTTCTTTTTTTAAAAGATTGATAGTTTTTTGCATTTATCTTTTACTTTCCTCTTCTTTTTGCATCATCTCAGCTCTAGCAAGCAGTTCTTTTGCCCCTTTGGCTATAAACTCTTTTGCCATATCTCTTCCAATATTTTCATACGCATACTTAGAGATCATTTTTGAATCCCTCAACACTTGAGTTCCATCAGGAAGCCCTAAAACAGCTCTAATGAGTACGCTATTATTTTCTAAAACCGTAGCACTGATGCCGATAGGAACATGGCAGCCACCTTGGAGTTCATCGACGAAATCTCGCTCAATAGTTGTCTCAATCCTACTAAACTCGTCTTCAAGTCCAGCAACAATTGCTAAAACTTCCTCATCATTCACCGCTTCAATACCCAAAGCCCCTTGTCCCATGGAGGGAATCATCTCATCAAAAGAGATAGGATAAATATACTCAACCGCATCTAAAAGCCCAAGTCTGTTTATCCCCGCAGAGGCTAAAATGATGGCATCAAATGCACCCTCTTTGAGTTTTCTTATTCTTGTATCGACATTACCGCGTAAATCTTTTATAATAAGGTCAGGTCGCAAAGCTTGTATCTGCATGCGTCGACGGAGCGAAGATGTCCCTATGGAAGCTTTTTTTGGCAAAGCCGAAATATTTGCATATTTTTCTGATAAAAGAGCATCTCTTGAATCTTCTCTTTGTGTGATTGCAGCTAAAAGTAAACCCTCAGGCATGACCGTTGGAACATCCTTTAAAGAGTGTACCGCGATATGAGCTTCACCACGAAGCATCGCCTCTTCAAGCTCTTTAAGAAACAATCCTTTTCCACCAATAGCAGCAAGAGGTCTATCAATGATTTTATCTCCCGTTGTTACGATAACATTTAACGTAACTTCAAGACCAGGATTTTTCTCTTGTAAAATATCTTTGATATGGTTAGATTGCCAAAGGGCAAGCTGTGAACCTCTTGTTGCTATAATCAATTTCTTCATGACTTAGAGTGCCTTTTCGTAAAGTTTTTTAGACTTATCTTGCTTATTGTCAAAAAACATAGTTGGCGTCCCTTGAACCATCACATCCTCAGCAACTTCTTCATCACTCTGGTAGCGTTGCTTCACTGCAGCAGATTCTAAGTCAGATGCGACAATATTGAGCTTAAAAACTTTATTAAATGCTACCAATATCTTCGCTGTATCTTTTTCTCTTGGGTCAACTTCAACTTTGTAAAGATCAAGCACACTATTTTTATGTCCCTGAAGCTCAGCAGCGGCTGCAGCTTTGACTAAAGTGACTGCTGCTGGATGAATTGCAGGAAGTGGGAAATGGTAGTAATAAATGGCAAATTTATTCGCATCTTTTTTCATAAAGTCAATCGCTGCAGGGACAAAATCTCTACAAAATGGACACAATGGATCTGAAAAAATAGCTACTTTATGTTTTGCATTCGCATTGCCATAAATCAAATTTTGTGCTTTATAATGTTGAGGCTTTAACTCAGGAGAGACAGAGTCTTTAAGAGACTCTCCAGTTTTTAAATCTACTAAATCTTGCGTAATCACCTCGCCATTAGAGAACCAAATTGTTTTTTGTTTTATGTTACGATCTTGGGGTTGTGCTTTTACCATCGCATCTAAACTCACGATATAAGCACTCCACCCTTTTACGTTTTGTAGAGGAATTTTTTCCGTTATTTTTGCCTCTAAAGAGACAATACTTGGATTTGCTCTCAATGAATCTTTCAAAAAAGTTTCAATATCTTTATCGCTCACTCCTACTTGTTTTACCTCTTTTGTCACAGTTTTTGCCTGATCACCATTGGTACATCCAACAAAAATAAGCGTTAACAGAGCTAAACTCATAGCTAATTTATTATTTATTTTCATATTTTTCTCCTTGTTTGATTTGATTGTTTGACTGACTAATAATTTCTACATCAATAATATTTTTATCTCTAGCCATATCTTTCTCATCGAAATTCATTTCACATCCATTTGACTTATTTACTCTCATGTTATACCTATTGACAAGCATGGTGGTAAAGACACTAAACTGCATCATGATACCGATTGCGTCAGTTAAAAAACCTGGCAAGATGAGTAAAATTGCACCAAAAATCGTAAACAGGTTCAAACTTTGAAACTGTTTTAAATTCATACAGCTATAAGAGACTGCCGTCATGTTTTCTGTCAATGTTTTTCTAAAATTCACTAAAATAGCTATGCCCAAAAATGCACTGATAACAATTTCAAAAAATGTCATCAATCCGCCGATGGCCGAGGAGATATTGACAGAGAGCAAAACCTCCAAAAACAGATAAATAACAAAATAAATCATGTTACACAAGCTCCATTATTTTTTCAAAAATCTCATGAGCACCGACAGCAAAATTCTCTTTTGTTCTTCTATCAAAAATTTGAACAAGTCCATTTGCTAACTCTTTTCCGATGATAACAGTGTAAGGAAAACCGATAAGTTCAGCATCTTTCATCTTAAAACCAAATCGCTCTTTTGTATCATCAAGCATCACACTCACATTTTCTGCTTGAAGTGCAGCATACAACGCTTCACCTAAAGTTACTTGAGCCTCTTCTTTGATATTTGAAATCATAATATTGACCATGTACGGTGCAGTTGCTTTTGTCCAGATACAACCATTTTCATCGTGGTTTTGCTCGATGACAGAGGCGACAAGTCTACTCACACCTATGCCAAATGTTGCCATTTCAAAAGGTCTTGGTTTTCCGTTTTCATCGTTAAAATTTGCTTCAAGTGCTTTAGAGTATTTATCTCCAAGCTGAAAAATATGACCAACTTCAATCCCTTTTTTAAAACTAAGTTTTCCGCCACAAGCACATTTTTCATCAATCCTTTTTGTTTGCAACTCCTCATAGGATTTAGCATTTAAAGAGTCTACCTCTTCTTTAGTTTGAAATATTGTCTCAATATTTGCCCCATAATCGCAAGCTTCACACACCACAATCGTATCTTCACCACTATCTGCTAACACATGAAACTCTTTGCTTCCCGTCCCGCCAATTGCACCACTATCAGCTGCAACGACTCTAAAATTAAGCCCCAAACGGGTAAATATTTTTTTATATGTCGCTTCCATGAGGTGAAATTCTCGTATCATATCTTCAGTTGAAGCGTGAAACGAGTATCCATCTTTCATAAGAAACTCACGACCGCGTAAAAGCCCATATCTTGGTCTTGCTTCATCACGAAACTTTGTGTTTATTTGGTACAAGTTAAGTGGCAAATCTTTATAACTCGTTACTCTGTTTTTGACAAGTTCCACCATCGCTTCTTCATTAGTCGGGCTTAAAACAAACTCGTTTTGATGTCTATCTGCGATGCGAAGCATCTCTTTTCCCATCGCCTCAGAGCGACCGCTTCTCTCCCATAAACCGATGGGAGTAACAAAACTCAGCTGTACTTCACTGCATCCAGCTCGGTCTAATTCCTCTTTTACAATCGCTCTGATTTTTTCTAGTACAATTTTTCCAAGTGGCAAAAAGTTGTAAAGTCCAGCACCTTGTTGGTTTATGAAACCGCCCCGTATTAAAAATTGATGGCTTGGCAGAGTTGCATCTGAGGGGACCTCTTTTGTTGTTGGTATAAATGCTCTTGATCTTCTCACTTTTATCCTTCTGTAATTAAGTTTTCATCTTTTATAATCGAACTAAATGAACCGCTAAGCAGTTCTGACTGCGCATCCTCTGAGGCATTTCTCATGTTTTTTGTCATATCATGCAAAAACCTCTTAATCGCCTGTTCGCACATTTTTTTCGATTGCTCTTCATACTCTTTTGGAATATATCCGCTATGTATCGCCCGGTGAGCCTCTTGTGCAGCACACTCATACGCTTTTTTGTAGAGTTCTTTTATCATGGGCTCCACATCAAGGGTATTTAAAAATTCAAAAAATTCTACAACACTTCTCCCAATAATTCCATGAGCTTCTCTTGATGCTTCTTCTCTATACTCTTTATTTTCATCTACAATATTTTTCAAATCATCAATCACAAAAAGGTTGATTTTCTCGCCCTTACTATGATGAATATCCCGTGGAAGCGCTAAATCAAACCAATATCTCTCAAAATCGCAAGTTTCTATAATCGCATCGGTAATGATTGGCGTGTAGGAAGAAGTTGCGGTAAAAAGGATTTCAAAATCATTGACGGCTTGTGAAAGTTCTTCAAAATCTATCACTTTTGCGCCACATTTTTGGGCTAAAAGTTCTGCTTTATGTTTTGTTCTATTCATAATATATACATCCGCGCCCGAGGAGAGGAGATGTTTTGCGCTAATCTCAGACATATCACCAACGCCGATAACAAGCGATTTTTTTCCTTGAAAATCTTGCAAAACTGATTTTAATTTTGAGACGGCAACACTTGCCATGGAGACAGGTTTTGAAGAGATATTGGTCGCATTTCTCACTTTTGCGGCACATTTAAAAGCATTTTTCATCACCCGCGCGAGTTTTTTGTCACAGTATCCATGGTCAAAAGCAAATCGAAAAGCATTTTTAAGCTGCCCCGCTATTTGCGTCTCACCAATAACCATAGAATCAAGCGAGGATGCAACACTAAAAATATGGTGAATTGCGCTACTATCGTCCAAAATATCAGCTCGGCTCTCTAGCTCTTCGATGCTGATACCCGACCTTTTGCTGAGTGTTTGTAATATATACTCCGTAGCTTGCGCAATGTCACTACAGTTACACAAAACCTCCATTCGATTACATGTTGAAATCAATATTGCTTCAAAAATCACATCACTTAAAAGTAGTTTTTTTAAACATCCGTGCATGTTTTGAGCATCAGGATAAGAGAGTTTTTCTCGTATCTCCAGAGTAGAATTTTTATGGGTAAAACTTATACTTAAATAGTGCATTAATTACTTCTTTTTATCATAGTTTCTAAAATTGCAACAAGTTCGCTCTCTTCTTTTACCGCCTGCATAGCTTCATAAGAGAGGTTTTGTGCAAGCTTGAATGCACGCTGTATACTTCCATGAAGATGCATTTTGTTGACAATCCACAGAGATTCACTTTCATCTATTTTTTTGGCATGCGCATTTTGAAGTCTTTGCTTCTCCTGCTCATCTAGCGCCTCATGAAGATAAATATAAGGTAAAGTACATTTTCCCTCTACAAAGTCGTTCATGGCAGGTTTTCCAAGAGTTAAAGCATCTGCAGTGATATCTAAAATATCATCAATTATCTGAAATGAAAGTCCCAAATTCCGCCCATAAATAGCATATTTTTTTGCATCTTTACCACATAAAAGTGCTGCGGCAGTCGCTGCAGCTTCTATAAGAGCTGCTGTTTTGAGGTAAAGCATTTGGAGATATTTTTCTTCATCGGCATTAAATTGTTCTGCCATTTTCACATCAAGCATTTCACCCTTAGAGAGTGCTGTCACCGAAGAAGCAACACATTTTGCTATCTCTTTATCGAACTCAACAAGTTGCGTAAATGCCTTAGAGTAGAGGATATCTCCCAACATGACAGCAGTTTTGCTTCCATCGGTGGCATTAACTGAAGCCACGCCTCTTCGTGTATGCGACTCATCAATCACATCATCATGGAGTAAACTTGCCGCATGAATTAACTCAACTATTGCCGCTAAAAGAGGAGCCTTTTCATGATGGGGCGCTATTTTTAAAATCAACTTTGCTCGAACTCTTTTCCCACCACTCAGTGTTGCAAAAAGCCTCGTTACCTCATCAGACTCTATCTCTTGTATGCATCTGGCAATCTCATTTTCTACTCTTTGCATCAGCCCTCTTTGGTTTTTTTTATAAATCTTCTAGACTTATTTGTGACTTTTTATCAGACAATAAAAGTTCAAATACAGCTTCACCCGCTTGCGCATCAAACTCTTTAAACCGAACCAGCACATAAGGTCCATCGGCAAAAGAGCGATTATTAGGGGTCAAATAAAACTTAAAACTTTTGTTTTTTTCTCTTAAATAGAGTACATTTTGAGCAACTATTTTATCATAAGATCTAAAAACTACAAGAGCGCTGTTTGCAAACAAAGTCCATCTAAATTTGAAAAGCTTCTCTTTTTGGTTGTATTTTACAAGAATTTTCTTTTGTTCATCCTTTTTTAATTTTATTACTTTTGGCTCTGAAAAGTTGTTCGCACTCAAAGCTGTTATGTTAAAAATCAAAAAAATACAAGCAGAAAAAAATATCTTCATACCCATCAAGAACCCAAATGCCCATTTTTTGTAAGGCTATTTTCTCTTTCTCTATAGGCTTCTATTTGCGTAAATATTTTTTCATCCACTTCTACATGTAAATCTAATAAAGAAAGAGGCAAATTAAAAGAGTCAAGTTTGACAAAATCTTTATACGTCACCAAAAGAGAATCCGATCCATCTTTTTGCAAAATCTCAAGTAACTCCTCTTGAGTAAAGCTATGGTGATCCTCAAAATAGTTTTTACTCACAACTTCAGGCAAATATGCATCCAATCGAGAAGGTCTTGCAATCGCAGTCACTAGTGACATTTTTGCACTTTTATTTTTTAACTCTACAACCCTTTTAAAGTCTCTGTTTTCTTCAATCATGAACGCTTTTTTGGACTTCCAAAGCCTCTCTCTAAAAGCTCCCGAGGGCAAACAGCTTTTATTTGGAATCTCTACATTGATGAGAAAATCCAATTTTTTTATCTCATGTTTTGAGTATGCATCGTCCAAAAAAACAAGTTTTGCACCCATCTCTTTTGCTCTTTTGATGCCTGCTTTTCTATCTTCACTCACTATGACGATGGCATTTGGAATTTTGTGCGCATATATCATCGCCTCATCACCACTCACACCAACATCACATAAAATGTATTTTGCATCTTTTACCACATAAAGCCCGCGACTCTTACGCCCATAGCCTCGAAGAACGATGGCGACATTTTCATATCGCAACGCAAGTGCACTTACCAAAGGAGTTTTTCCGCTTCCCCCGACATTTAAATTGCCTACACTCACGATATTTACACCTAAATCTTGCGCACTCTTGGTTTTAAACCGAACATACATCCCAAAACAATAAATATAACTCAGAGGCAAAAGTAAAAAAGAGAGGATTTTTTGCAATAGATTTGGGTTGTAGAAATACGCTTCAACCCAAAATACAAGATTTTTTTTCACACTCTTGTTTTAGCTATTTTTTTGATGGTATCTATGACAAATTTAATCTCTTTATCTTCCATACTTGCATACATTGGAAGGGCTAGAACTTGTTGATAGACTCGAAGTGCTACTGGAAAATCGTTCACACGCAAAGAGTATTTCGATTTATAATACGATAAAAGATGCAAAGGAACATAGTAAAGCCCTGTTTGGATACCAGCATTTTTCAAATCAAGTGCAAATGAATCACGATTTTTATCTATTTTTATGATGTACAAAGAGAAAGGGCTCTCTTGTGTATTTCCCTCTGGAATGGTGACGTGAGCGACCCCCTCAAGCCCCTTGTTATACATTTGCGCTATCTCTCTTTGTCTGGCTATATCTTTGTCTTGTTTTGTGAGTTGTGCTCTTATATACGCAGCATTCAGCGGGCTAAGTGAGTAGTCATTTCCAATGTCCACCACTTCATAAATATACTCAAGCGCGTCTTCATCTTGAACCATCCCATGATGATGTAAAAGTCTTGCTCTATGCATCATTTCATCATCATCACTCACAAGCATTCCGCCAGCACAAATATTCTTTTTTAAGTGTGCAGAGAAATCAAAACATGTTATATCTGCACCCGTAGAACCTATTTTTTTCCCTTTGTATGTTGCGCCAAGAGCATCTGCGGCATTTTCGACTATTTTTACATCATAAATTTTTGCCATGGAGTAGACTCTATCTAAGTCCACCGTATTGCCAGCAATATGCGTAATAATGACAGCTTTGAGTTTTTTAGACTGATTATCTTCTAAAAAGTTTTCTAAAAGGTCTAAATTAATATTGTAAGAGAGAGGGTCAATATCTATGAAAACAGGTTCCGCATCAAAGTGTCGCACTACTTCAGGGACATTTGGATGTGCATTGACAGAGCATACGACTTTGTCGCCTCTTTTTAAGTCAAGTGCCAACATCGCCAAATGAAGCGCTGACGTCCCATGAGAAGTTGCCAACGCCTCCTTTGCACCCACATAAGAGGCAAACTCGGCTTCTAACTCTGTAACTTGGTTTATATTTTCATCATCTAAAACATCACTGACATTGGAGTGTTCTTCTCGTGTGCTCTCAAATTTGTAAAATGGAATCTTCATTTTTTTTCCTTAATTTTTTTATAGCGTTATATCTCGAGGGTAATTAAAATCATGGTTTAGAGTTCTTGATGTTAATTTTGCGATTATTGGCATTTTTCTTTTAAAATGATTGCGAAAAATTCTCTGCACTATCATCTCTAACATGCCCGCATCTATTCCTCTGCCAAGTATCTCTTCTTTGGTTAGTCTCTCTTCTACATAGAGTTTCATAGCCTCATCTAACTTGGCATAGGTGTAACCTAAATCTGCTTCGTCACTCTGTCCCTCCCACAAATCGGCCGATGGGGGTTTTTTTATAATACTGCGACTGATGTTTAAATACTCCGCCAACTCATACACTTCACTTTTGTATAGGTCGCCTATGGGATTGAGTGCACTTGCCAAATCTCCATAAAGTGTTCCATACCCAAGCATCAGTTCACTCTTGTTGCTTGTCCCTAAAACCAGAGCATTCTCTCGTGCTGATATATCATAGAGTGTTGCCATTCGCATGCGCGCTGCAAAATTTCCACGTCTGAGGTTGTCCATATCGGGGTTTAAATCTTCATACGCTTTAAGCATGGGTGCAATCGAGACAGTAATGCTTCGCATACCAAAATCATGGCACAACTCTGCAGCATCATCGATTGAATTTTGTGAGGAGTAGTGCGAGGGCATTTTTACGCATAAAAGGTCATCGCCAAAAGTCATCTTTGCTAAAACGGCAACAACAGCAGAATCGATTCCGCCACTTAAACCAACAACAACTTTTTTGATGCCTGTTTTTCTGACTTCAGAATCTAAAAACCGCTGTAAGTAGTCTGCAATCTGACTATATTTACCCATATTTTCGTAACCTTTAGAAAACTTTAACAAAAATTATTATATCAAAGTTTAGTAACAAATCATTATGCAAAATGATTGCTTTAGCATCCCATCAACATCTATTTGCTATGATGCTTTACAAGAGAAAAAGGGTTGATTATGCATAAAAAAATAAGACTTTTAATGGTTGAAGATGACGCTGTTTTGGCAGAGTTGTTGTCTAGTTATCTCAGTAACTGCAATATTGATGTTGAAGTCAATCCAGACCCTACTACGGTGATAGCCCATCTTACAAAAAAACATTTTGACATTATCATCCTTGATTTGACCCTTCCTAAAATGGACGGACTTTTTCTTTGTGAAAAAATTTCAGCTGCTTTTGATACACCTATCATCATATCTTCCGCAAGGGACCAGGTAAGCGATAAGGTGCTTGGACTTGAAAAAGGGGCAGATGACTATCTTCCAAAACCTTACGACCCAAGAGAACTTGTAGCTCGTATTCAAGCAGTTCTAAGACGAAAAAACAACTCTTTAAATGTGGCACAAGAAGAAGAGTATGGTGACTTTAAGATGGATGCGGCACAAATGCTCATTTATCACAAAGAAACACTTCTTCACCTAACGGTTGCAGAGTTTGGAATACTCTCTCTTTTTTTAAAACAACGAGGCATGGTCCTGAGTCGAAGTACCATTTTAGATGGGGTCGAGGGGCTCAACTGGGAGAGTGATGAACGTAGCATTGATGTTATCATAAGTAGAATCCGCTCAAAACTTGCAGACAATCCTCGCTCACCAAAATATATTGAATCAATCCGCGGCATTGGATATAGGATGCTCCCTTGAACAAACACTCCATATCGCTAAAAATTGGTATTTTATTTCTTATAGCTTTTGCAATTATTACCATACTTTTTAAACTTATGTACGATTATGAATTTTTATCTGTTCAAGAGAAACTTAAAGGTCATTACCATAAAATCGCTCGCTATGTCATGCTTCATCATACTGGAGTCGATACAAAAGAGCGTTTCCTTGAAAATCTCAAACTACACTCTATTCAAATAACCAATCATGAAAAAGAGATACTGACTAAAAATGAGAAAATTGATTCTCTTTCTTGTGGCATGCTCTATTTTGATCTTTATGAACATGCAGGATATAGATATCTCATAACCCCAGAACAAACAGGCTCGTTGGTTTTAAAAGACTTAAATACAAAACCCATAGATATATACTACATGTGGTGGATGTATGGGGCATTTGTCATAGTGTTTTTTACCCTTTTTATGTCTATTATTATTAGTATTCGTCCTATAAAACATCTTCAAACACAGATTCGCCGTTTTGGAGAGGGTGAGATGGATGTATCTTTTAGTTCAAGTGCAAAAGATGAGATTGCTGAAGTTTCAAATGAGTTTAACAGAGCCATTTGCAAGATAAAAGAGATGATGAATTCTAGAGCTATTTTCTTAAGAAACGTAACACATGAGCTCAAAACACCGATCACAAAAGGGCAGCTCTCTTTAGAGTTTTTGGAACCCTCACGAACCAAAGAGATTTTGTCCAATGTTTTTGTACGCATGAATCTTTTAATCCGTGAATTTTTGCAAATAGAAAACGTCACAGCCTGCGACTGTCATATAAGTACAAAAAATTACCATATCATAGACATCTTGGACAACGCAGTTGATTTACTGTTTTTAGATTTAGGAAGTGTAGAGCACAACATTCATGACAAAACCATAGAAGCAGATTTTGATTTGATGAGCATAGTTTTTAAAAACCTTATCGACAACGGCTTAAAATACTCATCTGATGCCAATGTATTTGTCCGCCTGCAAGATAATGAGTTAAGTTTTTGCAACAAAGGCAATGCTATGGATCATGAACTGGCGTACTACATTCAGCCTTTTACAAAATCTGATATGAACATGGAAAACAGTTTTGGGCTTGGTTTATACATCGTCTACTACATACTGGAGAAACACAATTTTTCGTTCTCCTATAAATATAAAGATGGAATCAACTCTTTTATTATCCACCTTTAATCCAAATGTTTGTTAACACTTCGTTAACAAAAAATCAACATTGCATTTATATTTATTTCTTATACTTCTACCATGAAGTTTAGAAAAACATCCTCTGAAAGATATTTTTAAACTACACAATATAATTTTTAAAAAAAGGGTAATACATGAAAAAAGTTATAAAAATATCTTTGGCGGCGGCACTTTTAGGTTCTGTGGCAATGCAAGCTGCAGAAGTTGATATCAATGGAACAAAAGCTGGAACCATAGACATGATGTTTAAGGCGATGACTGTTGTGAGTGATAACAAAAATAACTTTGCACCAAGTAATGGAAGCGGTTATCTTGTGAAGTTAAAATATGAAACTCCTGATGTTCTTACAGAGGGGCTCAAAATCGGTGTTGGCATGTATGTAAACGGTGATGCTGGGCTCACAAATTGGGATAAAGGTGATGCAGCAGGCGGATATGACAAAGGTGCTTATGGTATGGTAACTGATGCTTCAGGGAATGAAAAAACTCTGATGGGTGAGTTCTATGTCTCTTACAAAGACAAATATTTTGATACAAAGTTAGGGCGACAAAC
>JFJP01037398.1_pt1 | contig 38709 bp, 25 predicted proteins | sample 431651 | NCBI WGS metagenome assembly JFJP01 (sample SAMN02602958, study PRJNA72255) | Microbial mat metagenome, whole genome shotgun sequencing project. | biome: fresh water; feature: sink hole; material: water; isolation source: purple microbial (photo- and chemosynthetic) mats found in... | reverse complement strand
GTCTGACACGCCCTGTAATCCGACCCTTCCTTATCCATTCCGAATGCATTCCATGAGCTTGGTCTGAATACTTTGTCTTCCACCACGTTATGCATACAAACAGGAATTCTAAGGATTGATGCCATCGTAATAAGGTCGGCTCCGATATGTCCGAAACTTGATGCACTGTGGTTGGCACCCCAGTTGGCCATTACGGAATATACATCTGCAAATGGTCCTTTCCCAGTCAGTCTTGGAGCAAACCATGTTGTTGGCCAGGTCGGGCTTGTCCTGTCGCTGAGGATCCTATTCATCTTTTCAGGCAGTTCAACTGTCCAGCCTTCTGCAAGCTGCAGAACCGGTCCGAGACCTTTTACAAGATTTATTCTTGATATTGTAACTGGCATTGTCCCTTTTGTATCGAACTGTGAAGAGAATCCTCCGCCTCTGAAATAGCCTGTGTCGGCCGGTGGCCATTGAGTTGCCTCAAGACAGGCAGCTGCATCTTTTCCTGTAATATCCCAGAAAGGTTTGATGCACGACTCACCTTTTAAAGTTTGTCTGCCTGAGAAATCGAGCGATGAGGCGCCTGAATTTATAAGGTGAATAACTCCGTTTGCAGCAAGTCCTTCAGGCTTAATCTTTGTTACTCTCTTAATGGCTTCGGGACTCCAGTATGTTCTGATATCTGAAAACATCTGAGCAGTATTTGTCAGGAGATAACCAAATAGCATCGGCACTCCGTTCATTGCATCATTTTCTGTTGCAACAAGATACGGAGGTCTGATTCCGTTCCAGTCGAACGATGAGCAGAGGATAGCCTCAAGAAAATCACCGTTTGGCATGTGGTCGGTCCACTGACGCTGACCCTGGAATCCAGACAGAATTGCATTATGTCCGAGAGCCTCTTCGCCGAACCCCAGTTTTTTGAGTTTCGGATTTCCGACCATCAGGTCGCGGGCAATAAGAGTCATCTTGACAACTGTTTCCCACTCCTTGTCTTTTTGCTTCCGGGTTTTCTTAACAGTATTGATATCTTTTCCCTCTTTGCAGTTTTTCTTAGTCCAGTCAAGGGCTTTTTTAAACTCATCCTTATCAAAGATCTCTTCGTTGATCCTGCGGTTGAACTCGCTCATATCGACATATTCATTGCGCATTCCGAGATACTCCTGGAAGAAATCTTCCCTGACAATTGAACCTGCAATTCCCATCGAGACAGAACCCATTGAAAGATATGATTTCCCTTTCATAAGAGAAACTGCCAATCCGGCGCGTACAAACCTTAAAATCTTCTCGGTTACATCAGCAGGAATTGTTTTATCATCCGAATCCTGAACATCGTGGCCATAGATTCCGAAAGCAGGCAGTCCTTTCATTGTATGTCCTGCCAATGCAGCAGCGAGGTAAACTGCACCCGGACGTTCGGTTCCGTTGAATCCCCAGATGGCTTTTGGGATTCCGGCGTTCATATCAATTGTTTCGCTGCCATAGCACCAGCAAGGTGTAACTGTAAGGCTGACACCGACACCCAGTTTGCTGAATTTTTCTGCGCACATAGCTGCCTCTGCCACACCGCCAATACAGGTATCGGCAATAACACACTCAACAGGTTTCCCGTTAGGGTATTTAAGGTTTGAAGAGATCAGCTTAGCGGCACTTTTTGCCATGTTCATTGTCTGATCTTCAAGGGATTCCCTTACGCCATTCATCCTTCCGTCTATTGTGGGACGGATTCCTACTTTAGGATAGTCACCGATAACTGTCTGATAGTTATGGGTTACTTTTAAATCTGCATTAGCCATTTTGATATATTGTTATGTAATAATTAGATATAAAATCAAGGTTAACAAATATATCTTTTTTAATACAATTTTTATGGAATTTGGAGGGAATTTCAGTTGATGGCGGCCTGTAAGGAAAGATAAGGTTCTTTTAAAGGTATAAAACCTAAGTGTTCTTTGATTGGATATTTGAACTGATGTGTTAACCCCGAAGGGCATAGGCGTTAACTTAGGCTTTGGGGATGAAAGAGAAACAGCATAAAAAAGTTTCCCCTCCTTTTGAAGGAGGGGTGGCTGGGATACCTAATTATCAAACTTTTACATAGTTTTGTTTCCCAGCCGGGGTGGTTGATTTTAGAAGAATCTCATAAAGTATAAAAAAATAAAAACAGAAATAACTAATCAACCACCCCGGCCGCAAATTAACTGTGCAATAAACAAACCAGCATTGCACTGCGGCCACCCCTCCTTCAAAAGGAGGGGAAATGTAACAGGCATATATTCAAAACTTTAAATTGTGCCACTTCGTGGCATGACTCTTTAATTAGAAGTTTTCATGCCGAATTGAACAATTGTAAATGCAAGTAGTTAATTGTATAATTATATATTCAAAAAACAAGAATTAAATTTAAGTCTGATGTACAAAGTTTTTAAATTAATATTCTGTCCGCTGTTTATTTTCAGTGTAGTTTCCGTGTTTCCTTTATATTCTCAGAATGACAATATAAAAAAAGTTAAGAAAGGAAATGAAGTCCCGAAAGATACATTTGCACTTTTTGGAAGTGATAGTCTGCTTGAAGTTTCAATGCAATTTGATATGTCAAGTTATCTGAAGAAAAACCTTAACCGCTCTTTCCTGGATGCCTATATGACCTTTCATTTCAGTGAAACAGATTCATTGAGAGAAAAAATCAAAGTAAAGGCCAGAGGAAACTCACGATATGATAACTGTGGATTTCCTCCAATGGAAGTGAATTTTAAAAAACATATACATGCATATCCCGATTCTCTGAGTATTAATAGAATTAAGTTGGTAACACACTGCCATACAGGCAGTAATAGTAATGAATATGTCCTGAAGGAGTTTCTTGTATATAAGCTTTTCAACATACTAACCGATACAAGCTACAGAGTAAGATTAGCGAGCATAACATATGAAGATTCCAATAATAAAAGGAAACCGGTAGTTCAATACGGCTTCTTCATTGAACCGGATGAAGTAATTGCCAAAAGACTTAAACTGGTACAAAATAAAACCATGAATCTTACACAAAGGAATGTTGAAGACAGAACAATGGACAGGATTGCTATCTTTAATTATATGATTGCAAACTGGGACTGGAATATCCCCAACCTGCAAAATGTTACCCTCTATAAGTCGCATGGGATAGGAAATTCATCGTTGCAGGTAGCTGTGCCATACGATTTTGATCTATCGGGATTTGTAAATGTCAACTATCAGATTCTTCCCCCGGAGTACGAATTAGAGTCAAGCCGTGAACGTATTTTTCTGGGCATCTGCCGAACAAATGAAGAATACCAGGAAGTTTTTAATTACTTTCTTAACAGAAAGGCGGAACTATACAAAACAATTAGTGATTTCCCTTACCTGAGCCAGAGAGATAAAAAGGATGTTACAGGTTTTATAAATCAGTTCTTCCTTATGCTTGAGAACAAAAGAAGCCGGGAGAATCTTATAAACGATCTGCAGAGTGTTTGTAAACGAATTTAAAGTTTTTCATCACGATGACTGAATAATTTCAAAAATAATTGTTCCCCTTTTTTGTACCTTTGAGGCCTTAAAAATCTTAATTCCACATGCAAAAAGGCAGACGATTGCCCCAATGGCTGAAGATGCAGCGTGCCAGCGGTGAAAATTATTCAAAGGTAAAGCATATTGTACTTGAAAATCATCTTCATACTATTTGCACAAGCGGTAATTGTCCCAACATCGGAGAATGCTGGAATGCAGGAACCGCTACATTTATGATCCTCGGCGATATCTGTACCCGTGCCTGTAAATTCTGTGCCACCAAAACAGGGAAACCCCTTCCTCCTGATTCCGGTGAGGCCGGCAGACTTGCACAGTCAATTAAAAGCATGAAGCTAAAACATTGTGTTATAACATCCGTTGACCGCGACGATCTGCCCGATGGAGGGGCTTCGGTTTGGGCCGAAACAATAAGAAAGGTTAAGGAAATCAACCCCGGGACAACAATGGAAACACTGATCCCCGATTTTGACGGCAATACAGGGAATATCCAAAAGATAATTGATGCAGGACCCGATGTTATTTCTCATAATATTGAAACAGTAAGACGGCTGACTCCGGTTATCAGGACAAAGGCAAAGTACGACAGGAGTCTTGATGTTATTAAATACATTTCTGAAAAGGGGATGGTTTCCAAATCGGGTTTTATGGTTGGTCTGGGAGAAACAGAAGAGGAAGTTATTCAGACTATTAACGATGTTTATAAAACCGGGTGCAGAATTCTTACAATCGGGCAATACCTCCAGCCAGGGCTGGAATATATGGAGGTATCTGAATATGTCACTCCGGCTAAGTTCGGGGAATACAGGAATTTTGCACTCAAAATGGGATTCTCGCATGTTGAAAGCAGCCCTCTTGTAAGGTCATCATTTCATGCGGAAAATCATGTTAAGTCCCGGTAATATTCATTATATTTAGCACACATTAACCAGGATATTAAAATTGAGCTATAGAGTTGTATATAAAGATATTGGATTGAAGGATTATAAAGAAACCTGGGATCTTCAGACAGGTATTTTTGATAAACTTGTTGATACGAAAAAGAATATAATTCCTGAAGGGGCCAGACCATCGATAAGTGTGCCGGGCACACTTATTTTTGTAGAACATCCTCATGTTTACACTCTTGGCAAGAGTGGTTCGGAAAATAATCTACTTCTCGACTATATTCAGCTTCGGGCAAAAGATGCCTCATTCTACAAAATCGACAGGGGAGGAGATATTACTTATCATGGTCCGGGGCAGATTGTTGGTTACCCGATTTTTGACCTCGAGGCAGTTAAAGTCGGACTTAAGGAGTATATTTACATGCTCGAGGAAACAATAATAAAAACAGTCGGGGAATTTGGTATTAATGCTTCACGCCTTGAGGGAGGAACCGGTGTCTGGCTCGATCCTGAGAAAGCAGGAAAAGCAAGGAAGATATGTGCAATAGGTGTTCGGGCAAGTCGTTATGTGACTATGCATGGGTTTGCATTTAATGTTAATACAAACTTGTCGTATTTTGATAATATTAACCCTTGTGGTTTTACCGATAAAGGTGTTACCTCTCTTGAAAAAGAACTGGGAGTGAAGCAGGATCTTGAATCAGTAAAAATGATTGTAAAAAGAAAACTGCAGGAGATTTTTAATTTGGAATGGATTAATCAGTAAGAGGATGCAGAAGAGATGGGTAATAAAAGAGAGGGGAGAAACAGCTGTTGTAAAGCAACTGGCCGGAAGCCTTGGAGTTTCTGAGTCTCTAGCAAACCTTATGGTTCAGAGGAACATAACTTCCGCAGCAGAGGCGGATGCTTTTTTTAACCCAAGTCTCGATTACCTGCACGATCCTTTCATGATGAAGGATATGAATAAGGCAGTCGACAGGATCTCGACTGCAATAAAGAAAAATGAGAGGATTCTTGTCTACGGCGATTATGATGTAGATGGTACTACCGCAGTAGCCCTCATGTATTCCTTCCTGAGGGAACAGTATTCAAATGTTGAATACTATATACCCGACAGATATAAAGAGGGTTACGGTGTTTCATTCCAGGGCCTCGATTATGCATATCAGCATAATTGCAAGGTAGTTATAACACTCGATTGCGGTATTAAATCGGTTGAAAAGGTTAAGTATGCCAGCACAAAAGGGCTCGATGTAATAATCTGCGATCATCATTATCCCGGCGAAGAGATCCCTAAAGCATATGCGGTTCTGGATCCAAAGCAGCCATCGTGCAGTTATCCGTTCAAGGAGCTTTCAGGTTGCGGAGTGGGTTTCAAACTTATACAGGCCTACTCAAGAGTACACGGTATCCCCTTCAGTGCAATTGCACATTATCTCGATCTTGTCGCTGTAAGTATAGCTTCTGATATTGTCCCGATTACCGGCGAAAACAGAGTAATGGCTTATTTCGGTCTTAAACGACTAAATGAATCTCCCCGGATAGGTCTCAAAGAGCTTATACGCGAATCGGAAGTTACAAGAGCTCTCACAATCGAAGATGTTGTTTTCAAGATCGGTCCAAGAATAAATGCAGCAGGACGAATGGAAACCGGCAGCAAGGCTGTTGACCTTCTTGTTTCTGGCAATACCCAGCTGGCTGCAGGCATAAGTAAGGAGATTAATAATTTCAATATCGAAAGAAGAACTGTCGACCGTACAATTACAACAGAGGCGATGAGGATGATCTCTGAGGATCAGCGTACTGTAAATTCAAAAACAACAGTGCTTTACAATCCGATCTGGAAAAAAGGGGTGATAGGTATTGTTGCATCAAGATTAATTGAAACATATTACCGTCCGACTGTCATACTTACCGAGTCAAACGGTTTTGCAACCGGATCGGCCAGATCGGTTCAGGGTTACGATCTGTATGCTGCAATTGAATCGTGCAGCGACCTGCTCGAAAGTTTCGGAGGACATATGTTCGCTGCAGGCCTTACACTGAAAAAGGAGAACATAAGGCCTTTTATGGACCGGTTTGAAAAGTATGTGAACGACACAATAAGTGAGGAACAGCTTGTTCCGAGAGTGTTTATAGATACCGAACTGCAGTTCACCGAGATAAACGAAGATTTCTTTAATACGATAAGCAAGTTCCAGCCATTCGGTCCGGAAAACATGTCACCTGTCTTCATATCTCGTAATGTATTTGATACAGGATCAGGACGTATGGTAGGCTCCAGCGGCGAGCACCTTAAGCTTGACCTTTGCCAGGAATCGACAGGTCAGAAAAGCTTCTCGGCCATTGCTTTCAGCCAGGCTAATCATTTTGAGTATATTAAAGGAGGTAATCCATTTGATGTCTGCTACTCAGTCGAGATGAATGAGTTCAGGGGAAATAAAAATCTCCAGCTGAATATTAAGGATATTAAGACACCGTTTGATAAATAGCCTGACTCTTGTCAATTTCATTTATTCATACTATTTAGAGCTGAACCAGATTGTTGAGATTCCTCGCTTCGCTCGGAATGACACGGTTCTTTGGAGTCGTGGGGGGGGTTGAAGAGAGCGCGTTTAGCGCGCTCTCTTCAACCCCCCCCCCTTTGAAAACCAACCACTTTGTCATCCCGAGCCATGGCGAGGGATCTCCCTCAAATAACCTGATTCATTTTAGAACAGTATTTTTATCTGAAATCTTATTTCATCCGTGTTCTTGAGGGTGTTGAGACTTTCATTCAATGATGTTATTCCGTATTTAACCCGAAATTCAGCAAAATCGTTCAGATCCCATTTTGCCATAATATAGTTTCTGCTTCCTCTGCCTGATAGTGCCGGGATAGAAAAACTGTAAAGCAGGTCATTTTCATACAGATACAGTCTTGAGTCCCAGTCGTCTGTTGAAAAGAGGCAGTACCTGTACCAGACCGAAAGTGGTATTTTGCGGAATCGGTAATTAAGATCCTGAAGCATTGCTGCCCCCTTGCTGCATGATGGCTGAACCCATTTGTAATCGATCTTTGTTACTAACGTCAGGTTTCCGGTAACATTATATCGGAAAGAGAATCTTGTACTCCGGGTTAAGATTTCGGATTGTGATTTAATTCCGGGATTTGCATTATCATCCTGCATAATCATCCTGTAATAGTATGATGCATCAAATGTCATAGAAGGAGAGGCCTCATACCTGAGCCTTAACTCTTTCCTTATTCCGCGCGACGGTCCGCTGCATCTGTATCTGAGCCATTCGTATGATTGTGCGTCACATCCGCCACTTACAAAAAGGTGTCTCGCAGCTTCAAATGAGAATATTGCTGCAATACCCTGTTCGTTCTTTGTTTCCGATGCCACTCCGGGGCCTTTCCCATGAAAAGTATAAAAACCCGGATCGTATTTCCGGAAAATAAAGCTCATTGATAATCTGTCGGACGGACGAAGTGATAAGCCCTGGACCAGTGCATAATTATTATTATCATTTACAGATACTTCTCCGAAAAGCAGATTCCTTTTTATAAGAGTGTTGTAATAAACTGACCAGAGATTATTGCTTTTCCCTTCAAAGTCAAAAACTGCTTCCGGCTTACTGATGTCTTTTTGCACAGGCAGAGAAAACACATCCCCCGACCAGGTTAGTCCGAGGCGCAGATTTTTATAGTTTCCGGCAAGGTTTATTCCGAATGTCACATCAGTTAAATTATCCTTTTTATTTAATAAGGAATAAGTATTGTGAATTCCTCCGCTTATTATCGTTTTAACAGAGTATTGTGATGAAGAATCAGTCTGAATCAAAGTTGCATCAGTTTTGTTTACTGAATAAAAAAGAGTCATTTCAATGAATTTGTAAGAGAGTAATGCAGATACACCTCTAAAGAGATTATTCTCATCGGAGGATGTATATGGTTTTATTTCGTTGCGGGAAGAGATGAATCCGGGTGCTGTCAATGCCATCCCGTTTCTGAGTCCGGAGCTTATGTTAGTCCCGAGACCGAACCTGGCTGAATAGTCACCGATAACAATTTTTCTTATTACTCCGCGGCCTGTATATGAAAGATGAGCTGAGAGAAAGTCAGGTGAAGGGGGAGATCCGTATAAGATCTGCTCTCCGGCGTCTTTCTCTGCTGTTATGCCTCCGGAAAAGCTACCGGCGGAGAAGCGGTATTTTGTAATAATCTTAACAGGTGAGCCAATGAGTGAAGTGTCCTGAATCCCGTGTTTGTAATAAATGTTGGTAATCAGGTTGTTATGCCATCGAACAGAGTCGGCATTAAATATTTGTACTGTTTCGAGCGAAATAAAGGGGATCATCCATTCCACGGTTTCCCTGTCGAACCCGGGAATGTTTGCAAGTTCATAAACCGATACAATACGTCCTGATGAATTAATATAATCGGCAGCTGATTTTATCTGGAAATCGGAAAGGAAGAAGAGTCTTGGAGCATCGGGTTCCGATTCTGTGGCGGCAAGTTGCTCGGCAATTGTTAAAACTACTTCCGATACCTTTATTTCCTGACAAAAAGTGTCTAAGGGAAGCAATAGAAAAAGCATTATGTAAAAAATAGTTTTCACCGTTCAATCATGGCTTCAAATGGTTACACAGAGAGGCACAGAGGCCTTCGGCTGCACAGAGTGCCACAGAGATCATAGAACATATCTTTTTATCCCATTTTTAAGTACTGTAACATTAAAGTTTATAAGCAGCCCAAGTGTTTTATCTGAAAACTTCATATAAGTCAGAATCTGGGCTTCATGAACAGGATTTATACAGTCTACAACCTTCAGTTCAAGTACTACAGAATTCTCAACTATAATATCTATCCTATATCCGCATTCAAGTTTGATTTCCTTATAGACAACCGGAGTTGGTTGTTGTCTCTGAATTGTTAATCCATTTTTTATAAGCTCATAACTTAAGCACTCTTCATATGCAGATTCAAGCAAACCCGGTCCTAGGTTCTTATGCACTTCAATAGCACATCCAATAATCTTCCTTGTAATTTCATTTCTGTCCATATTTTTTATTTTTAGTTCTCTGTATTGTGCTTAGTTTAGTTCTTCTCTGTGTCTCTCTGTGGTTCTCTGTGTCTCTCTGTGTAAGTTCTTTAAATACTATAGTTTCTTTGCGAACTTTGCGGTTAAAGGATTTCATTAATGGATTTTAAAAATCAGTGAAGCTGAAGAAGTTACTCCGAGTTGTTCGTGAGTTGAAAAAGCGAGATCGATTAGTACAAATTTTGCAAGGTATCCCAGTCCGAAGCTGAATGAGTTATGTTCGGTGCTGAATCCTCCTCTTAACCAGAATTTCCTGACTGCTTCATATTCAAACCCTGTTTTTAATATGAGTTCCTGTCCCGATGACATTTCAGCTTCTGCCGCCACAAACAGAGTGGAGCTAAGCTCTCCCCCGGCTCCGATATTCAGCCTTGCAGGCATATAACTCTTACGTATTGAATTCGGCAATGGGTTGAAGAGATGAATGCCCAGCCGGAGGCTCTCGTTTGGTTTTATAAGTAAGCCGGCTTCAAATGTAACAGCCTGATTATTATCATATTCCCCGGAAGTTCTTTCCGAGAAAAAATCAACCTGTACTCCTGCAGAAATATTATCCGACAGCCTGAGTGCAGAGGCAACTCCGGCCATATTGCGTTTATAATCAGCATTCCCGAAATTGCTGTAAACTGCACCCAGAGAGGTTTTTCCGCTGTTGAAAACGACCCCGGCACTTCTAGTCCCCAACTCCTTAAGGCTGAACCTGTTTTCGTAGTTGAACCCGAATGAAAATGAATTGTAATCTGCCAGCAAGGCCTGATTATGAAATGAGGACCAGAAAGAGGTTTTTGTGGCACAAACAAATCCCATCCCTGCTTCCCCGGCACCTGCAGACGGACGATAAGGATCGCCGCCAAGGGCGGTTAATGAGAGAAAAGCAAATAATGCAGAAACAGATATCTTGTGCAGCGAGCGCAAGTGTTTCAAATTAATACACTAAGATACAAAAAAAAACAAAATCTGATTAGGATTTTGTTTTTTTAGCGGCTGTATTTATTGTGTTATTGCCCCCTGGCCGCAAAGCGGCCATCCCCCTAAAGGGGGAATAATTCAGAGATATTTTGTTGAACTATAATCTATTACGGATTTTAGCCCCCCTTTAGGGGGGTGGGGGGCAAAAAGGGAGGCCAAGAGAATGTTCTCTAATTGGTTTTATACTGATATTTTACGTTTTTCAGCTCCTCATTTGCCTCAACAATCTTCTTTTTCAGGGATTCTTTGTATTTCACTACCTCAGCCATAACAGCCTTATCGCCTGATGCAATTATCTGAGCAGCAAGAATTCCCGCATTCTGCGAACCATTTATCCCGACAGTTGCAACCGGTATTCCGGGAGGCATCTGTACAATTGCAAGCAGAGCATCAAGTCCGTCGAGAGAGGCCTTTATTGGCACCCCAATTACAGGAATTGGCGTCATGGAGGCAATGACACCCGGCAGATGTGCAGCCATGCCGGCTGCTGCAATAATCACTTTTATTCCTCTTCCCTCTGCCTCTTTTGCAAATTTCTCAACCTCTCCGGGTGTCCTGTGAGCAGAGAGGGCGTTTATCTCAAAAGGGATATGAAAACTGTTCAGAATCTCTGCTGTTTTCTCCATTACAGGCAGGTCGGATGTACTTCCCATTATGATACTTACCAGTGGTTTCATAGAAAATAGTTTAATTTAACTTGCTGATAAGGACAAAAATAAGGTATTATTTTCATATTTTTGCACCGGCTAACAATTCTAAAAATGCCTTCATGAAAGAAATCCGGATACTGGACAAAAAATTCAAAGAGTTTATTACTGAGGAGCAGATCCGTATAAGGGTTGAAGAGCTTGCTTTTCAAATTAACAGGGAGCTTGCAGGTAAGGATGTTGTATTTCTCGGAATTCTGAACGGGGCATTTCTTTTTGCAGCTGATCTATTCAGGCAAATAAACCTTGAAGCCAGAATTTCGTTTATTAAACTGGCCTCATATCAGGGTACAACTTCACAGGGGCTTATAAAAGAGCTCATAGGCTGGAATGAGGATATAAAGAATAAGACTGTTGTTGTTATTGAAGATATTGTGGATACCGGAAATACACTGGAGCGAATTGTAGATGAGCTTGTTGTAAGAAAAGCTGCCGAGATTAAGATTTCAGCATTGCTTTACAAACCTGCAGCCTATAAAAAAGAGATCCCTCTCCATTATATCGGGTTTGAAATCCCCAATGATTTTGTTGTTGGCTATGGCCTCGACTATGACGGATATGGCCGCAATCTGCCGTCAGTTTATTCATTAAGCAAATAATTCATAATTAATAATTTATTAAATACCATGGTTAATTTTTTGATTTTTGGCCCTCCCGGATCAGGTAAGGGAACTCAGGCAGTAAGGCTGGCTGAAAAATTCAATCTTCTTCATCTTTCAACAGGCGATATGCTTCGTGCTGAAATCTCAGCAGGAACAGAGCTTGGCAAGAAAATGAGCCTTATAATGTCGAAAGGCGAACTTGTACCCGATGAAGTTGTGATAGAGATGATTGCTCATAAAATTGATGCATCAAAGGGAACAGCAGGATTTTTGTTTGACGGATTCCCCCGTACAGTTGCACAGACTGTATCACTGGAGAAAATGCTTAATGAAAGAGGCATGAAGATCGATCAGATGCTCGGACTCGATGTGGATCACGATGAACTTGTAAAAAGACTTATTGCAAGAGCTGAATTATCCGGCAGACCGGATGATAAAGACCCTGCTGTTATTGAAAACAGGATTAGCGTGTATAATGAAAAGACATTGCCGATTATTGAATACTGCAGTAAAAAAGGGATCTACCAGCCTGTTAAAGGGATGGGTACAATTGATGATATTTTTAAGAGGCTTTGTGATTATATAAAGAAGTTTGTCTAGCTGAGAGTTTTAGCCCCCCATCCCCCCTAGAGGGGGGCTAATACTGTCACTAAATTATACCCCCTTTAGGGGGCAGGGGGCAAAAAATCCGGAAAAAGTTCACAATCATAAAAATTAAACTGAACCAATTCCCATTTAAATTGTTGAATATTATTAAGTTATAGTTCTTTATAATAAAGGAAATGTCAGGATCAAACTTTGTTGATTATATTAAAATTTACTGCAAATCTGGTAACGGAGGTGCAGGGTCTGCACATTTCCGCAGAGAGAAATTTGAACCCAAAGGCGGCCCCGATGGCGGCGATGGCGGAAGAGGCGGTCACATAATACTGAGAGGCAATGATCAGATGTGGACACTGCTGCATCTGAAATATCAGCGCCACATATTCGCCGGTCACGGTGTTGGAGGCAGTAAACAGACTTCGACCGGAGCCGATGGCAAAGATGTTGTTGTACAGGTTCCACTTGGCACAATTGCCAGGAACGCTGAAACAATGGAAGCTATTTTTGAAATTACTGTAAACGGTGAAGAAAAAATTCTTGCTAAAGGGGGAAGAGGCGGACAGGGAAACGTGCACTTTAAATCAGCTACGCACCAGACCCCGCGCTATGCACAGCCAGGAGAACCGGGATTGGAACAGGAATTCATTCTTGAACTGAAAATACTGGCAGATGTAGGTCTTGTTGGCTTCCCGAATGCCGGCAAATCAACGCTTTTGTCAGTTGTTTCTGCTGCAAAACCCAAGATTGCCGATTATGCCTTTACAACTCTCGTACCTAATCTTGGCATTGTAAGTTACAGAGATGAGAAGTCATTTGTAATGGCTGATATCCCCGGGATCATTGAAGGGGCTCATGAAGGCAAGGGGCTTGGAATAAGATTCTTAAGGCATATTGAAAGAAATTCAATGTTGCTTTTCATGGTTCCTGCCGACAGCAAGAACATAAAGGCAGAATACGAGATTCTTGTTAACGAACTTAAGATGTATAACCCGGAATTGCTCGATAAAAAGCGTGTACTCGCTATTTCAAAAACAGACATGCTCGACGAAGAGCTTATAAGTGAGATAAGGAAAGACCTGCCCGATATTCCAAGGGTATTTATTTCGTCTCTGACAGGTGCCGGAATTGTTACTCTGAAAGATATGATCTGGAAAGAACTCAATAATTATTGATTCCTGGACTATGATTGAACGTCTTGATCAGCAGCTCTTTCTATTTCTTAATTCCCTGAATTCTCCATTTATGGATCAGGTGATGCATGCCATCAGCGGCAAAATCATCTGGGTTCCTCTTTATCTGGCAATACTGGTTTATCTGGCAATAACCTATAAAAGAAAGTTCTGGATAATCCTTATTTTTATAATTCTGGCTGCAACACTTACAGATCAGATTTCAGTACTGTTCAAAAATACGGTTCAGCGGCTGCGCCCCTGTCACGAACCTGCCCTACAGGGTCTCGTTCACCTTTTTAACGGAGAGTGCGGAGGAAAATTCAGTTTTGTATCGTCACATGCAGCAAACTCATTCGATGTGGCTGTGCTGAGTCTGCTTTTTATAAGAAAAAGATGGTACACAATCAGCATTATAGTCTGGGCATCAGTAATATGCTACAGCAGGATATATCTGGGTGTACATTATCCTCTTGATGTATTATGCGGGGCTATACAGGGTTCGCTTGTGGGGTGGGGTTTCTATAGTTTGTATATGCTTACCGATAAGAAGATACTGAAATACAAACCGTATTTCAATTCCATATAATTTACACTTTCCCCTCCTTTTGAAGGAGGGGTGGCTGGGACAACTAATTATCAGACCTTTACATAGTTTTATTTCCCAGCCGGGGTGGTTGATTTATTGCAATATCATAAAAATACAAATATAAAAACGGAAATATTTAATCAACCACCCCGGCCGCATGTTTACTTTGCATTAAAAAATCAGCTTTTTACTGCGGCCACCCCTCCTTCAAAAGGAGGGGAAAGGTCTATTGCCTTATTTTATCCTGATACACGGGGCAGAAAAGGCTACTTACAATAGTCTAATATTGCATTTATGTTTTGCATAACCCTCAAAACAGCCGACCCATATTTTAATCTCGCAATTGAGGAAGTTCTTCTCAAAAACAGCAGGGAAAATTTTCTGATTCTTGGCATCAATGCCCCGTGTCTGGTTATAGGGAAACATCAATCAGCACACCGTGAGGTTAATACAAGGTTTGTTACTGAAAATAGTATTCCTGTAATCCGCAGGATCTCGGGAGGAGGAACGGTATATCACGATGAAGGGAATCTGAATTTTACATTCATAAGTCAGAGTGAATCGGGCAAACAGATTGACTTTCGCAGATATACCCGGCCTGTTATTAACTTTCTTACATCAAATGGAGTTGATGCAAAATTTGAGGGGAAGAATGATCTGAAAGTTAACGGGTTAAAAATCTCAGGTAATGCTGAACATGTTTACCGCAACAGGGTGCTGCATCACGGAACCCTGCTTTTCAGTTCATCGCTCGGAAATCTTAGAAATTCTATCAGAAAGAATACTTCATGCTATTCAACAAGGGCAGTTGAATCGAATCCATCTTCAATAACGAATCTGCAGGAACTGATTCCCGGAATTAGTAATGTATCGCTTTTCAGAACGGAACTTATGAATTATTGTCTGAAGAACATTCCTCTGGCACAGCCTTATGATCTTGAAGTAAACTATATTAAAGAGGCAGAATCACTTGCAATCACAAAGTACAGGACATGGGAGTGGAATTATGCTTATGGTCCCGAGTACAGGTTCTCAAATACGTTTGATTATAATGGAGATAAGGTTGAATGCCGGTTATATGTGCGGGAAGGTACTATCCGGGAAAGTATACTGACAGGATCTGAAGCATTAGCCGGTATTGATGCAAAACTTGTTGGTTGCAGGCATATGGTAACTGAGATTAAAGATGTTTTATTAAAAGAAAACCTTTCAGATCTCTCTATTTTTGACTTATTTTAGATATTGGTTTTTTCTCTGTGTTCCTCTGTGGTTCTCAGTGTCTCTCTGTGTAAGTTCTTTTTTGGTTACACAGAGTTCCACAGAGAAGGCACAGAGGGACACAGAGCTCACATGATTGTAATTTTATGGATATAGTTAAGTCAATTTTGCTCTGGATAATCGGGATTTTGTTCATTATAATCTTTTTCCCGATAAATTGCGTAGTGTGGATATTTTCTTTGCCATTCGACAGGAATCGCGCTTCAATTCACATGATCTTAATGTGGCAGAGTTATCTTCTTGTAAAAATGATTCCGATCTGGAAAATTAAAATTGAAGGAAGAGAAAAAGCAGTAAAAGGGGTAACATATGTAATAATTTCCAACCATCAGTCAGTTCTTGATACCCTAATAATCAACTGCCTCAGATACAGATTCAAATGGGTATCCAAGATTGAAAACATGAAGATTCCGGTGCTCGGATTGTATCTCCGTATGGCAGATTATATTACCGTAAACAGGGGTAACGAGGAGAGTAAGGTTGAGATGCTTGAGAAATCTCTGAATTGTCTTAAAAACGGAACTTCTGTAATGATATTTCCAGAGGGAACACGATCGAAAGATATGGAAGTCGCACTATTCAAAAGAGGTGCATTCCAGCTTGCAATTGAAGCCGGGGTTCCGGTCCTTCCTGTAATGCTGGAAGGAACAGGAGGAATACTTCCGAAACACGGACTTATTTTCGGCAGCGGATTTAATATAACAATCCGTGTACTTGATCCTGTATATCCAAATGCATTTCCGACAAAAAACGTTGATGAACTTTCGGAAATATTCAGAAATAAAATTGCATCGGAACTCAAAGAGCTAAGATCCATAACTCCAAAAAAGTGACTCATAGTCCCGAATACAGAAGAATACTCCAGCTGATGGGTTATTATAACTATCAGAATGGACTCATATTCCGCCACATGAACCAGGAGGGGGGATGGGATGAGCATTGCCGGAGGTCGAGGGATTTCATACTTAAAGCCCTGGATCTGTATAATCCTCAGAAGATTTCAATACTCGGAAGCGGATGGCTTCTTGATCTTCCCCTGGCTGAGATCGCAGAATCTGCAAAAAGTGTCTGTCTCATAGATATCGTTCATCCGCCTGAAGTAATAAAACAGTCTGCCGCATTTAAAAACGTTGAGCTAATGGATCTTGATGTAACAGGCGGATTGATTGAGGAGGTTTGGAAAAAAACAGGAAAGCTGCCATTCTTAAAAATGCTCAAATCGCTTGATGATATAACTATTCCTGATTTTAATCCTGAAAATGATCCCGGCCTTGTGATATCATTAAATATCCTCACCCAGCTTGAAACGCTACCTGTGGCATATCTTGAGAAAAAATCAGCCTTAAGCAAAAATGAAATTGACCGGTTCAGGTCTGTAATTCAGAAGAAGCATATCGAATTTCTTTTGAAGCATAATTCGGTTCTTATTTCTGATGTCGCAGAAGTTTTTACCGACCGGTCGGGTAAAACAAACAGGGTAAATACAATTATGACTGAGTTGCCAGCAGGTACCTTAAGTGAATCGTGGACCTGGAATTTTGATCTTAAAAACACAGATAATTTTAACAGCAGCAGCGTAATGGAAGTAGCTGCAATTTCCTTTGGAACATATAATTATGAGACAGGATTTAGTAAATAAGTACATACAGGCCTCAGAAAAATTCTCTTTACTTGAAGCCAAAGAGGATAAGCGTCTGCTCTACCTTTCGGTTGCAAGGTTTTTGTCGTTTACCGGAGGACTGGCTCTTATCTGGTTTGTCTTTTCAGTAAGTAAAATTGCAGCTTATCTTCTTATCCCCGCACTAATAATATTGTTCTTCTGGCTTCTTAAATTATATTCCGATCATACCCGCAAAAAGGAAATACTCGGTAACCTGGCTAAAATAAATCGCGATGAGGCAGGAGCTCTCTCAGGCGATTATTCTCAGTTTGAATCGGGGGATGCATTTATAAACCCCGACCATAACTTTTCGTTTGATGTTGATCTTTTTGGTAAGAGTTCCCTCTTTCAATATCTTAACAGAACAGTTACCGGCCATGGCCGCGAGATACTTGCAGGCTGGTTGTCAGATCCTTATAAGCTTTCCGAACAACTGACACAAAGGCAGGAGGCAGTAAGGGAACTGGCTGGTAAAGAGAGATGGAGACAGGATTTTCTTGCGAGTGGAATGAAAACTCCTCTTGAGAAATCCCAGATTGAGAGTCTGCTGGAATGGATGAAAAAGAGCAATGATGACAGAACGCCGGTTATAAGGAAAGTATTTATCTGGATAATGTCTGGCCTGGCAGTTATATCATTTATGCTTGTTATTGCAGGAGTCCTGGAATACTCTGTTTTTTTAATGATCTTCCTTATTAACCTTGGCTGGATAGCCTTTTCTTTTAAGAAGACAAACAGTATTCATGCAGTGCTTTCGAAGAAATATATTTATTTATCATCGCTTAATGAGTTGATTAAAGTATTTCATAATGAGGATTTTAAATCAGCAGTTTTAAGCGATATAAAACAGAATATTACAGGTAGTGATGTGTCGGCTGCGTTGGCAGTTAAGAAACTTGGACGACTGATACAATACTTCGACAGCAGAATGAATATTGTTGTCAGCTTCTTTCTGAACGGACTGGTTCTGTGGGATTTTCATTGTATTTATCGCCTCGAAAAGTGGAAATCTGAATACAAAGACCTGTTTCCCCAGTGGCTCAGTATGGTTGGAAAGGCAGATGCGTTTATAAGTCTGGGTAATCTTGCCGGTAATAATCCTGGATTTGTATATCCTGTGATATCAGTAAACAGTAATATGTTCTCAGCAAGCGGGTTGGGTCATCCGCTAATAATGGAAGATGTAAGGGTTAGCAATGATTTCGTCCTTGATAAGTGCGGAAAGCTATGTATTTTAACAGGAGCCAACATGGCAGGCAAAAGTACTTTTCTAAGGACAATTGCTGTGAACTATATCCTGGCTATGGCAGGCGCTCCAGTTTGTGCTTCGACGATGGAATTTACACCGGTAAGGCTTTTTACAAGCATGCGTACGACAGACTCGCTTTCGCATAATGAATCATATTTCTATGCAGAGCTGAAAAGGTTAAGGGCCCTAAAAACCCTGATCGGGGAAGACAAAGATCATTTCTTTATTCTGGATGAGATCCTGAAAGGAACCAATTCAGCAGATAAGAGCCTTGGTTCCAGGTTGTTCCTGAAAAAAATAATCAATCTTGGAGGTACCGGGCTGATTGCCACTCACGACACTTCGTTAGGGGATATTGAAAAGGAATTTCCGGACTCGGTTATAAATATGTGTTTTGAGATAGAGATTGAAGGGGAGTCAATAATCTTTGACTATAAGCTTCAGAAGGGTATTACTCAGAAAATGAATGCTGCATTGCTGATGAGGCAAATGGGGATCCTTGACTGAAGATGTCCGAAGACCGAAGGAAGAAGCGTGGAGCGTAAAGCTTAGAGCATAGAGTAACATACTTTTTGATTTCAACTGCAGCGCAGTGGCATATCGGTAGCAAGAGATTTCCTGTTTTTTTGGTTTTCAACTGCAGAGCAGTGATATATCGGTGGAAAGATATTTTTCATTTTTTTGGATTTCAGCTGCAGAGCAGCGACATATTGGTAAGTTGACAGGTGACATTTATCAACAGTTTCCGGAAATTTGTAAATATCAGTCAGCCAGCCGAATATTTTGGCTCTCAAACTTTTGTACCATTCCCGGTGTTAAAAATCGGTACGATTGTTGAAAAATTGGCAAATTTCGGCACCGGTAATTAGTTATATTTGCGCAAAATTCTGCAAAATGTCAGTAGGTTATTCAGAAGAACATATAAAAACCCTAGAATGGCGGGAACATATCAGGCTCAGGCCGGGTATGTATATCGGCAAGCTTGGCGATGGGTCATCGCAGGACGATGGTGTTTATGTGCTGCTGAAGGAGGTTATGGATAATGCCATTGATGAATATATGATGGGTAATGGCAGGAAGATTGATGTCTCGATTACAGGACAGGAGGTAAGGATCCGTGATTACGGAAGGGGAATTCCCCTCGGCAAGCTCCTCGATGCAGTCTCGAAAATGAATACCGGGGCCAAATACGACTCAAAGGCATTCAAAAAATCTGTTGGACTTAACGGAGTCGGTGTCAAGGCAGTCAATGCTTTGTCGAGCAAATTTATTATAAGATCAGTGCGCGAAGGGCAGGTTAAGGTTTGTGAATTTGCCCATGGAGTAACAGTTGTCGACAGCCCGATTGTACCAACCACTGAGGAGAATGGTGTTGAGGTTATCTTCCAGCCCGACGAGCAGTTGTTCGGCAACTATTTTTACATCTCCGAATACGTAGATACAATGCTTAAAAACTACGTATATCTGAATGCCGGCTTAACTATAAATTTTAACGGGAACAAATTTCTTTCGAAGAACGGTCTTGTAGACCTTCTTAACGAAAACATGAACAAAGAAGGTTTGTATGATATTATTCACCTTACCGGCGAGGACATAGAGATAGCATTTACTCACGGGTTGCAGTACGGAGAAGATTACTACAGCTTTGTAAACGGGCAGAACACAACACAGGGAGGGACACATCTCATTGCTTTCCGTGAGGCTCTTGTTAAGACTATAAGGGATTTCTATAAAAAGGATTACGATCCGGCTGACATAAGATCTTCAATTATTGCAGCAATAAGCATTAAGGTTGAAGAGCCCATCTTTGAATCGCAGACAAAGACAAAACTGGGATCAAAAGATATGGGACCTGAAGGGCCATCTGTAAGGAATTTTATAAGTGAGTTTATTAAGAAACATCTCGACGATTTTCTTCATAAAAATCCTGAGACAGCCCGGACAATTCTTAAAAAAATTCAGGACTCCGAGAAAGAGAGAAAAGCAATTTCTTCGATACAGAAGCTTGCCCGCGACAGGGCAAAAAAAGTAAGTCTTCATAATAAAAAACTGAGAGACTGCAGAATACATTATAATTCAAATGATTCGAATAAGCTCGATTCAACCCTTTTCATTACTGAAGGTGATTCTGCCAGCGGATCAATAACCAAATCGAGAAGCGTTGAAACCCAGGCTGTTTTCAGTCTCCGTGGTAAACCTTTGAATTGTTTCGGTCTGACAAAAAAGATCGTCTACGAGAATGAGGAATTTAACCTGCTTCAGGCTGCACTTAACATCGAAGACGGAATTGAAAATCTGCGATATAACAATGTCGTTGTTGCAACCGATGCCGATGTTGACGGAATGCATATAAGGCTGCTTCTGCTTACATTCTTTCTTACTTTTTTTCCTGATCTGGTAAGGAAAGGGCATGTTTATATACTTCAGACACCGCTTTTCAGAGTCAGGAACAAGAAAGAGACACGATATTGTTATTCATATGAGGAGAAAATGAAAGCAGTTTCTGCACTTGGTCCAAACCCGGAAATGACACGTTTTAAGGGACTTGGTGAGATATCTCCGGATGAGTTTAAGCACTTCATTGGCAAGGATATGAGGCTCGAACCGGTACGTATGAAGAAAAATGACTCAGTTAACGGATTTCTCGAATTCTTTATGGGGAAGAACACCCCCGACAGACAGGATTTTATTATCGAGAATCTCAGAATTGAAGAGGATATGGTTGACGAGGAAAAAGCGGTATAACTTTTTGATCCAGAACGAATTTGTATATGGAAGAAGAAACTGATATAACCAATAAAGACGGACAGGAAGCAATCCCCACCGGGCCGGTGGCACTTCATACTGTTACTGCTTTATCAGGCATGTATCAGGACTGGTTTCTTGATTATGCTTCTTATGTAATTCTTGAAAGGGCCGTTCCCCATCTGAACGACGGGCTGAAGCCGGTTCATCGCCGAATCCTTCATTCAATGAAAAGGATGGATGACGGGCGTTACAATAAAGTTGCCAATATTATTGGTCATACAATGCAGTTTCACCCTCACGGTGACGCTTCAATTGGTGATGCTCTTGTTCAGCTCGGGCAGAAAGATCTTCTTATTGATGCTCAGGGAAACTGGGGCAACCTGCTTACAGGAGATGGTGCTGCAGCCCCAAGGTATATTGAGGCAAGACTTTCGAAGTTCGCACTCGAGGTGGTTTTTAATCATAAAACAACCGAGTGGAAATTATCATACGATGGCAGAAATAAGGAACCTGTTACACTTCCTGTCAAATTTCCTCTTCTGCTTGCAATGGGGGTTGAAGGTATTGCAGTAGGACTTGCGTCAAAAATACTTCCTCATAATTTTCTTGAACTGATTGATGCATCGATAGATTATCTTCAGGGTAAAGATTTTGTACTGTATCCCGATTTTCCAACCGGTGGAATGGTAGATGTCTCTAAATATAACGATGGTCAGCGGGGTGGGGTAGTTAAAGTCAGGGCTAAGATTGAAAAGGTTGATAAGAAAGCACTTATAATTACTGAGATTCCTTTCGGTAAGACAACAACAACCCTTATCGATTCCATAATAAAGGCGAACGAAAAGGGAAAAATCAAGATCAGAAAGATTGATGATAATACATCGGCAAATGTTGAAATTGTAGTCCATCTGGTTCCGGGTGTTTCTCCCGATAAAACAATTGATGCCCTTTATGCTCTTACAGATTGTGAATATTCAATTTCACCCAATACCTGCGTAATAGTTGATGATAAACCATCATTCATGGGGGTTAGTCAGATACTGAAACATTCTGCAGATAAGACTGTTGAGCTGCTTAAATCGGAACTTGAGATCAGAAAAGCTGAACTTGAAGAGGAGTGGCATATGTCGTCGCTCGAGAAAATTTTTATTGAGAAGCGGATCTACCGCGATATTGAAGAGGTTGAGACATGGGAAGGGGTAATTAAGGCTATTGATGACGGGCTTAAACCCTACAAAAAACTTTTGCTTAGAGAAGTTACAAGGGAAGATATTCTGCTGCTTACTGAAATCAAAATCAAGAGGATCTCGAAATTTGATGTTAAAAAGGCTGATGAGCACATAAAGGGAATTGAAACTGAACTGGAGGAAGTAAAGAACCATCTCAGAAATATTATTCCGTTTGCAATTAACTATTTCAAACAGATTAAGAAAAAATACGGTAAGGGTAAAGAGAGAAAGACCGAATTAAGAAGCTTTGATACAATCGAGGCAACCAAAGTTGTTGCCAATAATGCAAAACTCTATATAAATTATAAAGAAGGCTTTATAGGGACCGGACTCAGAAAAGATGAGTTTATCTGCGATTGCTCCGATATAGACGATGTTATTGTAATCAGAAAGGACGGAGTTTATCTCATCACAAAAGTTGCCGATAAGGTATTTGTGGGAAATGATATTCTCTATGCCCAGGTGTTTTTGAAAAACGACGAGCGGACTATTTATAATATTGTATATCAGGATGGTAAGGATGGCCCTCTGCTTGCAAAAAGGTGTTCAATTTCAGGACTCACACGCGATAAAGAGTATAATCTTACCCGTGGAACCACCGGTTCAAAGATTATTTACCTCACTGTAAATCCAAATGGTGAAGCTGAGGTTATTAAGGTTCATCATAAGCCCAAGGCACGTCTGAAGAAGCTTGTCTTTGAGTTCGATTTCGGACAGATGGGTATTAAGGGGAAGTCCTCGATGGGTAATATTCTTACAAAAAATGCTGTTCATAAGGTTAGTCTTAAAGAAAAGGGTCTTTCAACCCTTGGCGGAAGAAAAATATGGTTCGACGATGCTGTTTTCAGACTCAATGTTGATGGCAGAGGTCTGTTCCTTGGAGAGTTCAGTGCAGAAGAAAAAATTCTTGTTATAACCAAAAACGGGTTTTACAGAATAGCGGGGTTCGACCTTTCAAACCATTTTGAGGATAATATTCTGATAATCGAGAAGTTTAAACCGGGAAAAGTTTATTCTGTTGTTTACTGGGATGCTGAACAGAAATTCTACTATCTGAAACGTTTTCTGGTTGAAGAATCCGAAAAACCCCAGTGTTTCATAAACGAAGATCCTGAATCTAAACTTATCAGTATTACTGAGGTGGAGTATCCGAGATTTGAGATCCATTTCGGGGGAAAGCACAAAGACAGGGACATTGAAATAATCGAAGTTGCCGAGTTCATTGGGGTAAAGAGCTTCAAAGCCAAAGGGAAACGACTTACAAGCTACATGGTTGATAACATAACCGAGATTGAGCCTGTTGTTAAAAAGGAAGTTGTGATTCCTGTCCAGGAAATTCCACAGGATGAAGAATTGCCTCACCCTCCTGTTCATGAAGATCCTGCACAGATGAAGCTGGAGTTGTGATGCTAAATAGCCGAAAAATCTATATTATTGGATTTATGGGCTGCGGAAAGAGCACTGCCGGGAAAAAAATTGCATCACTTCTTGGCTGGACCTTCGTAGATCTTGATAAAAAAATAGAGGAACATGAGTCCAAGTCAATCCCGGAAATATTTGCTCAGAATGGCGAAAGTTATTTCCGAATGGTTGAATCGGAGGTTTTAAAAGATCTTAAAAAACATTCCGAGGTTGTAATTTCCACCGGAGGAGGAACTCCATGCTATGGGGATAACATGGATTACATGCTCGAAACAGGGCTTACTCTTTACCTGAAGCTTACCCCGGGCCAGTTAAAGAACAGACTTATTAATTCAAAAGGCGAAAGGCCGCTTATAAAAAATCTTGATGATTCGGGTTTACTTCTGTTCATTAATGAGAAGCTGGCTGAACGCGAAATCTACTATAATCGCGCGGAAGTTACCGTTGAAGGGATCGATACAGATATAAACCTCTTATACTCTTGTCTTAAGCAGGACCTTGGCATCTAAAGGGTAAATTTTTAATAATAGCTTATTTTACAGCATTTTTCGGAAGAAATAATTCATTTCTGGTCTGAAAGTATAACTTTTTTCACTAATTTGGTATGCTTTAATTTGTAAATGGGGAAAAAGTATGAGAGATAAGTTTTTCGCTCTCCTCGGGATTGAGTCCGGTGAGGAATCAATGGTAACGATGCTGTTGATGCAATCGGTTTTTATCGGCATCTTTTTCGGAGCATTCGATATTAGCGCACACTCCCTGTTCCTCTCAATTTTTGATGAAAAGATGATGGCAAAAGGCTACGTGGTTTCGGGTATTGCAGGCATCATCCTTACGTCGCTCTATACATGGTTACAGACAAGGCTGCAGTTCAAAAACTTTGCAATTCTGAATCTTATAATTGTTACCTCGCTTACACTGTTGCTATGGATTGCACTGATTCTTTCTCCTGAAAAGTGGATTATTTTTGTTGTGTTCATAATGCTTGGGCCTTTGAATATACTGGCAATGCTTGGATTCTGGGGAACTGCAGGAAGACTTTTTTCATTAAGACAGGGAAAAAGATTATTCGGACTTGTTGATGCAGGTCTTATTATCGGAATAATTGTAAGTTGTTACGCAATACCTTTTCTTTTATCATTTGACTTCAAATCGCATAATATTCTTCTTCTTGCCTCATTTTCTGTGTTTGTCGCAACAGTTATTCAGATTCTTATTGGCAACAGATACATGCTTGTTTCCGGTACGAGTGAAAAGCCATCAGAAAAGCCAAAGGAGAAAAGATCAATACTTACAGTTTTTCGTGAGGAAAAATATACCAGGGTCATGGCAATATTTATTGCCCTTTCGGTTATGACAGCATTTTTTGTCCAGTATTCCTTTATGGCAGTTACCCGTGAGCAATATCCTGCCGAGGCAGATATGGCAAGGTTCCTTGGAATTTTCACCGGTAGTATGATGATTTTTACACTACTTATAAAATTGCTTGTATTCTCATATCTGATACGCAACTACGGACTCCGAACATGTCTGGCTTTATCTCCGATTCTTGTTGCAGCCTTTACAGCTATTGCAATCCTTATAGGAATGACAATGGGTTATACTTCTGAAGCATCAAGCGGATTCCTGTTATTCTTCCTGATTCTTGCCCTGAGCAGACTTTTTTCCAAGGCTCTTAAAGACTCAATTGAATCACCTTCATTTAAAGTTATCTATCAGACAATTGATGAAAAAATCAGGTACGAGGTGCAGTCTGGAATGGATGGAACAGTAAATGAGATTGCTGCATTATCTTCCGGTCTCCTACTTGCAGGGCTTGGAGTTCTTAGCTTCGTAACTCTTATTCACTTCTCATGGGTATTATTCTTCCTTATATTGTTGTGGATTGTGTTTGCCCTTAAATTGTATACCGAGTACAGAAAATCTATAAGGAGAGCATTGGAAACCGTTGGTCCTGCAGAAAAAAATAAAACTCAGGATACTCCTAACATAGCTGTTCAAAAAATATTTTCTGCCGAACAGGAATTCAAAAGAAATTATTTCGGATTGATTTCAGGAGATTATTCCTCATTGGAACATAGTGTAAATACTCTTTATTTTGAAAAAATAATTGACCATTCTCTGGCTGTTCAGGATCTTAGCCTGGTGCCGGTACTCAGAAAGATCTCAGCCGGTAAAGTCCTTGAAGAGTCCATCAGGAGAAAAGCTGGTGATTATGCCGGGATCCTTGATAGTAAAGCAGTTGAAGCAAAAAAAACGAATGATAAAAACTCAGAGGCCCGAAAGACTCTTGCCGGATCGAGAATGCCTCAGACTACAGAGATCCTTCGTCTTTTAAGAGATAACTCAATAGAATCAAAGAGGTATGCAATTTATATGATCGGGAAATTCAAGCTTACCGATATGCTGCCTGAGGTCTGCAATTGTATTAATATCGCCGGACTCGAAAAAGATGCTGTAAGTGTTCTGAGTTCATTCGGAAGTCTGGCGGCTGATGAACTTATGCGATTTTTTCTTGCTTCATCCGGGAATCTAAATACAAGCAAGCTCATAATAAGGCTTTTAGGCAGAATCAATACTCAGGAGACCAATAATTTTCTTTTCTCAAGGCTTTGGTCTAATTCACGGCAAATTAAAGAAACCTCACTTAAATACCTTATTGAATGTGACTTCAGGCCAACGGGTGATGAGAAAGACCGTCTTCATCAGCTTATAACAGATACAATAGGGTTAATGACCTGGAACCTATCAGCAAAGATCTGTCTTGAGAAGAATGGGGATAAATATCTTCAGGCTGTTCTGAAGAAAGAAATGGACAGGTGGAACAGGTTCCTGTTCGATGTTCTTTCAGTTACTTACGAGTTAACAGCAATAAAAAAGATTAAGGAAAATCTTGACAGTGATACAGTAGAGAGTGTAAATTATGCTCTTGAAATGATAGATATTGTTATAGATGATTCGATTAAACCGAAGCTTATCGCATTGGTTGATGTTATTTCAGATGAAGATAAACTCAGAAATCTGCACCAGTTCTTCCCCGGAGAAGTTCCCGAATACAATAGCCTTATTGAGGCCATTATTAACCGCGACTATAATCTGCTTAATCTCTGGACAAAAGCCTGCACACTCAGAAACCAGAAAGAAATCGAAGGCGATGATATGGCAGAATCTGTTGCTGCCCTGCTATTTAGTCCTGAAGCAATAATTAGTGAAGAGTCGGCAAAATTAATTGCACGATCGAGCCGTGAATTATACAGATCAGTTTCCCAGAGAATACCGGATTGGAATAAGAACAGGCTTGACCGCATAGTTAACGGGGAGGTAGAAGAGTCAGACCTGCTGTTCGAAAAGAATTTATTTATGGTTAATATTTTTCCGGGAATCAGCGAAGAGGATCTGCTTCCTCTGTCGGGCGCAATAACCTGTAATAAAGCTATAAACAGTTCAAATGATGCATCAAAGAGCGAAGCTATTATATGGCCCCTCCCGGGAGATAACAAAGTTGGAGAGGTGGTTATCAGTCTGAACGGTAAACACGTGGAAAAGCAAATTAAATCTCAGCCCAATGATGTAGCTTCATATTATGTACTGCCATTAGCTGCAGTTGAGGATTATCTTAACCACTATCCTGAGTATTCCGCCGAGATCTTAAAATATATTGATAATAACGAAGAATAAATTACTAACATGGCTTCTAGAAAAACAACCATCTTCAGGCAGCTTATTTTTAATATTGCCATTCCGACACTGCTGGCTCTGTTGGTTTTTTCAGCAATAAATTTCCAAAGGACAAGATCAATTTTGTCTTCAGGTACTGATGAGAAGAACAAACTTCTGGCTAATGGAGTGACAAAAATTCTGAAGTTTCAGGATATTGCCACAAACCTTATTGATGTTCAGTTAAATGACAGATTAAAAGGGCTCAACACACTTCTCCTTAACAAATACTTCGTAAATACATCTAACCTCGATAAAGCAGATCTCTTCGCAATTGCAAATGAGATCGGCATGGATACAATTAATGAAGCCATTTATATTATTTCAGCCGATGGGATTATAATTAATACAACCTTAAGACAGGAACTTGGTTTTAATCTTTACTCTCTTGGAGATAAAATGAAAAGTTATCTTCAGAACATTCAGCAATCAGGTGAGTTTTTTGGTGAGAGATTTGCAATTGAGGCGGCAACAAAGAGGCCTAAAAAATACACCTACCAGGCAACCAGGGATAAGAAATATATAATAGAGCTTGGTGCCTATTCCAAGCAGGTTGACGATATCGTGAAGGCAATCGAAGTTACAAAGTCAGAATTGAAAAGCGAAACTCCGGGGATAATTGATGTGGAATTATTCCTGTTAGCCGACTTCCCTTTCAGCCTGAATAAGAATGCAATGAAGGTTCCAAATCAGGATTATTTGCTTCTGAAGGTGTTCCAGGATAAGGATACTAAAGAATTCATGGAACAGGTGGGCGATAAATGGCTTCATTACAACTACATCTATATGGAGAGATTTGCACCCAATGAAGTTGTAGGGGCAAGCTTCTACCAGGGATCTGTTATCAGGATAGTCTCTGACCGTACAGCTCAGAAGGAACTGTTCAGGGTTGAGGCTAAAAGGTTCCTGCTTATCTTTATTATAACAATGCTTGTACTTACAGTAGTTATCTACCGTAAGACAAAAGTAATCACCCTTCCTATAAAAAATCTTGTTGAAAATGTTGACAGGATTACTAACGGGAACCTGCGTGAACGGGCTGAAGTATCAGGAAACAACGAGATTACAAAGCTTTCTGAAAAGTTTAATATGATGATTGCCCAGCTCGAAAGCTATTATTATGAGCTGGAACAGAAGGTTAAGGACAGGACTGTTAAAATTGAAAAGCAAAAAGAGGAGATTGAGGAGCAGAAGAAGCATATTATGGATAGTATCTATTATGCCCGCCGGATTCAGAATGCTATACTTCCATCGTTCCCACTTATTGATAAGCACCTTAAAAGTTATTTCATTCTTTATCTGCCAAAGGACATTGTAAGCGGCGATTTCTATTGGGCTCATGAGTCTGACGGATTGTTTATGATGTCCGCTGTTGACTGTACCGGACATGGAGTCCCCGGTGCTTTTATGTCAATAGTTGGCTATAATCAGTTGAACTTTGCTGTGAATGTTAAAAAGGCAAGGAGTGCCGGTATTATTATGGATGAGTTAAATCAGGGGGTTATTTCAACCCTTAATGAAAACATGTCCGATAGTTCAATAAAGGACGGAATGGATATGGCGCTCTGTGTTTTCGACTTTGAAAGCAAAAAAGTCGAATTTGCAGGTGCAAATAACCCTCTTGTTATTGTCAGGAACAAAGAGATTATTAAATATAAGGGTGACAGATTTCCGATAGGTGCTTTTGAAGGCAGTGGCCTGCAGCACTTTAAGAATAATGAAATAGATATTAAGGATGGCGATTGCCTTTACCTGTCATCAGATGGATATGCTGACCAGTTCGGAGGTCCTGAAAATAAAAAATTCATGCAGAGGAAATTTGAGGAGCTGCTGGTAGAGATCAATGATCTTTCGATGGCTGAGCAGAAAGAAGCATTGTATAAGAGATTATTTGAATGGAGGGGTGCTAATGACCAGGTTGACGATATATTGGTAATTGGTATCAGAATATAAGAAGTTCGGAGTGCCTAAAGTTCGAAGTACTTAAAGTTCTGGAAAATACATTGTTATTTAACTTTAGGCACTCTAGGCACTCCGCACTTTAGGCACTTTTTATGTAAGGTAATATTTAATTATGGCAGAAAAGAGAGACAACAAAAATTTCAATCCATTTCCCGGATTAAGACCTTTTGCCCCGGAAGAGAGCGATCTGTTCTTTGGCAGGGAAGGTGAAAGCGAGGAGGTTGTCGGGAAGTTATTGAAAAATAAGTTTGTAACAGTTATAGGTGCCTCAGGCAGCGGTAAGTCATCACTTATCTATTGCGGAGTACTGCCTAAAGTAAAGAAACTGAAGACTGATAAGGATGCCGATTGGCGCATTCTTACATTCCGGCCCGGCAACGACCCGTTCGGAAATCTTGCAGATGCACTTTCAGAAAGTCTTTATGCCTCAGGTAATGAGAGGTTAGACAGGAATACAATTCTTTCTGAACTTCAGAATAATCCCGACGGAATAAGTGGTGCCGTAAAGAGCCTTATGCTAAAACCTGACGAAAAGGTTCTCATAGTTGTTGACCAGTTCGAGGAACTTTTCAGATACAGCACTCTTGGCAAAACCGACCCGTCTCTTGCACCTGCCGGATGGTTTGTTGATTTTCTTGTTGATACGGTCGATCAGTCGACAGGAAACATATTTACAATTATAACAATGCGTTCCGATTTTATCGGAGAATGTGCGCATTTCCAGGGTCTTACACAGTTAATTAACAACAGCAATTACCTTGTTCCCCATATGGGTAGCGAGAATTACAGGCAGGCTATTGAAGGTCCTGTAAAGTATGCAGGTGCTGAGATTGATCCTGCTCTTGTGGAGATCCTTCTGAAAGATATCGGCGACAGAACAGACCAGCTTCCGGTTTTGCAGCATGCCATGATGCGTACCTGGAGCCACTGGCGCGAACTTGATGATCTTGACAGACCTATAAATAAGAGTGACCACGATTCAGTGGGTACAATGTCGAATGCAATGTCTTTGCATGCCAATGAAGCTTATGAGGAGCTTAGCCTCAGGGGCAAAGAGATTTGCGAAGTAATGTTTAAAACTCTTACCGAGAAGGGTTCGGATAACAAAGGTCTGCGTCGTCCGTCGGATGTTAAAACAATAAAATCAATTGCCGGATGCACCAGCGAAGAGCTGTTTGATGTAGTTGAAAAATTCAGGGTGCCGGCACGCTCATTTATTACTCCCCGTCATAATGTACCATTAACCGAGGATTCAATTATTGACCTTTCGCACGAGAGCCTTATGCGTTTGTGGGACAGGCTCAGGGAATGGGTTGACGATGAGGCATCTTCGGTGCAGATGTATATGAGATTATCTGAAGCATCGGCAATGTACCAGCAGGGTAAAACAAGCCTTTGGCGTCCGCCAGATCTGCAGCTTGCAATAAACTGGCGCGATTCGCATAAGCCTACACTCACATGGGCTACCCGCTATAATCCTGCTTTTGAGCGGGCTATGGTATATCTCCGCACAAGCGAAAAGGAATACCTCGAAGAAGAGGCTAATAAAATAAGGCTCCAGAAGAGACAGCTTAAGAGAACTAAGATTGTTCTTATTATTGTAAGCTTCGCTGCGATTTTATCAATGGGATTCATGCTCTTTGCATTTATTCAGAAGATCGCTGCCGACAGGGAAACTGTAAGGGCAAATATTGCAACAGAGACTGCTTTGGCGGAAAAGAAAAATGCAGATGAGAAGAAAATTGAGGCTGATTCAGCCAGCCTTAGGGCAATAAAACAAAAAAACATTGCTGACCAGAGAACTATAGAAGCCCAGATTGAAAGAGACAAAGCTGCTAAACAAAAAGCTATAGCTGAGTCGAATGCTGAATATGCAAAGGAGCAGGAAAGAATTGCGAAGGATGAGAAAAATGCTGCTACTTTAGCTAAGGAGGCAGCTGTTGAAAGTGAAAAAACTGCAAAAGTTCAGGAAGCTGAAGCTAAGCGGCAAAGGATGCTTTCTGTAGGTAAGGCTATGTCAATTAAGTCTCTGCAGGCAACAGGACAAAAAGATCTTCAGACCCTGCTCGCCTATCAGGCTTACATATTTAATAAGACTAATTCGGGCACCGAGAACGATGCTGATATATTTGCCGGACTGTATAATGCTGTGAAACAGTATGGAAATTCAGCATATAAAACCTATAAGGGCCATGTGGGTGAAGTAAGGGGAATAGCCTTTACCTCTGGCAAAAACGAATTTTTCTCTTCAGGCATCGATGGCAAGATTCTTAAATGGTCGCTCGACAGCAAAGAGCAGACTCTGCAGGTAATCTATTCCGGAACAGATATAATTGATGTTCTTGCAGTTAGCCCGGATGAATCGTGGCTGGCTGCCGGAAGCAGGAATTCAACAATCAAAATGATCCCGCTTAAACCAAACAGTATTGGCTATGATCTTGCAGCACATAAGGGGGGGATAAAATCATTGATATTCTCATACGATGGAAAATATCTCTATTCTGCATCTCTCGATGGGAAAGTCCTTAAATGGGATCTTGCAGCCCGTACAAGTACAAGTATATCAGACGGATCGATTCAGATAACCTCCATAGATATTGCCTCAAACGGAAAAACAATTGCCGGAATCAGTTCAGAGGGAAGAGTTATAACCTGGAATCCGGAATCAAAATCCGATGTATTCAGGGTTCCGACTGAACTAAAGCAGATAAAGGTTATCAGGTTTAAACCAGACGACAACCTTCTTGCCCTGGGAGATATAAGCGGCAATATTGAATTGTGGGATGTTAACCTCAGGACGAAGATTTCAGAAGTTAAAGCATCTGACGTTCAGATTACAGCTATCAGGTTCAATCCGATATTGCAACAAATGGCTGCAGCAACCACGGATAAGAAACTAAAACTGTACAATGTTAAAGATCCGACCGACCTTACTGAACCGCCAATAACATTTACGGAAGGGCAGGATGGTTTAATACTGGTTATGCAGTTCAGTAACGATGGACAACTGATAGTTACAGGTGCATACGGTGGCGCTGAAAATCTTGTGAGCCGGCCGACACATGTCGATTATATGGTAAAAGATATCTGTACAATAGTTTCAAGGAATCTTACTCAAAGTGAGTGGAAAATCTATGTTGGAGATGTTGAATATCAGAAGACATGCGATGATAAGAGCTATAATATTAAGGTAAATGCAATAAAATAAAGTCCTTACATACATGAAAACGGAAAATCCGGCATTAATTCTGTTACGTATCCTGTCAGTAATATTAATTGGTTTTATACCAATGGTTGGCTATTCACAGGAGGCAGGCAGCTGTGCCGAAAATCTTAAAACTGCACAATCGCTGTTCGACAGAGGAAAGGTAGAAATGGTTCCCTCAACTATCAGCAACTGTCTGAAATCTGGCTTTACAAGGGAAGAATCCCTGACGGCTTATAAACTGATTATTCAATCATATCTCTTTGAGGAGAAGCAGGATCTTGCAGATTCAACAATGCTGGCTTTTCTGAAGAAAAATCCGGAGTATCAGCTCAGCCCTACAGACCATTCAAGCTTTGTAAGGCTTTTTAATACTTTCAGGGTAAAAGCAGTGGTTCAGTTATCTTTTCATATCGGTAGTAATATACCATTTCTGACAGGTGTTTCACCGGTATATGTCTCAGGGAAACCGGTTGAGAGTAATTACAATTCTGAATTTCCAAATATCTATCTCTCGCTGGAAGCAAAATTCGAGATCAATAAAAAGATGGAAGTGAATATTGAAGCAGCCTATTCTCAATTGAGATTTACAAATACCTTGCAGATTACTGATCCTGATAAAGGAATAACTACGTATACAGAAACCCAGAAACGGATTGAAATTCCGGTTAGTCTTACATACAATTTTAAGAGTTTTGGGAAGTTCACCCCTTATGGAAGACTGGGAGCCGGACCTGCTCTTTCGATGGGTTCAACGGCATCTGTTGATTTTAAACCAACGGATCTTAATGGCACACCCCATACAGGTCCCGATCTGAACAGAGATGCGTCAAGAATTTCACTTGATATTTTTGCACAGGCCGGAGCGGGGGTTAAGTATAAGACCCGCGGAGGGTATTTCTTCACGGAGTTGCGCTCCAACTTCGGATTTCTCAACCAGGTTGTCTGGGCAGACAATATTCCGGAAGTAGGTGAACTTGCAGGATTCTATTATTATGCCGACGATGGTTTCCGGCTTAATGCCTTTAATTTTACTATCGGATATACTCAGATCTTCTACAAACCTTCAAAAAGATAATAAAAGTATATGATCAGAAAATATGCAATAATAGTATTTATGGTGATTCTTTCATCCTGCGAAACATCGCTGGTTGAGGACACTGCCGTGCTGAGATTATACGGAGATGCACTTGAAGATATCGGCTACAGCATAGCTGAAACTGATGATGGTTATGTTATTGGGGGCCAGTTTACCGAAGTTGCGAGGGACGGGGATTATATTCAGACAGAAGGGTCCTTAAAGAAACTAGGTATTATCAGTATAGATAAAGACGGCAAAGAGATCCGGAAATTGAGCTTTGGAGGCGATAAAGCCGCAACCGGATCAAAAGTCATTGTGTTATCCGACAATTCTATAGCTACTGTTGGAACTATAGAAAACGGGGCCCCGAATCTGAAAGATATTCTTGTTGTAACAGTTTCAGCCGACGGAACAACAACAAAAGAAATGATTTATCCTTCCGCAGGAAATCAGGTTGGCATTGATATATTAAAGACAGCTGAAGGGTTTATGGTTCTTGGATCTACTGATGTTGCCCGCGGAGTTAAAGGAGATTCCCTCGGAAATGCCGCCGGAAAGAAAGATGTATATCTTCTCAGAATAACCGATGATCTTGAAGAAATTGGATCTGTGGCTTATGGGTTTATAGGCAATGATGTGGCATCTGCTATTAAAGAAGACAGGAATGGAGGTTTCATAGTGGCAGGTACTACTGATAATTCAATGACAGACCAGAGATTAAATAATGTTTTAATATTTCATGCAAATCAATCTGGCAAGGTTGCCGGTGACGGAACCAAAATTTTAGGAACAGCAGATGATGAATATGCCTCAGATATAGAAGTTCTTGAAGATGGCTATCTGATTGCAGGCAGTGTTGGAGGAGAAGGAACTGAACAATCAGTTTTACTTATAAAAATGACTGAAAATATTCAAAGTGATCCTGTTTATATCCGGAAGTTCAAAGTGAAAGCCACAGGTTCAACTGCAACATCTTTTACAGTGAAGGCAATAAACAAGTATACCGACGGATCATTTGTTATGGCCGGGCAGGCAGGTTCTGGAGCCTCGGCCAAGATGCTCATTTTTGTTTCAGATTCAGAAGGCAATCAGGTGTCAGGTAAGGAAATGATAACAAGTGCCACAGGAACACAGGCTGCATTCGATGTAATTTCTGATGATACCGGTAATATTATGGCTGTTGGGAAAAACAGTTTTGAGAACAATTCAATGATCAGTTTTTTGAAGATCAGGTTTTAAATTATCTGAACTGTACCTGAGGTAAAGGGATATACTGAAAAGCAAAAAAAATGAAGATAAAAGCACTTATATTAATATTTACAATGTCGCTGCTTGCAGCGAAGGTGGCGGGGCAATGTAGTTTTACAACGCAGCCTGCAGCAACAACAACTGTTTGTCCCGGGGGATCAGTAACTTTAACAGTTGACGCTTCAGGAGGAACTACTATGACTTATCAGTGGTTCTCAAATACATCAGCTTCCAATTCAGGAGGGACTTCAATACCTTTGGCAACAGGTGCATCATACTCTGTACCAACAGCAACAGCAGGAACATATTATTTTTATTGTGAAGCCACTGGTATAGGTGCCTTAACTTGCGGACCAACTCCATCCAGCGCTGCAACAGTGACTGTTAATCCGACCCTTACGGCGAGTGTTTCAATAGGTGCTTCAGCCAATCCTGTTTGTGCAGGAACCTCAGTAACATTTACAGCCACTCCAACTAATGGTGGAACACCAGCTTATCAGTGGAGAGTTAATGGATCCCCTTTTGGGACAAATAGTAATACTTATGCATACACCCCCGTAACAGGAGATGTTGTTACAGTAGAAATGACTTCCACAGCTACCCCATGCCTGGCAGGAAGCCCTGCGACAAGCAATTCAATAACAATGACCGTTAATCCAACTCTTACGGCGAGTGTTTCAATCGTAGCATCAGCTAATCCTTCATGTGCTGGAAGTGCTGTTACCTTTACTGCAACTCCAACAAACGGAGGGAGTACGCCATCTTATCAGTGGCAGGTTAATAGTAGTAATGCAGGTTCAAACAGTAATACATTTATATATACTCCTGTTAGTGGAGATGTTATAAATGTAATCATGACTTCTAATGCAACGCCTTGTTTAACAGGAAGTCCTGCAACAAGCGGTAATATAACCATGACAGTTAATGCCTTGCCAATCCCTACATTGTCCAGCAGTGCTGCAGGGAATAAAAGTTGTCCCGGAACTTCGGTGACCTTTACAGCGGGTGGTGCGGGTACCGGGACTTATCAATTCTTCAGGGGAGGAGTAAGCCAGGGAGCGCCTAGCACCACAAACACTTATACAACAACTACATTGACAGACGGGCAAATTGTAACAGTTACAATTGTTGATGGGAATAACTGTACAGCTACCCATCCTGGAATTAGTACAACTATATATGCTTATCCTGCTGTCAATGATATGGCAGCATCAGCAGGGACAGGAGAATCATATTCTATAGTACCTGTAAACGGAACAAATGGTACTGTTCCTTCTGGTACAACCTATTCATGGGTTCAAGGTACACCGTTTAGCTCTAATCTTACAATTGTTTCAGGAGCCACAGGAACTGATCAAACGAGCATAACTGGAAACATGACTCATTCGAAAAGCTCATCAAGAGTAGGAACATTTTTTGTAACTCCAAAAAATGATTTATGTACCGGAGCTGTTTTTAATCTGACAATGACTATTCTGCCGGGAGCAACTATTTCTGATAAAACAACAGCAATCTGCAATAGCAGTACATTCACAGTTATACCGGTCGATGATCCAATTACTCCTGGCGGGGATGTTGTACCATCCGGGACAACTTATAGCTGGCCGCTACCTGTGGCTGCAGGTATTTCAGGATTAGCATCGGGTCCTGCAGGGTCGGCAAATATTTCGGGAACTTTAACAAATTCAACTTCGCTGCCAGTTAATGTAGAGTATACAGTAACACCTAAATCAGGGACAGTAACAGGAGCAACTTTTAAAGTGACAGTTACGGTTCGTCCAACAGCCGTAGTCAACCAACCGGCAAATCAAATAAAATGTAATGGAGATGCTTCCAATGCAGTCATATTTAGCGGGGTAGCTAATTCTTTTGACTGGACAAACAGTAATACCAGTACAGGTCTGGCAGCGAGCGGGACAGGTGATATTTCATCTTTCACAGCAACCAATGCCGGAATTATCCCTGTAACATCGACTGTTAATGTTACACCTTATTATGATGGTTGTTCCGGAACAGCAAAAAGTTTTACAATAACTGTAAATCCTTTGCCAACTCTTTCAGGAGTTGCCCAGGATGACCAGATCTGTTCAGGATCTGCAGCTATAATTAATTTAACAGGGTTACTTTCAGGAACTACGTCAACAATTGGTTACAAGATAGGAACAACTGCTCAAACACCGGTTTCAGGAGTTCTTGCAACAGGAACATCAGGGTCTTTTACAATTTCAGGCATGGATGCTGTTAATAATGGGAAAGTACTTGAAATTACAAGCGTACAAAACCAGGGTACAGGTTGTTCAGCAACATTTACAACTAATACTCTGCTTATTGTAAATTCTGCCACAACCCCTACAATTAGCGTGATAAGCGGGAACGATCCTCCATGTATCAATTCCACAGTTGTCTACTCAACTCAAGCAGGAATGACAGGTTACATATGGACCGTCCCTTCGGGGGGTACCATAACAGGAGGAGCCGGAACCAATTCCATATCAGTCAACTGGAGTTCAGCCGGCTCTCATACAGTTACTGTCAATTACACTAATTCGAATGGATGTACAGCTGTATCACCAGCTATAAAAAATGTAACTGTATTTGCACTTCCGACCCCAACTATATCCGGGCCTGGATCTGCATGCATCAACTCAACCGGAAATGTTTATGTAACTGAACCGGGTATGCTTACTTACACCTGGTCAATTACAGGCGGTATAATCACTTCAGGGAGTACAGCACCGGGAAGTAATCAGGCAATTGTTACATGGACTTCAGCAGGACCAAGATCAATCAGTGTGAACTGTACAAATTCAGCAGGCTGCGCTGCATCAGCTGCATTTACATATAATGTTACTGTAAATCCATTGCCCGTGCCTACATTCACTGCAGGTCCTGCAGTAGCAAGAGTTACTTCCACAGGGAATATTTACAGCACACAAGCCGGTATGTCAAATTATGTATGGAATGTATCAGGTGGAGCGACAATAACCGCAGGAGGCACATCAACAAGCAGTTCAGTTACAGTTACATGGAATACTACCGGACCACAGAGTGTAAGTGTCAGTTATACAAATACAAGCAGTTGTACTGCCGCGGCACCAACAGTTCAAAATGTCACTGTGAATCCGATTCCTTCAGTTTCAAATGTCCAGATTAGCGGAACACCGGCAATAGGAAATACTTTGACAGGAAGTTATAATTACACTGATGGCGGCGGAGGCTCCAATGTCAGCACTTTACGATGGCTGAAGAATGGAGTAACGCCTGTGGGAGGCACAACTAACACCTATATTGTACAGCCTTCCGATCTGAATAGTACAATAACCTTTGAAGTAACACCTGTTTCAACAGTCGGTCCTCCAAATGCCGGCATTGCAGTAAAGAGTTCTCCAACAGTACCTGTTGAAGACCTTTCTGAAATTCCGGTGGCTGACCAGGTTTGTATTGAAGGGGTAAGATCTGCAGGTAGTATTATCAAAGGTAAATACCGTTACACCCATTCCAAACCTGAAGGCGCATCAATCCTCAAGTGGTATATTGACGGGGTTTTCAAAGCTAACGGATCTACATATACTCTGCTTTCTACAGATATTGATGCCGGAGAAGCTATTACCTTTGAGGTAACTCCTGTTTCATCGAATATTATACCAGTATCAGGAATAGCTGTTATAAGCGATGAACTCGCAAAAATTCCGCTATGGCCTGTCGACTATAGTGTTTCAGGAACATCTGTCCCCTTATCTGCAACACCCTCAGGCGGTATTTTTTC